>ERZ773197.2892-NODE-2892-length-10467-cov-4.123607_pt1 | contig 10467 bp, 6 predicted proteins | sample MGYA00580999_ERZ773197 | MGnify/ENA primary metagenome ERZ773197 (study PRJEB29015, sample SAMEA2738166) | human oral metagenome | biome: human oral; feature: human-associated habitat; material: saliva | place: China | collected 2185 ... | reverse complement strand
CCCAGCACCGCTCCACCTACGGCCCGGACCTGGCCGTCACCCCCGCCCACGACCCGAGCTCGCTGCTGCTGAGCACCCAAATGGTGGCCTACATCGGCGCGGGCATGATGTTCGGCGCGAACGACGTCGCGGTCGTCGATTTCGCCGCCGCGCTCGGGGCCCCCGCGATGTCCGGGGTTCTCCTCGCCGTGTTCTCCTTCGGCTCCCTCATGTCCGGGCTCCTCTACGGCGCCCGCGTGTGGCGCTCGCCCCTGTGGCGGCTCTTCGCCCTCGGCGTCCTCGGCATGGGCGTCGGCACGACGACCTTCCTTCTCGCCCACAGCCTGTGGACGATGGCCCTCGCGATGACGATCGCCGGGGTCGCGTGCGCGCCGACGATGACGAACGTCAACACGATCATCGCGCGCGTCGTCGACGCCGATAGCCTCACCGAGGGCCTCACCTGGGTCTCGACCTCGCTCAACATCGGCCTGTCGATCGGCTCGGCCCTCGCCGGCCCGGCCGTCGACGCGTCGGGCTCGCACGGCGGCTACCTCGTCATGGTGGGTGCCGCGTGGGCGATGGTGGCGCTCATGCTCGTCGGCCTGCCGCCCCTGCGCCGCGCGACCGAGTCCGCCCATTCCCCCTCCGCCGACTGAACGGCGATCGACGAGGGCGGGGCGGTGCGCCCGATCAGACGGAGACGGATCGCTCCGCCTCGCCTTCCGCTGGTTCGTGGAATCGTCCGATCACATCGACAACCGTCGAGCCGCGTACGACGAGCCGAGGTTCGATGACGATCCTCTGATGAACGTGAACGCCGTCCCCGTCCATCTCATCGATCAGCAGGCGAACAGCCGCCTCGCCCAGAGCCTTCCCCTCCATCGTCACGCTCGTCAGCGGCACACGACAGTCACCGGCAGAAGCGTTGCGATCGCAGCCCATGACGGCGATGTCCTCAGGAACGCGAATACCTGAATCGAGAAGTCCTTCGATGAGACCGGATGCGAGTTCATCGGTCACCGCGAGGATCCCGTCGGGCCTGTTCTCCGGACTCCGATTCGCGATGCGCGATGCGAGGTCCCGGCCGTCGGACTCCTTCACTCCATAGGTGAGGAGCTCCTCGAATCCGGCAGTGGACTCACGCATCGCCTTGCGCACCCCCAGCCTGCGAAGTCGAACCGGTTGGTATCGCGCATCTGCTCCGGCGGCGAAGGCGATCCTGCTGCAGCCGATGTCGAGGAGGTGCGCGACGGCGATCCTGCCGGCCTGCTCGTTGTCGATGACGACCGTGCAGAGATCCGGATCCGCATGGTCGTAATTGATGATGACGACTGGCACGCCTCGGCCCTTGAGCCGGGCTACGTGGTCAAGCGAGTCCTGCATAGGGGCGAGGAGAAGACCCGCGACCCTCGCCTCGTTGAACGAGTCGACGTTGTCCCCCTGCGCCTGGAAGTCATCGGCGCTGTCGGCAAGAAGGAGGTTGTGGCCGGCGGCGCGCGCCGCGGCCTGCGCTCCGCGCGCGACATCGACGAACATGGAATTCGAAAGGTTGATGACGACTAGGCCGATCGATCCCGAACTCCCGGATGCGAGCGTGCTCGCGTTCCCGTTCCTCACGAATCCCAACTCGTCGATCGCACTGCGCACGCGTTCGATCGTCGCCGGCGACACTCGATCCGGATGATTGAGGACGTTCGACGCGGTACCGAGAGAGACGCCTGCGAGTTCCGCGACATCGCGCAGCCTCGGCGAGGCGCCGGTTCGGCTCGGCATCGGTTTCCACCCCGTTCCACATTCCGTAACGACGGGCGCGACCGGGAGAAGTCGCCCCCGGCCGCGCTCCGGGAAAGTCATCCCTTCACTGCGCCCGCCGTCATGCCCTCCTGGATCTGCCTGTTGAAGAAGGCGAACATGATGAGCGGCGGGATCGTGATCAGCAGGACATCCATGAAGAGGAGGTTCCACTGATTGAGGCCCTGCGATTGGAAATTGTAGAGCGTGAGCTGAACGGTCTCATTGCCCTGGCCGGGTAGGAAGTAAAGGGCGTAGGTGAAGTCGTTGAATACGGAGACCGCCTGCACGACGATGACCGTGACGATCGTCGACTTCAGAAGCGGGAAGATCACCCTGAAGAAGAGGCGCATCGGCGAGGCACCATCGATGATCGCGGCCTCGTCCAGCTCCTTCGGGATCGTCTCGACGAACGCGCGGAACAGCATGATGCAGAAGGACAGGCCGAAAGCAACATGCACCGCGATCAGCCCGGCGAGCGTCTTGTAGAGCCCGACGCCTTGAAGCACCCAGATGGTCGGCACGACCGCCGGAGGGATGATGAGGCCCATCATGACGAAAAGGTCGATGACGACGTTCCACTTGGACTTCCGCCTTTGAAGCACATAGCCGACCATCGCTCCGAGGATCACCTGAATCGCAACAGCGGCGACTGTGACCACAGCGGAGTTGATGAATGCGCGGATGAGGACGTAGTCCTGCGTCGCGATCACCGTCTTGAAGTTCTCAACGAAGGCGAATTCGGTCGGCAGTGAGAACTGCAGCAGCGACGCCTCCTTCTGAGTCTTCGCCGCCGTGAGGATGATGAAGACGAATGGAACGATGAAGACGACGATGCTGACGAGGATCGCGACGATCCCTGGGACGAGTCCCTTGTGTGCCCTCTTGTTCGTCACTGGCGCGGTCGTGGTGCTCATGACTGGTTCCCCCTCCGATTGAGCCAGAAATTCAAGGGGATGACGATGAAGGCGATGACCAGGAAGAGGACGACGTTCCCGGCTGTCGACAGCCCGTAGAAGCCCGCCTGATACTGCTTATAGATCACCGAGGCGATGACATCGGACGAGAATCCCGGGCCGCCCCTCGTCATCGTCCAGATGAGGTCGAACGACCGAAGGCCGCCGATGAGCGAGAGAATGATGACGGTGACCGTTGCGGGACGGCACAGAGGAAGCGTGATGTTCTTGAAGATCTCCCATGCGCCGGCACCGTCCATTTTCGCCGCTTCGACGTACTCACTGGGGATCGCGACGATCCCGGAGATGTAGATGACGGTTGCGAGTCCGACACCCTTCCAAACGTCGACGCCAGCGACTGAGAAGAGCGCGAGGTGGGGGTCTGTCAGCCAACCGGGCCCCTCGATCCCGACGAGGCCGAGCAACCTATTGACGAGGCCGTCCTGCGGGTCGAGAAGCACCTTCCACGTCACTCCGACTCCGATTGTCGAGACGAGCACCGGGAAGAAGACCACCGACCGGAGGTAGTTCCGTCCGAAGACCTGCGACGTGAGGAGCACCGCGAGGGCGAGTCCGAGAACAACCTTCGTTCCCGAGGTGACGAATGCGTAGATGAAGGTGTTGATGAAGCCCTTCACGAGCGAAGGCTCCTTGAAGAACTGGACGAAGTTGTCCAGTCCGATGAACTCGATGTCGAAGAGAGTCCACCGAGTGAGCGAGAAGTAGAACGAGGCGGCCGTCGGAATGAGGAAGAGCACGACGAAGAACAGTCCCGCAGGAACGTGGAACCACAAGGGGTAGTACGAGTCGAGGCCCTTCCCCTTGCGCTCCCGCTTCCCGGAAGTCTCGTCGGTCGCGTTCTTCTTCGTTCGCCGAACCGGCATGCTGACTGATGTCATTGCTCCTCCAACCAGACGATGCCGGGGCGGGCGAAAGCTCGCCCCGGCATCATCAGTCGATCGTCACCAACCCTCGAGACCGAGCTGCTGGGCCTGCTTCTCGACGTCCTGATCGTAGAGGGCCGCCCCCTCCTTGGCGGTCGAGATTCCCGAGCCGACCTGGACGGTGATCTGCTCGAGCGACGGGCCCTTCACCGGGGAGAGGAATTCGAGCGCTAGACCCGTCTTCCCCTCGTCGAAGTACGGGGTCATGTCGGACACGAGCGAGGTCGCCGTGTCGGGGAGCTCGCAATCGGTGTTGACGAACGGACCGCCGACGGTGATGGCGGAGCCCATCACCTTGCACGCATCGGGGGTGGCGAGCCAATTCAGCAGTTCGTAGGCGGCGTCGAGTTTGTCGCCCGTGGTCGACTTCGGGATGTACATGCCGTTCGGCGTGCCGATGGTGAGGCGAGTGTTCGCCGCATCGTCCGCGGGGATCGCGAAGAGTCCGAGCGACTTGTCGGCTTCGGGGTAGTTCTCACCGATCGCTGCGGAGACGTTCGAGGTCAGCATCGGATAGTGGGCGGCGGTGCCCTCGGCAAGCATCTTCACGCCGTCGTCGTAGGTCGCGGAGGCGAAGTCCTTGTTCATGTAGCCGGCGTCGAAGACGTCCTGCATGTGCTGGAATCCGGCGAAGGCGGGCTCATCGGAGTACTTCGCCTTGTTCTCGGTGTACTTGGTCGCCCAGTCGGGATCGGCTGCGAGGACGTTGGCCGCATCGCCGAGGACGGGGACCTGCGAAGTCCAGGTATCCGAATACGTCTGGACAACGGGGGTGATGCCGGCTGCCGCGATCTTCTCGTTGTTCGCCATGAAGTCGGACCATGAGGTCGGGATCTCCAGGCCGAGCTTGGCGTAGATGTCCTTGTTGTAGATCATGCCGAAGGCGAACGACGCGCCGACCGGGAGCCCGTAGATTCCCTTGTCCGTCGAAGCAGCTTGCTTCCAGTTGTCGTTGACCTTAGACACCCACGCCTGATCCGAGAGATCGACGAGCGTCGAGTCGGGATTGAGCGCCTGGAGGAGAGAGCCGGAGTTGTACCAGAACAAGTCGTTCATGTCCCCGGTCGACAGACGGGTCTTCACGAGATTGTCGCCTTCCGATCCGGAAGGGTGGGTCTCGTAGGAGATCTGAATCTTGTCGTGGGAAGAGTTGAAGGATTCCTTGAGCGCGTCCCAGAGCGCGATCGAAGAGGGATCGGAGTCGATGTAGATCGAGAGCTCGGTCTTGCCATCGGATCCGGCGGACGAGGAAGACGTCCCCGATCCGCAGGCCGAGAGGCCGAGGGCGCTCGCGGCGGCGACCACGGTCGCCGCCGCGAGAACAGACTTGCGATGTGTCATGCGAATGCCTCCAAGTGGTGACGTCAGCACCGCTCCCCCATTGGAACGATGAGAGCCATGAAGTTGAAGCGCTTCATTGCGATTCCACGATAGATCCGCTTTGGAAACCCCGTCAAGAGGATGGCCCATTACGATTCGGGAACGGACTTTACAGGGACCCATGCTTGCAACAAAGCCGCTTGATAGCCCTTCCAACGAAACCAATCGCTGACGGAGCATCCCAGCAACCAGTGATGAGGTCTTGCAAAATCCAGATCGAAGCGCTTCAATACGAGTGTTTACTCGACCACATGTGGCGCGACGGAGCGCCGCTCGATTGCGAGGCACTGACATGACGACGCTTCCCCCGACCGAAGCCGCGGACACCTCGATCAAGGCCGTCGCGCTCCATTCGCGCTTCTCCCCCTCACTCATCGGTCTTCCGCTCGAGGAGTCGATGGTTCGATGGAGCGTCGAGGCCACTGATGGATGCGAAGCCTCCATCGGCTACCAGCTTCGAGTTCGTTCGAATGACGGCGAATGGATCGAATACCAACCTGTTTCAGGAACTGACGACCAGTCGGCTACCGCTCCAGGAGGTCCACTCGCCGAACGGGAGAGGCGCGACTGCTCGGTACGCGTCGCCACGCCGAACGGGTGGAGCGCATGGTCCGCCCCTCTTCGCCTCGAGGGCGGGCTCGCGGCGAACTCGTTCGATTCTGATGTCATCGGGCTCGAGTCCCCGGTCGAGGGTCCTTGCGCGCTCCTTCGCAAGGAGTTCAACCTTGATTTCGAACCGGTGCGAGCTCGCCTTTACCTCTCAGCTCTTGGTCTCGTGGACGCGCGGATCAATGGTCGGCCCGCTTCAGACCGCCAGCTCACCCCGGGATGGACCGAGTATTCCGAACGCATTCTCGTGGATTCGTTGGACGTGACCGACCGTCTACGTCGAGGATCGAACGCCATCGCCCTCACTGTCGGAGATGGTTGGTACAGAGGCAGGTACGGTTTCGTTTCCACGACGGAGATCTACGGTTCACGATCAGGCGCCGCAGCGCGGATCGAAGTGTTCGGCGCGAACGGCGAGTCGACCGTCATCCGAACCGACTCGTCTTGGATGGGCGGCTTCGGACAGATCCGTAGCGCATCCATCTACGACGGTTCAACCATCGATCTTCGCCTTGCGACCGGAGACCCCTCGCAGCCCGGCTTCGACGAGACGAACTGGCGCCAGGTGGAGCGCATCGGTCGTGCCGATAATCGGTTCGAGCCGCGCTCAGCGGCCCCCGTCCGTCCGGTCGCCGCGTTCTCGATGATCCCGATCGCGGGCGACATGGAAGACGCGTCCATTCCGGTCGTGTTCGACGCGACGCAGAATATCGCCGGCTGGGTGAGACTGACCGTGGCAGGAGCGGCCGGGGCGGAAGTCGTCGTCACGCATGCGGAAGTCCTCGAATCCGACGGTTCGCTTCATACGGCGTCCTTGAGGAGCGCCAAAGCGACCGACCGATACATCCTCGCCGGGGAGGAGCCCGTAACCCTCGAGCCCGTGTTCACATTCCACGGGTTCCGCTACGCCCAGGTCGCCGGCCCCGTCCGGATCATCGGCGCAGAAGCCATCGCCATCTCCTCGGACCTTCCACGACGAGCCGAGTTCACCAGTTCTCACGCGGCGCTCAACCGCTTCCATGAGAACGTCGTCTGGTCGCAGCGGGACAACTTCGTCTCGATTCCCACTGATTGCCCTCAGCGCGACGAGAGACTCGGGTGGACGGGCGATGCGCAAGCCTTCGCGGCGACGGCCAACACGCTGTTCGACTCGGAGTCGTTCTGGATGTCGTGGTTGCGCGACCTCGAGCTCGATCAGCCCGAGGATGGTGCCGTCGCCTCCGTCGTCCCCAACATCATCTCCGGGCTCGCCCACATGGGCGGCGAGGTCATCGACGACATGGGACGGGCCGGCTGGGCAGATGCGGCGACCATCGTGCCGTGGTCGACGTACGTGTCGACGGGTTCGACGGAGGTTCTCGAGAGACAGCTGTCATCGATGCGCCGCTGGATCGAACACCTGAGGCGTCGAGCGGGAAAGGAGCTGCTTCTCCCCGACGAGCCCTTCCAGTATGGCGATTGGCTCGATCCGGATGCCCCGGTGGACCAGCCGTGGAACGCGAAGGCTCCCGCCCGATTCGTCGCGAATGCCTTCTACGTTCACTCGATTCGCATCCTCGCGCGCACGGAGGGGCTACTCGGCCACGCCGAGGAGGCTCACGAACTCGACGCACTCGGAAGGCGCCTCGCCGACGCTGTCTGGGCCGAGTGGTCGGAAGATGCCCGTAAGACCCAGACGGGCGCGGCGATGTGCCTCGAGTTCGACATCGTCCCCGAGGCGGAACGCTCGTCTCTCGCCGAATCCCTCGCGTCTGACGTTCGCAATGAGAGGGGACGCATCGCCACAGGATTCCTCGGCACGCCTCTCGTCCTTTTCGCACTTTCCCATTCCGGGCATTGGGAGGAGGCCTACTCGATGCTCCTCCGCCGCGAGGCACCCTCCTGGCTGTATCAGGTGGACCGCGGAGCGACCACCGTATGGGAGCGCTGGGACGCGATCAAGCCCGACGGTTCGATCCATGCGGGCGAGATGGAGGACGATGAGGGCGGCATGATCTCGTTCAACCACTACGCCTACGGCGCGGTCATTGATTGGGTGTATCGCAATGTCGCCGGACTCGAGCCGATCGAACCGGGATACCGGACGTCTCGAATCGGACCTCGCCCGGCGAGCGCCTTGACGTCGGCGCGCGCGACGATCGGAACCGCCTACGGGGACCTCGCCATTTCGTGGGAACTTTGCTCTCCGAAGACTCTTCGCATTGATCTCACCGTGCCTTTCGGAAGCCGCGCGATCCTTGATCTGCCGACCACGGAGTCCTCGCTGACAACCGTGAACGGCGGCCCGGCCTCTGCTGAACTCTTCCACGGCAGCTACACCATCGAAGTGACGGATCCGGCCATTGCGATGGTCGATGCACCCGCATCATGAACTCCAAGCCTCCTGCCGACCCAGAGTCGATCCTCGCGAGATGCCCATTGCGGGCTCTCGACGTCGGAGATCCCGACGAAAGACCCGACCGGGTCTGGCTCTACCCCCGCGCTCAGTTCGCTCGCGGCGCACTCCGGGCGCTCGTCGAAGGAAGTCGACGAGCGGCGCGGCATGTCTCTTATCCCGATAACGCCCTTCCACCGAGTCGACGCGCGGAATTCATCCTCGACGGACCGTGCGCGCGCCTTGTCTCGGCAACGGGGTCGGTCAGCGTCGGCGACGCGGGGTCGGCCCCAGTGCCGCTCCTCCTCGACGGACCCATCGAACTGCGAGCGGGCAGTCGAGTACGCGTCGACGCCGCACCGGGTATTCCGCCCGCGATAGCGATCGACATCCGCACGGCTGAGCAGCCGACTGTGCGGACGCGCATTCTCGAAGACGACGCCTGGTATGACGCAGATGCGCGCATCGGAGGCCGGGTTCCCCCGCACCTCGCGGGCGAACCCGCTACGCGGGTGGAGCTCCAGCGCTCTGGCGATCTCCACGTCGCACCGCACCCGGTTCTCGGCGAACTCCTCATCTCGGCCGCCGATGCTCCCCGCGAGACAGGAGTCATCACCGGCGAAACGCCCGAAGAAGCGAGAGCGCCTTTCGACCTAGGAGAGTCGCAATCGCCGTTCGTCCCCCTGTCACCCGGCGTGTGGATCTCGTCGAATCGTCTCGGGTTCAGATACGCCCGGGTTGTCGACGACGCTCCAAACGCCGTTCACGTCAACGCCCACGTTCGAAGATTCGATCGGAGGGGGGCGTTCACGTGTTCCGACCACCGTCTTTCGAGAATGTGGACCGCGGCCGCGACGACGCTCGGGCTTTGCATGCAGTCCCTCGTCGTCGACGGATTGAAGCGGGACCGCGTCCCGTGGATGGGCGATAATGCGGCTGCGATCTGGCCGAACATGTATGCCTTCGGAGACTCGACGGCGGTCCGGGACGGAGTCGCAGCGCTCATGCGTTCGACGAGGGGCTACGCGAACGGCATCGCCGACTACACGCTCTGGGGCGTGATCTCTCTCGGCCTCGGCCGTGAGGCGTTCGCCGATCCGGCAATCCTCGACGAGAACATGGAGGACCTCGTCGTCGTCATGCGCAGTCTCCTCTCGCAATGCGACGACCGAGGACTCCTTCGAACGACGGCCGACGATAGCGCCTTCGCCCATTGCGGACCAGACGCAGTGTTCCTCGATTGGGGGGCCGTTCCCGATCCGGATCGTACGTCGACCGCCTTTCAAGCACTGTGGTTCTGGGCGCTGACAACTGCTCGTCGCCTGTTCTCCCTTCCGGACTGGCACGACCGAGAAGATGTCGCCCGTCTCGAGGCTCAGTGCGCGAACGTTGAGGCCGCCCTCCACCGGAGTCTGCACGCCACCGGTCGCGACCCGAACCGCGCTGCGTGGCGCGAGTACCTCGACGGGGAATCGGAGGTCGCCCCACTTCCGAACACTCTTGCAGTCCTCTCAGGACTGAGCTCAGCGGACGAAGCATCGGTACTCGATGTCATCGAAACAACCTCCACGGGGACGCCGGCGATGCGAGCCTGGGCGCTCCGAGCTCTGCTGGCCGGCGGTCGACGCGCCTCCGCGCTCAATATGCTCGAACGGCACTGGGGGCCGATGCTGGATACGGGGACGCCGACGTTCTGGGAGGAGCTCTCGGAGGCGACCGAGACGCCCACGGCGATGTACGGTCGGCCGTTCGGCAAGAGCATGTGCCACGGATGGTCGTCCGGCCCCGCGGATATCCTCCCCCGACTGCTCCTCGGCGTTGAGCCGCTCAACGTCGGCTGGACGGAGTTCTCGGTAACACCCGAACTCGGGGATCTCGAATGGGCCGCCTGTGTGGTGCCGACGACATTCGGGCCAATCTCTGTGGTCGCGGATGCCGATGGCGCTTCGGTCGATATTCCCGCGGGAACCGCACTCATCGATCGAGGAACTCGGATGTCCGGACCCCTCTCGACGAGGATCGAGAGAACTCATTGACAGCTGTGGACGGCGATCCCTACCCTATTGATTGAAACGTTTCATCGACTTCGAGGAAGAAGCGCTCCATGGACGACATCACCACTCAACTCATCCGGCTCGCCAACGAGATCGGCGGGAACACGGAGTTCTCGCGCGCCGGCGGCGGCAACGCCTCGGTGAAGATCGACGGGATCCTCCACATCAAGCCCTCGGGCGTCCCGCTCGCGACCCTGCGCGCCGAGGAACTCGTGCCGCTGCGCATCGACGTCCTCCTCGACGCCCTCCACTCCGACGAGGAGGTCGACGGCGATCCGGTCCGCGTCGCCGCCCAGAGGGCCCAGGTCGGAGACGGCGGGGGCCGTCGCCCCTCGGTCGAGATCCTCTTCCACGCCCTCATCCCCGAGCCGCTCGTC
>ERZ773197.2887-NODE-2887-length-10483-cov-10.259398_pt1 | contig 10483 bp, 3 predicted proteins | sample MGYA00580999_ERZ773197 | MGnify/ENA primary metagenome ERZ773197 (study PRJEB29015, sample SAMEA2738166) | human oral metagenome | biome: human oral; feature: human-associated habitat; material: saliva | place: China | collected 2185 ... | reverse complement strand
CATTTAATTTTTTATTATAATCATCAATAAAATCATCCCTAAAAATAGTTTTATCATTAATTTTATAACTTTCTTTATTTAAAATTTCATGTGAATCGTTTTTTCTGGCAAAGGCATAAGCTGAAATAAAAGCAAAATTTTCATTTTCAAAATAGTTTGTCATTAATTTTGTTTCAAATGATACATTTATATATTCTGACAAATTATCCTGATTCTTCATAATTGAATAAAATATCTTTTCCCCTTGTGAAATAAGCCAAAGTCTGAAAAAATCAAAGCTCCAGCTCGCAGTATCACCATTTACAAGATACGAAGCGCACCATAACTTTTCGTTATAGCTCTCCTGCATCAACTCAACAGTAATTATTTCAAAATCAAAAATTTCTTCATCTGTTTTTTTAGATAGAATATCTATCAAATAATCTGTAAATTCATTATTATTTTTAGCCTTTTCATGTGAAATAAAAATATATTTCCAAAAGTCCTCCCTTTTCATTTTAAGTTTCGTTTCATCAGTTTTTTTTATTTTTATAGGCATTTTTTATCACACTCCCCTTTTTAAATGCTTTTATCTGGATTTTGAGTAACAAATGCAATAAATATGGCTATAATTCTATTACTCTGTCTATTCCTAAAAAATAATCCTCCATCTGAATACTTGGCATCATTTTTTTTAAATTTACCTGTACTCCCCTGATTTAAATGAATATCATGCAGCCCTTTCCCATTAGCATAAAGCCTTCCAAATGCAAATACCTCATAATTATCATTATTTTTAGCCTTTTCAACATATTTTTCAATAATCTCCGTCAAATACACGTGTTTCTCATCAAATCCCTTCATCTGAATCATTTCATTATGTGGAAACAATTTCATTCTTACATAATCCAAACACAAATCTTTATTACATTCTGTAATTCCAGATTCTTGTAACAGCATCTTAGAAATCACACTTTCTTCACAAAAATAATTTTTCCTGTAGTATACCCTCAAATTTGAAGAAATAATCTCATTTTTCTTCTCATAAATACTCCCAATATTAACTGCCAAATCATACTTTTTCCCATTTTTATCCACAGCCACAATATGATAATGAGCCCTCTTGTCAAAATCATACCACTTATCCACAACTTTTCCTCTGAACATAGCATATTTTTCCATATTTTCCTCTTTTTTAAATTATAATTAGTTCTTTCTAGTAGGCACTTGCTACTAAAATTTATGATTACCAGTAAGATTTAATATTAAACTTTTATTATCAAAGTACATTTTCCCTATTATAAGTATAACATATTTTTTCAAAAATAAAAGAGAGATAATATTTTTATTAATTTTTTTTAATTTAAATAAAAAAGGGACATTAGCCCCTCATTAAACAATCTTTATCTTATTAAATTTTAAATATGTATGATTTCTAAACAGATCTATTATAAAAACAAATTCTTAAACTTCGCAATCTCATAAAAAGATCCACAAACTACAATCGCCTTATACGAATTATCATTTTTTAAAATCATTTTCTTTGCCTGATTATAAGCCTGTAAAATATCATCTTCAAAAATAATATTTTTTGTAGAAATATTTGAATTTTCCAGATTTTTCTTTATTTCTTCAGCAGATAGCCCATAGGTAACTTCTTTTAGGGAAGTTATGAAAATTTTATAATTTTTTTCCAAGATTCTTTTAAAAATATTTGCAATATCCTTTGTTCCGAGTACTGAAAGAACAAAAATCACTTCATCATCTTTAAAAAGTTCGTTCAAATTTTCTGTCAAAACTTTTACAGAATCATCATTATGAGCGACATCTAAAATTGTTGCAGGATTTTTTGAAAAAATCTCAAACCGTCCAGCCAATGAAATTTCATCAAGCCCCTTTTGAATAACTTTGTCACTAATTCCATAAATTTTTGCAATCTCATAGGCAATTAAAAAATTATTTGCTTGAAATTTTCCAAAAAGTGGCAGGACAAATGTTTTTTCTAAATTATTTTTATTATTATTAATTTTTTCAATGTTTTCAGACTTTTCAATATTTCCAGATTCTTTAGAATTTTCATTTTCAACGATTTTCACAATTGTCTTATAATTTTGATTATCCAATTCAGCTTGAAAACCTTTATATTTTTCCAAAACATTTACCGAATTATCTGTTTCCCTTTTCACAGCCTCTTCCAGTTCAGCCAAATTCTGAGCATAAATACAAAGCTGCCTATTTTTTATAATCCCAGCTTTTCTATCTGCAATTTTTTCAAGTGAATTTCCCAAAAGGGCAACATGGTCAAAACTCACATTTGTTATAGCCGCTATTGTTGACTTTACAATATTTGTGGCATCGTATCTTCCGCCTAGCCCAGTTTCCAGAAATATGAAATCAGGATTTTTTTCTTTAAAATAAAGCAAGGCTACAAAAGTTGTTATTTCAAAAAAATTTATCTGCAATCCATTTTCTTCCAGAACATTCATAACAGCTTCACAATATTTCACAACATCCTCATCTGAAATCATCTCTTTATTTACTAAAATTCTTTCATTAAATCGTAAAATATGTGGCGAAGTAAATTTAGCAACCGAATATCCGGCTGCAAAAAAAATATTTTCCAAAAATGTCGCTGTCGATCCTTTTCCATTTGTCCCTGCAATATGAACAATTTTCTTATTTTCACAAGGTTTTCCTAGTAATTCATAAATTTTTTTCAGTTTTTCATTATTCTGATTTAAAGATTCCTTTGTTATTCTCTTATTAATTGTTCTCATATTAAAAATTTTTTCTAAAATTTCATTTATTTTTGTTTTATCGTTTTTCATTTTTTTATTTATTTTTTGCCAAGAAGTAAGATTCTTTGTGTTATCAACCTTTCTTTAATTTTTTTTATTATACTTCAAATTTGGAAGTTTGTAAAGTATGCTTGAATCTATTCAAAATTAATACTAAATCCCTTTTAAAAATAGGAACAAATTTTTACAATATTTATTTCATAATTATTTTCAATTAATTACTATGTTTTTTTTATTTTTGTAGGATTGCTCATTTCCGCAAATTCTACAACCTATGGCTAGTCTACATCATTTTTCTATAAATAAAAAATAGCACAATTTATTCTACGCTTTTAATCACGAATTTTTGTGCTATTTTTATAAAAATTTACGCTAAAATCTTTATTAATCTTAACAGGCAAGGAGAAGCCTCCCCCTTGCCATAAAATCCTAATATTGTTCTGTTTTTAAAGCAATCCAGAATTAGTAAATAGCCCTGAATCCGATTCCTCCTCTAACATTGTTTCCTTTAGTGTCATATCCGGCATTTACCGTAACACCAAATCTTGTGTTGTCTACACCTATGTTAAGATCGAATTTACCGTTTCCTCTTCTGTCTTCCTTCTCACTTCTCAAGTTATACCAGTCAGCCGTTGTATATCTTACTCTTGCCTGGTTCAATTTATTCAGCTTGCCAATTTCATTTTCATAGGCCGCTGTCAATCCTACTGATAACTGAGTTCTTACTGCCAATGGCTGAATATATTTGAATTCCAGTCCTGCTTCAGGTTTTACTGAGAAATAGTCGTTCCCTTTAACTTCTAGACGCATTTGTCCAGAGTTTTCCTTTATGTCGTTAAATCTTCCGTATTCCATCTTTAATGCCCCGTAAGGACGCAAATGTGTTCTTTCGCTCATTCTTATGTCGTATCCCAATTCATTTTTCAAGGCCGCTCCATAAGAGCTGTATGTAGACTTCGCCTCAAATGTGTCATCTACAACCCAGTATTTACGGTGCATATTGTTAATTCCTCCAAAGATGTCTCCTGCAACTGTCCATTGCAGTGCTCCGTTGTAGTCTTTTCTTGGCGACATTGTCTTAAAGATTCCAAGTTTTACCATTGTCTGGTCTTCTCTTGATTTTCCTAGATCCTTGAACTTGAATCTGTTTGTAACTGCTCCTGCATACCATCCGCTTGATTTACCCATCTGAACTTTTTCATCTTCGTGAACATAGGCAACTCCCCAGGCATTGCTGTCATAGTCAATTACTCCGGCTGTGTTTGTCTTGTACTCATCCTTCATTCCAAACACTTTTATCTTGTTGTTTTGCTTAGATGGATTTCTCCAGTCCTTCCATAGATATTTAAATTCCTTGTCCAGCGCATTTCCAGTTGCATTTATTCTTTGCTGAGTGTTCGAGTATTCGTAACCTTTCATTTCATTTACAGCCTGTGCAAATTTGTGCGGTTCACCTTTTCCTAGGTCATTCAGCTTATTGAAAATTTGTTTTTCTCTTGAATGGATATCTTCAACTCCGTATCTTTGTTCAAGACCATCAAGGAAATGTTCTGTGTCAACATCGTTTTTGCTTGCAAAATCCGTATACGGTATTTTTACCATATATACTGTTTTTATCGGAGCCGCTATGTTTCCAGATTCCACCGGCTGTGCTATCCAAGTCAGGCTTGCTGAATTTACATTTAATGTAACCCCTGTCGATACAACGCTTGCCAATGCATTGTTATATGGCTTCAAAATATTATCTCCAATTTGAATCGCTTTTGCATTCAGGTATTTAGTAACTTCCGTACCCATTATCAGGTCAACATCTGTCAGTCCAGATAAATTATTCAATCCTTGGATAGGATTTGTGTAATTTATTCCTGATGTGTCAACATACATTCCGATAGTTGATATTTCCCCATTTGAATGTGTGTGATTATGATCCATCTTTTCTGTTTCCAGATTCAGTCTTGTTACTCCTGACAAGTCAGTTATCAACACTTCTGGAGCTTCTGGCGAAGGTATGTTTGTATCAACTTTTACTGGCGCCACATCTACACCATCTATTGAAATTGAAACTGGGCTAGGCAGTGATGCAGGCGGAACTTTTACAATCGCTTTCCCTGTCACTTTCTGGTCAGTCGCTGTTCCTTCCACATAAGGTCTTGTTGAAGTGTTTCCAGTTCCATGCGCTTCATAAGGCACATAATTCGGATCTGTCACATCTCCTCTGAATGCATACACACCAATATTTTTGTTTCCAACAATATTTATTGTTCCGTAGTTTTTAATTACTCCTCCATTCGCTACAACTACTCCCTTTATTCCTGCTCCATTTGCAGTAGGCGTTGTCTGAATAGTTCCGTAATTTTCCCCAGTTGCAAATCTGTCAATATACATTCCAGTCGTATTATTTCCGCTCAGGTTAATAGTCCCTCTATTAATTGCCTTTGAACCAGATCCTGCAGCATACATTCCAACGCTGTTATCATCTGAAACATTAATTGTTCCATGATTTTCTATTGTCCCTTCATTTGTTGCAACTTTTGTAGTTTCATTGTAATATCCAGTCGCCATTCCGATTCCATACTGCTTGCTAGTCACATTACTTGGACCTACTGTAATTACTCCGAAGTTCTTGCTGTTTCCTTGCGTAGAGTAAACCCCAATATTTCCAACACCTGCTCTCAAGTCAATATTTCCATAGTTTTCAGCATCCTGTGAAGAATAAATTCCATATCCATTATTCTTATCCATTACAATATCTGATTTATTTACAATCTTTCCGCCCAGGCTTTGTGGCGCTCCAGAGTAAACATACACTGATTTTTCCCCAACGTGAACAGGATTTGCTGTCGGATTTATTGTCAAGTCTGTCTTAGCCTTTGAAGCCGTTATCAAGTATCCAAACGAATCTGTATCTCCAACCTTCATGTCAACAGATGATGTAACTGTTGTCGCTTGCGGATTCTTGCTGTCATCTGCAATATATACCCCAACAGAGTTATTATTTGCCACATCAATCTTTCCACCTGAAAGGTTTACACTTGGACCTGTCGAATAAACTCCAACCCCGTCATCAGCCACATTAATCTCACCAGCAGTCATATTGACATCTTTTCCGTAAATTCCATAAGAAGATTTTCCAACATTAATCTTTCCAGTATTTGCAATAGTTGAAACCTGATCATCAATATACATTCCAATAGATTCATTTCCAGCAGAAGTCGCCGCAACATTAATTTCTCCGTTATTTATCAAATCAGAATCATTCGTTCCATACATTCCTGCCGACTTAGTACCGTTAACATTAATCTTACCGCTGCTAGCATTAGTAATTATACCGTTATTCGCTCCCATTCCAACTGAACTGTCATTTCCATTAATCGTGATTTCACCTTTATTTACACCAACCGTATCAGTTTTAGATTTTCTATCAGAAGCATTTGTTACAACATAATTTCCAGAACTTTTATCATTACTATTATTTTTAACAAATATTCCAACTGCTCCATCATTATCCATCGTAATCTTACCAGTCGCACCATTTTCAACATCTACAACTCCAAATGAATGTCCAGAATGTGTAGTCACATTGTCGTAATACGTTTCAGTTTTTGGATCTATTGCAAGCCCTGTTTTTGAGTCAATTCTATAAGAAAGCCCTAAAATACCAATTGATTTTTTACCTCCGGCATTTACCTTTCCATCATTAACTATCTTCGTGCTATTTGTTCCAAACATACCTATTCCTTTATCATTTGGACTTGTTCTTTGTTCTATATCTATAATTCCAGTAGATTTATTATTAATAAATCCATAATCTAGATACAGACCAATTCCACCTTGACCAGAATCTGTTCTAGCCGATGATACAGTTCCCTCATTATTAATTCCTGTCGTCGTAATGTCTTTTGACTTCACACTTGCTGTTACTGCAAGCCCAATAGGAGTTCTAAGTTTAGAATCTATTTCACCTAATCGACTTGTATTCAATTCTGCTTTTACTGTAACTCCCTTATCTACATTAATTATAGAATTTTGATACAAAAATCTTCTTGTAAATATATCATCATCTGGAATTGGCGAAGTTAGAGTTGCTGCTACAATCGCTTTATCAATATTTTTTTTTATATTAACTTTAGCATTATCTACAACTGCATATTTATATTCATTAATTCCTGTATTTGAAGTTATATTTCCTATTCCATTTCCTAATAACTTATCTTTTAAAACATTAGTACCTGGTGTATCAACATCTATTACTATTTGACCATTAGAATTTTTCAAATCAGCAATTATTACCTTATCTGATGTTACATGTATATCTGTATTATTAAATGTAATAGCTGGAGTTGATGATAAAGCCTGATCATTTATATATCCAACAGCACTTTCTCCCAATACTAACTTACCATTTGTCAAATCAATCTTTCCAGTATCACCAGGTCCTGAAACTGTGAAGTCTGCAGAATTTTGATCAGTCCCTGTATATAAAGCATATCCTTCACCATTAAACTCAATCTGCGCCCCTTTTAAATCTATATTTCCTTTATTTAAAGAAGCCACTGCTGCCGAAGCATTATCTACTTTTATCGAATTATATTCTGCATTAATCTTACCTCTATTATTTACAAATAATCCAAATCCTATGTAATTATCATCGTAATCTTTTCCACCTGTTATTGTAATATTAGCTGATGATGGCTTAGTTGTTGCCGTTCTACTTATTGTTATTTCAGCATCTTTATTAGCATAAGCAGCTCCAACACTGTCTTTAGAATTTAAATCTGTTTTCGATTTAACACGATCAGAATCGTATTCAAATATTGATCCTGAAATATTTACCCCATAATCACCTGGACTTGTAAGCATTGATGGCTGTCCTGAAACTGCCTTATCATTTACAGTAATTTTTGCTTTATTATTTGCAACAAGTGTTATTGAATTTATCGCATCTGTAGATTTAACAGCATTTACTGTAACAGAATTAGGGTTACCAGTAGATTTTTCATCAACAGCAGTTATTGCTCTATTTCCTCTATCACTTTTATCGGATGTCCCTGTAACTCTTACCACATCTCCATATACTGTTCCTTTTGCATCAGTATTTCCACCAACTACAATTCCTGTATTATCAAAACTATTTTTGCTACTTTTATCTGTTGCTAATACATTGACACTTCCTTTACCAAGTTTATATTCAGCACCATTTCCAGTAAGCACTCCAATATTTTCTCTTGTATTCCCATAAATATTAATTTCATGTCCGAATTTATTTATTCCTATTTTTGAACTAACAGTATCATCACTAAAATCTATATTATAGTTTGAAAAAATACCATAATTTCCTTTAATTTCTTCATTACCATCATTTAAAGAAAATAAAGTACCCGATACTCCTTCAGTTGAATCCCAATTTGGAGATACAGGACTGCTCATACTAATTTTATTTCCTGATGTATAATCATTATTTTTACTTTTGCTATTTGTTTTATTACCTATATTAACAGCAAAGTTTCCATAAACTACTGAAGTATTATTTCCAGTAGCACTCTTAATTGATGTAGGTACAATAGGAGATGGGGTAGGTCGAGAAGTGTCCTTGGAATCTTCTATTTTTTCAATAAATAAACCTACTCCTTTATCTCCATATAATGTCATAGGAGAAAAATTCCCTGCACTTGCTTGTGTATCAGAAAAATCTAAATTTAATTGTCTTACATAATTTGGTGTTTTAATGTAAACTCCTACAGATTTCTCACCATATACATCTATATCACCTTTTCTATTAACAATCGTAATATCTCTTCTTGCAGTTAAATTATTAAATCTTTCAAATCCATCAGGATTTATAAAAAATACCGCCGATTTTTTATTGTATGTACTAATTTTTCCTGAATTATATAATAATTGTGGAATTCCATTAGTCTTATTAGAATTATTTGAATTTTCTATTGACATTTCTGGTGATACTACAAAGACAGCTGCATCAGTATCTAATTTATCAGTTCCTGTATTTATTGGATGTATAGTTATATGTCCTGTATTTATAACTGTTGCCATTGTCTCTCTATTCCCTTTACCATCTTTATTTATATTATTTGAGTGGTCATAACTATTAGTAAATGAAACTTTTTCTCCTTCAATAACAACATTTCCACTATTTACAAAAGTTTGTGAGTATTTCATTCCTTTTGCAGTAGCTATATTCTTAAAATCATCCCATGCATCTATAACTGCATTTTTTTCATTAGCAGGTAATAAATTGGCTATAGTTGTTACTCTTGTAGTTTCAGTTTTAGTTGACGGATTACTGTTATATATTTGCTCTGCACCATGTATATCCAAATGGACAACTTCTTTTACTACTCCAGCATAATCAGGAGAAGTAATATGCTCAACTTCTGTATTTGTTCTTGCAGATAATATATTTGCATTATTAATCATTGTCGCTCTTCCATGCCCATCCCAAGATGCCATTTTTAAAAATCCTGTCTTACCATTAAGCGCAGCTGTCGTAACTGGTCTATTCATAGGAGCTGAAGAATTATTAGGGGTCAGAGTAATCTGACCACCATTATAATTAGGATTATCAGAATAAGAATTATCTATAGAAGAATTATATGCTACATAATCATTATATGCGTATTTCCATAATTCCCTATTACGATATTCATTACCATTAAAGTTGCTATGACTTTCAGATTTAAGTCCATAAAGTTCATTTATAAAATTCCCTTTTAATAAAGAAACTCCTTCAATTATTCCATTTCCACCATTCCAAGTAGCGCCACCTGATGCTGGTCCCATTCCTTCACCAACATCAAATGCAAAATCATCTCCATTTATAAATGATTCTCCAACCAAACTAAAAGTAGGCGGTTCAACATTCACTTCTGTATTTACATCTGGACTCTTCGGTGCTTTAACCGTTCTGGGATTAAAAGATGGTAATTCACTTATATCCACAGCCATTGATACATTAGCATACTTTACTTTTGGTATTAACGGAGTAAGTGAAGCTGATACTGGGATTGAGGCATTTGGCTCTTGCTTTAATCCTAGTTCTGTTGTGTTTCCGTAAAGAGTGTGAGGATATGCTTCGTATTTGGTTTTGCTCATTGTTTTGTCACGTTCGTATTTGTAGTCAGCAGTTTTGTCTCCACGACCTTTGTATGAACCTTGCCAGCTGTTGTAGAAACCGTTTATTCCGTATTGCCAGCTGCTCCATGGGCTTTTTACAACGTGATCTCCTTGTTCCATTAACTTAACTAATTCCAAGTTTGTCTTTCTAAGCAGCTTATCATTTTCATGCCGTGCAAACCTGAAATCACTCTTCAAGTTCGTTATCGACGTGTTGATTGCCTTTGTTTGCTCCTGGATTTCATTTTCAGCCGAAAAAAGATTAAACGAAACTCCTGTCAGTTCGATTAATCCAGTTAATAAAAAAGTTATAAGGGCTGATTCTGTATATTTAAAGTCCTTCACTCTTTTTGCAAAAGACTTCAAATCCTTCTTTAAAACTGTTAAATTATTCGTCATAATTCTAACTCCTTTTATTCTAAACTTTGCCTAATGTTAAGCACAAAAAAATAATTTCTATACCAAGTGAAACTTAGCATATCCATTATTTAAATGAAAATAGTATTTCATTTGAAATCTATTCGTGAACTACTCCCGCTTTTAGAAGCGGGAGCTTCTTGGGAAGTATCTGCTTT
>ERZ773197.2885-NODE-2885-length-10487-cov-17.438842_pt1 | contig 10487 bp, 9 predicted proteins | sample MGYA00580999_ERZ773197 | MGnify/ENA primary metagenome ERZ773197 (study PRJEB29015, sample SAMEA2738166) | human oral metagenome | biome: human oral; feature: human-associated habitat; material: saliva | place: China | collected 2185 ... | reverse complement strand
ACATTGAAGAACTCAACCAAGTCTTGGACCAAGTCGCAACTTCTTGGAAAGAGCGCATCTAATTACTTTGTTCCTAACGTATAAAATAGTCTTTCTAGCCATCTAGAAGGGCTATTTTTTTGTTTGGAGAAAGGAATCATCTTGGTCTTTCGTCAAAAATTGGTTCCCAATGTTCATAAATCTGATTAACATTTCTTTCACTATTCAAATAGCTTCTGATTTGTAAGAATTTATGTGATTATTTCACATTGCAATCGAAAATAAGAGTGTTTTACAGTATAATAGATTTATAAGAATAAAGGAGTTGGCGTATGGAAAGGATCGTATATAGAGAAGCGAGGCTAGACGAGTACAAGACGATTGGAAAAGTCTGTTCTGATGCTTTTATGAATTATCCATTTTTAACCGTCATTAAAGAAGATTTAAAAAAGCCTGAATACTTTCCGGCCTTTATTGAACTATTGCATACCTTATTAGTCAAGCTGTACATCAAAGGGGAAACTTGCTTAGTTGCTGAACGAGACGGGGAAATCATAGCGGTGGGGCTGTTGCAACAAAAAGATTTCTCAATGATCTCTTATCTACTAAATGGGATTTTTAAGTTATTCCGTTATATCACACCATTAAATTTGCTGAAATACCTAGATCTCGTAGAACGTTCAGAACAGCATTTGAAAAAGTCCGGAAACTTTGACTGGTATTTAATGATGTTTGCTGTGAGCCCAACTGTTCAGGGACAAGGTGTTGGCAGTCATTTCCTCCAAAACGGGATTGAACCTTACGTAAAGGCCAAAGGTTGTAAGCGTCTAGGCTTGATCACCAGTACTCAGCAAAATGTCTTTTTCTATAAGAAGAATGAATTCGTCCTATTAGATTCTATGGTTCTCGACTATGGAAAGCAGTCTGTTGGGAATTGGGCTTTTTTAAAAAACCTTGATGACGAATCCTAGATTATTTAAAAAAAAGGAGGCTGGGACAAAAGTCCTAGCCTCTCAATTGTCTTTGGATAGTCGAGCAAGACGCAGTGGTTGAGTGGGCTCTACTATGCTGATTTCATCAGCTTTTACAGCCCTACTCAACTGTGCGGAGGTGGGACGACGAAATCGAATTCTAACGAATGACCGATTTCTGTCCCACTCTCTTTTTCTTACGTTTAGACTGTTGACTCAGGTCCTATCATTTGAATTTTGCTTCTTTTTATGTTGCTTGATATAGGTTAGCTTTTCTTCTCTTGTCTTACGTTTAAACAGGGCTTCAGCAGACATAGCCACCCTTTTGTCAGGAAAAGACTCCTGGTAAATCAAGGTTACAGGAAGTCTTGGGCGTGTATATTTAGCTCCTTTTCCTGCATTGTGAGCTTTGATGCGGCGCTCGATATCGGTCGTGTAGCCAGTATAGAGGGTTCCATCCGCACACTGGACAACATACATATAGGCTTTAGTTTCCATAATAAATCTCATGAATTTCCGGCGTATAGCTCCCATCCTCCTCATGGATGAACAATGGGGGAAGAATCTTTAAACCATCCCGCGATCCATCTTTAATAGCCTCAATGAGGAGCATGTTGGCATCTTTATGGACCTTAGGATAGACAAATTGAATCCGTTTGGGAGCCAGATTGAAGCGTTTCATGGTTTCAATGATATCTAAGAAGCGATCCGGACGATGCACCATGACGAGTCGACCATTGGATTTGAGGGTCCGTTGGGCCACTTGACAAATTTGGTCCAGATTGGTGGTAATCTCGTGGCGGGCTAGCAAATAATGAGGGCTTTCATTTAAATTGGAATGCTCGTCCACTTTAAAGTAGGGAGGATTACAGAGGATAATGTCAATCTTACTACCGGGGAAATGGTGAGGCAAGTTTTTTAGATCATCTGTAATCATGGACATACGGTCAGACAGACCGTTTAATTGGATAGAACGTTCCGCCATATCCGCTAGTCTTTCCTGTATTTCTACTCCAACGATGGTTGCTTTCGTGCGCGTGCTAGCAAAGAGTCCGACAGCACCATTGCCGGCACAAAGATCGACAATCAGACCACGATTGGGCAGTTTAGGAAAGCGCGACAAGAGGACACTATCAATAGAATAGCTAAAAACCTCTCTGTTCTGAATAATTTTCACATCACTAGAAAATAATTGGTTGATGCGTTCACCGTCTTTTAATTCGATATCGTTCATGGCTCTATTATAGCACGAAAAGAGGACGGGGAAAAGCTAGGAAAGGGATAACGAAAAAATAAGGATAGAACTTTTGTTCTATCCTTATCAAAGAGTTGTTTAATCAAACTCATATTTTTGATAAATCGTCGCCAAGATGAAGATCCCTGTAAAGAGGGACATCAAGGCAAGGTAGACTGGGAAGGTCACAGCTGTCAATGTTCCAATTTCAATCAGACCTTTCAAGTAAAAGGCAGAAAGGTAGAAACCACAGACAGAGAAGATGATTAAGAGTCCTCGCCAGATATTGAGTGGTAAGCAAGCCCGAATAACAGACAAGAAACCAATAGATCCTAATAGGTAGTAGGAGAGGGTAGACATATCAAGACTTGACCAGCCATGATGAGCTCCCCATAAACGAACAAACAGGACGCTAAAGACAACCATCAAGGCATTTGGCAAGGCCAGATGCAAGGAACGTTTGAGGAAGTGTTTTTCCACTGGCTTAATATTTCGTTCAAAAGTCAAGACAAATGGTGGGAATCCTTCGACAAACTGATCGATCAGCGTAATCTGAATTGGAATAAATGGGAAAATCAACAAGTAGTTCACATCAAAGAACAGGGCACTTGCGATACAGATAATGGCCAGGATGAAGGAGTAAATGGTCTTAATAAAGAAGATGGGTGCGATTCGGCCAATATTATTAACGACCCGACGACCTTCAAAGAGAATTTCTGGAACATCATTGAAGTCTGAGTTTAACAAGACCAGATTGGCAATTTGACGTGTTGCAGGATCTCCTTCGGCCATCACGATGGAGCAGTCAGCTTCTCGTAAGGCTAGGATATCATTGACCCCATCTCCTGTCATAGCAGTGGTACGACCAGCGGCCTTGAGGGTTTGAATCAAGAGTTTCTTTTGGTGAGGAGATACCCGACCGAAAATAGCAGTATTCTCCGCTAGATCAACTAGCTCAGCATCATCGATTTTTGAACAGTCCACATAATTATCGTAGCTATCAAAACCGGCTTCTTTGGCAATATAGGAAACGGTAACAGGATTATCTCCTGAAATGATTTTTAAATCCACATCTTGTGAGCGAAGATAATCTAAGGTTTCAGCAGCCCCTTCACGGATTGGATCTAAGATTTCAATCACAGCGATAGCTTCTACATCACTTGGTAAAGTCAAATCATGCATATCAATGACTTCAACACTACGAGCTAAAATCAAAACCCGTGATCCATGGGCTTGGGCTTCCAATACTGCGGGAGGATTTTCTTTGAGGAGCATTTCTGGGGCACCCAAATAAATCGTTCCCAAGTTAGACAGGGTCATAGCTCCCCATTTTCGATCGCTTGAAAAAGGAATGATAGATTCTGCTGTATAGGCATGTTCTAGCTCCCCATATGCCTTACGGATAGCTTGGGCAGTCGGGTTGTTATCCTCAGAATTTTGCATATATGCAGCGAGAATGACTTCGATGGTTTCTTCAGAAAAGTGTTCAGACAGGGAGTGAATGCCTTTGACGGTCATTTTTCCTTGGGTGATGGTTCCCGTCTTATCCAAACAAAGAGTATCCACACGAGCCAGTGTTTCGACTGAATACATCTCTTGAACCAAGACCTTGCGCATCCCTAATTTGATCACGGCTGTTAAGAGAGAGGTCACTGTCAGAAGGGCAATCCCTTTTGGCAACATGCCCAGGAGGGCAGTAGAAGAAGTCACCACAGACTCTTTCATTGGAAGCAACTTGATCAAAAAGGCTTCACAGAAGAGGGCGATTCCAAATGGGATAATAATCTTACCAGTGAAACTAGAGATTTTTGCGAGATTATAGAGAATGCGCGAATTGATGGGTTTGAGAGTTTTCGCCTCGACCATCAATTTATTAGCATAGTTATTGGCCCCCACACGATTGACACGAGCGTAGACTTGGCCACTTACCAAGAAGCTTCCGGATAGCAGTTCATCTCCCTCTCCCTTGAGCACCAAGTCACTTTCTCCTGTCAGCATAGCTTCGTTGGCTTCTGCAATCCCGATTTGAACGATGGCGTCACTCGGAATTTGGTCACCTGCCGAAAGCTTAATCACATCGCCAAGGACAATTTCCTCTGGATCAATGCTTTCTTCTTCCCCCGATCGGATGACAGTAACGAGCTCCTTACTCATCAAATTCAATTTATCAATCATCCGTTTAGCGCGGAGCTCTGTGGCAATTCCGGATAAGGCATTAAAGCAGATGACTGCAAAAAAGACTAGGTTACTCCAGGCTTGTACCGCAACCAAAGCGAGAGCAATCACAAAGTTCAGAGCATTAAACAAGGTAAAGACGTTACGCTTGATAATTTGCCAGGTACTGGTACTGGTATTCGCTTTAAATTCGTTGGTTTGGCCACGCTGTATTTTTTTGCGGACCTCTTCATAGGTTAATCCCTTTAATTCATTCATTTCCATAGAAACATGATATCATTTTTTTAAGAAAAAGACTAGACGTAGTCAATTTGTTAAGTCATCCATTTTTTGAAAAGATTTGCGGGGAACAAAAGGATAAGGTATAATGGTTAAACAAGAGAATTATCAAAGGAGAAAGCATGTTTTATACCTATTTACGTGGGTTAGTGACCTTTATTTTATGGGTTCTGAATGGAAATGCTCATTATCATCATAAGGAACTGATCCCAAGTCAAGAAGAAAATTACATTCTCGTAGCTCCTCACCGGACTTGGTGGGATCCGGTCTATATGGCCTTTGCGACCAAGCCTAAGCAATTTATCTTTATGGCCAAGAAAGAGCTCTTTGCCAATCGAATTTTTGGTTGGTGGATTCGCATGTGTGGAGCCTTCCCAATTGACCGTGAAAATCCAGGTGCAGCTGCGATCAAATATCCAGTCAATATGCTCAAAAAAAGCAAGCGTTCCTTGATTATGTTTCCAAGTGGAAGCCGCCATTCTCAGGATGTGAAGGGTGGAGTTGCCGTGATTGCCAAAATGGCCAAGGTTCGTATTATGCCTGTAACTTATACTGGTCCAATGACCTTGAAAGGACTAGCTAGCTGTGAACGGGTTGACATGAACTTTGGGCACCCTATTGATATCTCTGATATTGCAAAAATGAATGATGAGGGAGTGGAAGAAGTTGCAAGACGTATCCAGGCTGAGTTTGATCGCTTAGATGCGGAATCTCAGGCACTCCGCAATGACCGGAAACCTTTTATTCTCATCCGTTTGTTGAAGTTTTTACTGTTGCCATTTGTCCTGGTTGTCGCTTTACTGACCCTCTTGTTTAGTTATATCGCAAGTTTCGTTTGGGATCCAGATAAGCATCGGAAAGACTAGACAGCTCTCTAGATAAAAAGAATGTCAAAAATCATGTATTTTTGACATTCTTTTTTTATTTGTTTGATTTTTTACGAATAATAAAAATAAAAGGGGTATTTATGGAGACATGGATTGAGAAGATCAAGGAATATAAACTGTTTTTAGGCTTGGTTGCTGTGGGGCTAGTGATGGGAGGAGTGTTCCTCTTTTGGCCTAAGCCAGCCCTACAAGCACCAGAAACAGTCATTTCCCAGTTAGAAATGGTGGAGCAAGAGAGTTCTCCTAAGGGAGATTCAAGCTTTACTTCGAGCTCTCAGGAGAGAAGTGAGGAAAAGACCGACTCCTCGCATGAGAAAATCATGGTGGATGTGAAGGGGGCTGTCAGACAAGCGGGAGTCTATGAGCTTCCGGTGGGGAGTCGGGTCTATGATGCAGTGCAAAAAGCAGGAGGGATGACAGACGAAGCCAATAGCCAATCTGTCAACTTGGCTCAAAAATTAGAGGATGAGTCTATTGTCTATGTTGCTAAGAATGGAGAAGAAGTGGCGCCTGTAGCGTCTGCTTCTGCTGGGACCACAGGTGGTGAAAACCAGCAAAAGGATGGCAAGGTTAATCTCAATACAGCCACAGAAGCAGAATTACAGACTATTTCTGGGATTGGTCAAAAACGAGCTCAGGATATCATTGCTTATCGAGAGGAAAAAGGAAAATTTCAATCTGTTGATGAATTGAAAAATGTTTCTGGGATTGGCCAAAAGACGCTAGAAAAGTTAAAAGAGCATGTTACAGTGGATTAGAAGCCTCAATATTCATCCATTTCATCTGACTCTTCCAGTATTGACTCTTTATTATTGGATGTATACAGGTCACTTGCTCGCTCCAATCTTCCTTCTGGCCTTCTTCATCTTGTTTAGTAGACGCTACAAGGGCAAACAATTTCTAATCCTAGTAGGGCTTCTCTTGCTTGCCGCACTTTGTTTTGCTTTTCGAATCGAACATAGTAAGCAGGAAGCGCGGGATCAAGAAGTTCCAAGGGTTATTCAGCTCTTACCAGATACCATCAAGGTGAATGGAGATGCCTTATCCTTTCGTGCTCAGTCAGGTAGTCGTACTTTTCAGGTTTTCTATCAGCTTCAGACAAAGGAAGAACAAGCCTATTTTAAACACTTGGATCATGGGCTAGAATTAAGAATAAAAGGAGAATTAGAGACCCCGACAAAACAGCGAAATTTCATGGGCTTTGATTACCAGGCTTATCTGAAAACACAAGGGATCTATCATCTTTTGAAAATCAGCCAGATCCTTGAAAAGAGACCGGCTGAACCTAGAGATTTAATAGGCCTCCTGTCTATTTGGAGGCGGAAGGCCCTTGTGTGGGTTCACCAGCATTTCCCCCAGCCCATGAGTCACTATATGACGGGCTTGCTTTTTGGTTTTTTAGATGTGGAGTTCGAAGAAATGAGTCAGCTGTACTCGAACTTGGGGATTATCCATCTGTTCGCCTTGTCGGGCATGCAGGTCGCTTTCTTCTTAGATGCTTTTCGACGATTCTTTCTTCGCTTGGGATTGGAGCAGGAAAAAGTTGCAACCCTCCTCTATCCGTTTTCGCTTCTTTATGCTGGGATGACGGGCTTTTCGGTTTCGGTCGTTCGAAGCCTTATACAGAAGCTTCTAGCCCAGCAAGGTCTCAAAGGAATGGAGAATATGGGGATGACCCTCCTTTTGTTGCTCCTTTTTCTGCCTTCTTCATTATTGACTGCTGGAGGACTCTTATCTTGTGCCTATGCTTTTATATTGACGCTAACCTCGTCCGAGGAGGAGAAGTCGGGAATCCGAAAAGTCGTCAAGGAGAGTCTGGTGTTAACACTAGGGGTTCTTCCTTTTTTGATTTTTTTCTTTGGAGAATACCAGCCCTGGTCTCTTCCTCTAACCTTTGTTTTTTCTCTCTTATTTGATATCCTTTTGTTACCAGGACTGAGTGTCGTCTTTCTCCTCTCATTTCTATATCCATTGACCTTCTGGAATCCCTTCTTCATCTGGATGGAAAAAAGTATGGAGTCTATAGCGGGATTTACCAGTCAATCTTTGGTTTTTGGACAACCAAGTATTTCTTTCTTCCTCTTGCTGTTATTCTTATTGGCTTTCCTCTATGAGATGCGAAAGGTTAAGAAGTGGAGATATCTTTTTCTACTCTTAGTCTGCTCCGTATTCGCCATTGTGAAGCATCCTTTAGAAAATGAGATTACCATCATTGATATTGGCCAAGGTGATAGTATTTTGCTACGTGATTGGCGAGGGAAGACGATCCTAATTGATACAGGTGGAAAAGTGGACTTTGGCCAAAAGGAAGCATGGAGGAATCGGAGGTCTACTAGCAATGCAGAACGGACCTTGCTTCCTTATCTCAAAAGTAGAGGGATTGATCAGATTGACCATATGGTTCTCACGCATACTGACACAGATCATATGGGAGATTTGGAAGTCCTTGCGGCTAAGGTTAGCATTAAGGAAATCAACATTTCCAAGGGAAGCTTAAAAAAAGACTCCTTTGTCCGTTTGCTCAAACGGTTAAACCTACCTGTAAAGACGCTGGAGGCCGGTGATCAACTGTCAATCTTTGATGGGAGTGCAGAAGTTCTCTATCCGGTAGAAGTTGGAGATGGAAGTAATAACGATTCCCTTGTTCTCTATGGCCGGTTTTATGGTTGGACCTTCCTTTTTACAGGAGATTTAGAAGAAGAGGGGGAAAAGACCTTGTTAGCCCGCTATCCTCAACTGCGCGTGGATGTATTAAAAGCAGGCCACCATGGTTCTAAGGGCTCTTCTCACCCAGCCTTCTTAAAGAAAATCCAAGCAAAAATTGTCTTGATATCTGCGGGAGAAAAAAATCGTTACCAGCATCCTCATCAGGAAACCTTGGAGCGATTTAAAGAGTTGCAGATGATGGTTTTTCGGACAGATCAGCAAGGAGCGATTCGTTTTAGAGGATGGAATCAGTGGAAGATTGAAACCGTTCGATAAGAGCTGTTTGATTTCTAGCTTGAAAATTGCTATGATAAAGTCAAGGAAATGAGGTTACAAGTATGAAATCATTACAGTTGTTCTGGATGCAATATGCTGATTTTTCTAGAAGATCAGATAGAAAAGAATTTTGGATTAGCCAAGTCTGGCATTTATTGTTTACAAGTCCTTTTTGGATTTACCAATTGGTCTTGTTCTTTTCAAATTCGAAATCAGAGGAAGAGGTGATTCCTTTGATTGGGATGGACGTTTCGGATTGGTTAAGCATCTTTTTTCTCCTCTATCTCTATCTTATTTTTGTTCCTCAACAAGCAGTAGTCGTTCGGCGCTTGAGAGATGCAGGTCTTCATTGGGCTTTGATTTTCCTATTTCTAGGTCCTATCTTGATCTACCTTTTATCTCCTATTTCGATTTTTCTAGTCTTATCTCTTGCAGGTTTGCTATGCTTGGCTTGTCTCTTGATCCTTCCAACTGCTAGACTTGCACAACCGGACCAAATTGTTTCTCAAGGATTTGCTTCGACGATTCCCGAGGTCTCTTCGCCAAGTATTCCTTTCCATTTGATGGAGCCCAACAGTTTTTCAGCCATTCCCCAGATTGTTTCGGCTCCACCAACTCCACTAGAGAAAGCGCCACTAGAAAAGAAAATGGAATCGGAACAGACTCAGTATCATTTTAGAGAGTGGAATGAGGTACCTTCAGAACATGCAGGCTTTACAAACAATTAAAAAAATTAGTGCCAAGAACCTTCCTCCTATCCTGGTTCTTTCAGGGGACGACATTGGTCAGTTTGAGTGGATGAAAGAGCAACTTTTAAAGAAAGTAGGCTACGATTCATCTGATTTAAACTATTCTTATTTTGACATGAAGGAAACAGCTTATTCAGAAGTTGAGCTTGACTTGGTCAGCCTCCCATTTTTTGCGGATGAAAAAATAGTGATTTTGGATCATTTTGTCGATGTGACGACCGCGAAAAAAAGATACCTGACGGATGATGAATTGCAGGCCTTTGAAGGTTACTTATCGGCGCCTTTAGAAACGACTCGCTTAATTGTTTTTGCGGAAGGAAAACTGGATAGCAAACGAAGGATTGTCAAGCTTTTAAAACGGGATGCCCAGGTGCTGGAGACAACTGAATTAAAGGAACAAGAGTTGCGTGCCCATTTCACGGAAGAGATTAAGTCACTAGGGCTAGCGATTGATTCACCAGCATTCGAACAACTTTTGATCAAATCTGGCTTTGATTTTAGTGAGATTCAGAAAAACTTGGAGTTTCTTAAAACGTACAAAGGAGCTTCGAGCATTACCATCTCAGATATTGAAGAGGCTATTCCGAAGACCCTACAGGATAATCTGTTTGATCTGATCCAGATGATCTTAAAGAAACAAATTGATCCCGCCCGTAGTTTGGTCAAGGACCTGCGGTTACAAGGCGAAGATGAAATCAAACTCTTGGCCATTTTGTTGAGTCAGTTCCGCGTCTACACACAGGTCAAACTGTTGAAGCAAGAGGGACGGACAGAATCTCAAATCGTTTCAGACCTATCAGAGCTGACCGGCCGAAAAGTGAACCCCTACCAAGTCAAATTTGCCCTAAGGGATAGTAGAGGAATTTCTCTTTCTTATTTGGAGCAGGCTATTTGTCTTTTGATTGATACCGATTTTCAAATGAAATCGGGAACTTATGAGAAAGATTATCTATTTGATTTAGCTTTACTAAAGCTGGCTAACCCATCGGTGTAAGCAGAATAGTTGAATAAATTAGATGATTGCGTTATCATTTTTATATACATAAAGAAAAAGAGGTATTTTCCATGGCAATTATTTTACCAGACCTTCCATACGCATACGATGCATTGGAACCATATATTGATGCTGAAACAATGCACTTGCACCATGACAAACACCACCAAGCATATGTAAATAATGCTAATGCAGCTCTTGAAAAACACCCTGAAATCGGTGAAGACCTTGAAGCTT
>ERZ773197.2882-NODE-2882-length-10495-cov-8.738027_pt1 | contig 10495 bp, 9 predicted proteins | sample MGYA00580999_ERZ773197 | MGnify/ENA primary metagenome ERZ773197 (study PRJEB29015, sample SAMEA2738166) | human oral metagenome | biome: human oral; feature: human-associated habitat; material: saliva | place: China | collected 2185 ... | reverse complement strand
GCCGCAAACATAGTATAGCACATTGTCGACAGAATTGCACGAAATAAATCGAAAATCGGAAAAAAGAATCTTCTAATCTTCAAAAATGCGCTGTTTCAAGAACTGCTCCCGCCAAAGGAAAGCCCTGTCGGATGCGGCGGATCTGGCAGGGCTTCGGGAACAAGGTCGATCTATTTGCGCATCTGCAGGGCTGCGGCGCGGTAGCGGTAGAGCAGACCCAAGACCATGAGAATGGCGAAGGTCGTCAGAGCTGCGAGGGCGACGGAGTCCGTCAGTTGGTATGTCACGGCGAGAGGTATGGCGATGATGAGCGATACCGCCGTGAATTCCATGTCGTCGAGGAAGAGAAGCGCGAGGAAGAGAACGAGAATGCCAGCCAATAGGCCCATTTGTCACACCCCTTTTCATAGAGAAGGAAATAGGAACACAAGTATCCATGATGTTCTTGCCCTCTTTATCGAAATTTTCAAGGGATAAATTAAGTCTTTTCGCCCATTTTGTTTTCCGGGGCGTCTTTTTTTGCTTCTTCCTTCTCTTTTTTCTCCTTTTCTTTCTTTTCGCGCTCCTTGAGGATCTTGTCGTAGGCTGCGGTGTCGACGTCCTTCATGTATTCGTCGGGGATGTCGCGTGCGCTTGGCGCATACTTCCAGTATTCCTTGTAGGCGGCGAGCGCCGTGTCCTTTTCGCCCAGTTCGTCGTAGATTTCGCCGCGCATTTTATAGATGTAGGGATTCTTTGCATCGATCTCCTGCGACGTTTCGAGGTCGGCGAGAGCCTTGTCGCGATCTCCCATCATGCGACGGACGTCGGCGCGATTGAGGAAGTTATAGATGTTCTGCGCGTCGAGCGAGACAGCGCGGTCGGAATCTTGGATGGCGGCTTCGTAGTCGCCGGCGACGGCCTTGGCTCTGCCGCGGATCGCGTAGTTCTCGGCGATGTTGTCGGGGTTCTTCGCGGCGAAGGCGCGTTCCATGAGGAAGAGCGCTTCTTTCGCCATGCCGTTGTCGCTGTAGCGATCGGCGTTGTAGCGGAGCTGCTTCACATAGTCGCCTTTGGCATCGAGCGCCTTTTCGCGGATCTTCTGCCAGGCGTCGCTGCGCTTTTTTTCTGCGGCGGCGACTTTTTCGCGCATTTCCTTGTCCTGGGGGCTGGTGTAGGCGGCGCGCACGAGCCGCTCCAATCGTTCTTCCGCATGATTGCGCATGACGAACTTCTTGAGTTTTTCGTAGACGCGGTTCTCGTCGAGGTAGGAGATGTGCCCGCCGGGCGTGTCGGCGAACTGCCAGCCGTCGAAGGAGGCGTGGTCGTGGAAGGCCTTGGCGAGGCCGCCGGCGATGAGGTAGGCGTTTTCCGTCGTGTTGTTGTAGTCGGCGTCCCAGTCCGCCGAGAGCAGCTTTTCGCCGTCGATCAGGACGTCCGTGCCGTTTTCGACGGTCACATGTCCCATGCCGTATGTCGTCATCATGCGGGCGAGACGTTCGACGCGCTCCTGCATGGCGGGATGGTCGTTGTAGTTCGGCGCGTTGGGATCTTCGGAGGGGTCGTGGTACTCGTTGATGTCCTGCGTTTCATAGGTCAGGTAGTAGGCCATGCGCGCCATGGCGGCCGCGCCGCCGCCGGGGTTGAAGCCCGCCGTCGTCATGAGATGGAAGCCGCCTTCGTCCGCTTCCAGCTCGCTCGGCAGCGTGACGTCCTTGGCGATGGCGTAGCCGACGACGGCGTTGAGCTTCTGCCAGTCGAGGTTGTCTGCCGCCGAGCCGATGGCGATTCCTGCATACGATTCGGCGACGGCTTTGGCGTAGTTCTTCGCGCTGTGCTGGCGGAGGCCGTGCGTCATCTCGTGGCCGAGAACGGCGGCCAGCTCGTCCTCGTCGTGGTGCAGGGCGCGCACGAGGCCGCGGTTCACCGTGATGTAGTCGGTCGGATAGCAGGCGGCGTTGAAGGTTTCGGCTGCGGTCACGCGCCAGAGGAAGGGCAGGGAGTTGATGGGGAGCGCGTATTCGCCGTGCTGCGTGATCTGGCCGAGCACGCGGTCGACGACTTCGCGGTCGGGCGCGTCCTTGTCCTCGCCGTTCTCTTCCAGGTCTTGCTTCAAGCCGCTGATCTGGTAGTCGACGTTGTTGCCGATGGCGAGCATTTCCTTGAGCGTGCCCTGGTAGGCGAGGAGGCCGCCGATGGCGGACATGCCGATCATCACAGGGTTGAGCGAGGCCGCTTCGACGGCTGCCGCATGGGGCAGCTGTGCGGCGCACAGGAGGCCGGCGAGGATGGCGGCGCGGAGTTTCTTCCCGATCTTCATTTCGATTCCTCCTCGAAAAAGGGTTTCTCTAAGGAAGCGACGCCGCCCTGGCGGCATCTTCGAATCTCCCTGTATAACAAAGGAGCAGTCATCCGAAGATGACTGCTTGATAGCGTATGGTGCTCGGTACTGGATTCGAACCAGTGACCCCCACAATGTCAATGTGATACTCTAACCAACTGAGCTAACCGAGCGATTATAGGATGCAGGGCTTTGCCTGCGAACAAAATGTATTATACAGAAAAGCGAAGAGAAATGCAAGCATTTTTTTTGCAGAATTCATCGGCGGTCAACCGTGCCTGCGCCATACGATGACGAGCGGCTTGCCAAACTCTTTCTTGAATTGCTTGCAGAGGCTCTGCATCTCGAAGTCGATGGCCCTGTAGTTGGCTTCGGGCGCGGCGATGACGGAGAGCGCGACGCCCTCGGGCGTGGAGGCCGCCTCGAAGCCCGTGACGAGTCCCTCGTATGTCACGTCGGCGGCTTCAGCGAGCGCGAGAAGCGTCGCGAGCTTGCGGATCTCCTTCCACTCGGTCTGCGTGACCATCATGGCGTAGCGGTACGAGCGCACGATCTTGTTGCTGATGCCGTGGTGGAAGCCTGCGATGAAGGAGGCCTTGAGCTGCTCCAGCTGCGTCATGCCGTAGAGCGGCGCGTTGTTGATGATGAAGGCGGAGTTGCGCGCGTGCTCGTAATAGTTGATGATCTTGCCCGAGTCGTGCAGCCAGGCGGCGACGGCGAGGAGGTCGCGCGAGCGCGCGGGTGCGCCGTGCAGGCGCTTCAGCTGGTCGAAGAGACTCAAGGAGAGGTCGTGGACGCGCTCCAAGTGCTCCATGCGCCGATCCACGCGCTTCAAGTAGTTCTCGACGCTTGCCTTGAGCACGTCGTGGACGATGGGCGAGCCCTTGCCGTGCTTCTTGCCGTAATACTCGTAGAAGACGCCGTCCCTGAGGCCGCATCCCGAGACGATGAGGTCCTTGCCGCCGCTGAATTCCATCAGGCAGCGCGCGATCGTCGCACCCGCGATGATGATGTCGGCGCGTTCCGTGGAAAGGCCGCCGAACTTCCTGCGCCGCGTGCAGTTCGACTTGATGATGGCCTGATAGCAAGGTTCGAAGCGATCGCGCGGGATGATGTAGTTGTGGACGCGCGAGAGTTGGTAGTTCGTCTTATACTGATCCATTTTGGCGAGGTTTCGCACGGTGCCGCCGATGCCGATGACGGGCAGGCATCTGTCCTTCGCCCAGGGAATCATCTCGCGGAATCTCTTTTCCACATATTTCACGCATTTGTCCAAGGACGCCTGCGTCACGACGTCCTGCAAGCCGAACTTGTCCGTCATCGTCACCGCGCCCAGCGGCACGGAAACCGATTCCTTGATCTTGCGGTTCAGGACGAGGGACACTTCGATCGAAGCGCCGCCGAGGTCGAACTGGATGAAATCCTTCGCGTCGATCGTGTTCACGACGCCGAGGTAGCCGAAGTACGCCTCGCGCTCGCCCGAGATGATCTCGACGTCGATGCCCACTTCCTCGCGGATGCGCTCGATGAACTGCGCCCCGTCGGAGGCGTTTCGTGCCGCTGCCGTCGCGACCGCGATGCAGCGGGAGACTTGCATGACCTGCATCATGTGCTTGTAGACGTGCAGGCACGCGAGCGCGCGTTTCACGCCTTCGGGATTGAGCTTTCCCGTCTCCGACATGCCCTTGCCGAGCCGGATCGCTTCTTTCTGTTGGTATTGCAGGAAATAGGACTGGTTGTCGTTGATCTGCATGACGATGAACCGGATGCTGTTCGAACCCATGTCGATGATCGCCAGATTTTCCATCGTTTCTCCTCCCCGCGCTGCTGCTTCATACGATATGTATAGTATAGCAATTTTGCCGCGATGCTTCAAGATTCGCGTGTGCCGCCGGTGGGCTAGGAGATGGGCTTGTCGGAGCTAAGAATTCATAGCCGCAGCGGAGCTGGACAACGAAATCTAAGCTTCGCCTGCGCCCTACGGGCTTGTCGGAGCTAAGAATTCATAGTACAATAAAAAGGAATTTGAGGGGGCAGCCCCGGGATGGATTGATGCAGGAGGGAACTGTATGTCATTGATGAATGCACTGAAGAATACCGATCCGGAGATCGCCGCGGCGCTTGACGCGGAGCTTTCGCGCCAGCGCAGCAAGCTCGAACTCATCGCCTCGGAGAACATCGTGAGTCGTGCCGTCATGGAGGCGCAGGGAAGCGTGCTCACGAACAAGTACGCCGAGGGCTATCCCGGCAAGCGTTACTACGGCGGCTGCGAATGCGTCGATGTCGCCGAGACGCTCGCCATCGAGCGCGCGAAGGAGCTTTTCGGTGCGGCGTATGCCAACGTGCAGCCGCACTCGGGCGCACAGGCGAACATGGCCGTCTTCTTCTCGCTGCTTTCGCCCGGCGACGTCTACATGGGCATGAATCTCACGGACGGCGGACACCTGACGCACGGCAGCGCCGTCAACATGTCGGGCAAGTACTTTCATGTCGTCCCCTACGGGGTCGACAAGGAGACGGAGCGCATCGACTACGAGGCGTTGGAAAAGCAGGCGAAGGAGGTCAAGCCGAAACTCATCGTCGCGGGCGCTTCCGCTTATGCGCGCATCCTCGATTTCGAGCGCCTTTCCGCCATCGCGAAGGCCGTTGGCGCCTATCTGATGGTGGACATGGCGCACATCGCCGGGCTTGTCGCGGGCGGCATGCATCCGAATCCGCTGCCGTGGGCGGACGTCGTGACGACGACGACGCACAAGACGCTCCGCGGCCCGCGCGGCGGCATGATCCTAGCGAAGGATGCGGAATTCGGCGCACAGTTCAACAAGGCGATTTTCCCCGGCATCCAAGGCGGCCCCTTGATGCACGTCATCGCGGCGAAGGCGGTCGCCCTGCACGAGGCTCTGCAGCCGTCGTTCAAGGAATACGCCGCACAGGTCGTCAAGAACGCCAAGAAGCTTGCCGCTTCCTTGCAGGAGAAGGGATTCCGCATCGTCTCGGGCGGCACGGACAACCACTTGATGCTTGTCGATCTCCGGAGCAAGGGCGTCACGGGCAAGGAGGCGCAGAACCTCCTCGACGGCGTCGGCATCACGGCGAACCGCAACACGATCCCGTTCGAGCCGCTGTCCCCCTTCGTTACGAGCGGCCTTCGTCTCGGCTCGCCCGCGCTTACGACGCGCGGTTTCAAGGAAGCCGACATGGAGGAGGTCGCCGCCATCATCGCGCTCGTCCTCGACCATCCGACGGATGCAGCTGCACAGAAAGAGGCAGGAAAGCGCGTCGATGTTCTCTGCGAGAAATATCCCCTTTACGAGTGAGGAGGACATGTATGACTGAGTCAAAACGGACGGAGCTGGCCGTGCACATCGTCGATCATCCGCTTGTGCAGCACAAGCTCACGCTCATGCGGCAGAAGGAAACGGGCACGAAAGATTTCCGGGAGCTTTTGGAAGAGATTGCCATGCTCATGGCGTATGAGATCACGCGCGGCCTGCCGCTGGAAGACGTCGCGATCGAGACGCCTGTTGCCGCCTGCCGCGCGAAGAAGCTCGCGGGCAAGAAGCTCGGCATCGTCCCCATCCTGCGCGCGGGACTCGGCATGGCGGAAGGAGTCCTGCGCCTCGTGCCCGCAGCCCGCGTCGGACATATCGGCCTTTACCGCGATCCTGAGACGCTGCAGCCCGTCGAGTACTTCTGCAAACTGCCGGGCGACGTCGGCGAGCGCATGTTCATCGTCGTCGATCCCATGCTCGCGACGGGCGGCAGCTCCGCTGCGGCGCTCGACCTGCTGAAGAAGAAGGGCGCGAAGAGCATCGTGCTCCTCTGTCTCGTCGCTGCGCCCGAAGGCGTGCGCACTGTCAACGAGGCGCATCCCGACATCCCGATCTACGTCGCGTCGGTCGATGAGCGTCTGAACGAGCATGGCTATATCGTCCCAGGTCTGGGCGATGCCGGCGACCGCATTTTCGGCACGCTTTGAAGTGCATTGCGGGAGATCTCCGGAATCCGGCGCATGAAATCTTCCCTGCCGGAATCCTGTCAAAATGTTTGCCCTTCCCTTTTCCTCTATGGTATAATGATAGTTGTATGAGAAAAGGAAGGGCGCTCTTCGAGATCGTTGGAGGATCATCGTTTGAATACGAAAGGGAAGAAGCAGGACAAGCGTGAATACACGCTTCAGGTCATTCCGCACCAAGGCGAAACGGTACGAAGCTATAGCTTTTCCATCCGCAGGCTGAAGCTGGCGGCGGGTGTCTTTGGCGTGTGCGCGCTGCTCGTTCTCGTCGGCTTCGCCTATGCGTCGTACAGCTTGTGGAGCGGTTCGAAGCATGTGAAGAACGAGGTGCAGAGCCAGCCGAGCCGGCAGGAGGAGATCAAGGATCTCAAGGATCTTGCGGAAGAGGCTCGCAGCCTGCAAAGCGAGATGGAAAAGCTCACGGAGCGCGAGAAGAAGCTGCACCGTCTGCTCGACGAGGAATCGGCGGATGAGCCGGTCAAGCATACGGGACAGGGCGGCCCCGCCGTGGCGGCAGAGGTATCGCAGGTGCGCCGCGCGCTCAGCGAGGTCTCGCGCGGCCTGTCCGAGCGCCGCGAAAGCCTCGCGAAGCTTGAAGCGCGATACGAGAAGCAGCGGGAGGAAGCGGCGCAGCGAGCGGCTGCGGCGGAGAAGATGGCGAAGACGAGCGCGCCGGCAAACGTCCCTTCGGGTTGGCCGACATCGGGCGACATATCTTCGCCCTTCGGCTGGCGTTGGAACGGCTCGGATTTCCATCCGGGCATTGACATCGCCAACGATATGGGAACGCCCATTGTGGCGACGGCGGACGGCGTCGTGACGGCGGCTGGCTGGAACGCGGGCGGCTACGGCAACATGGTCGATATCGACCACGGCAACGGCATCCTCACGCGCTACGGACACGCCTCTCGGGTCGTGGTGCAGGAAGGGCAGCGCGTGAAGCGCGGCGAAGTCATCGCCTACATGGGCAGCACAGGCTTCTCGACGGGACCGCATGTGCACTATGAGATCCATGTGCATGGAGAAACCGTGAATCCGGCAAGCTATCTATAGGAAGTGGGGAGTCTATGTTTGGTGTGATGAAAAGGCGAGACGATGGTCCCGCTGTAGGCGATATCGAGACAGTCATCGGCAAGAACACGAAGATCCAAGGCGAGGTCAGCGGCACGGGCAACTTGCGCATCGACGGGGAGATCGAGGGCGAGCTCAAGCTCTCCGGTTCGGTGATCGTCGGGGAGACGGGCATGGTCACGGGCAACGTCTCGGCGCGCTCTTTGGACGTCTCGGGCACGGTGCATGGCAACGCGCAGACGGAAGAGGGGCTGACGATCCACGCCACGGGGCAGCTCATCGGTGACGTCAAGGTCAACGCCTTCCAGATCGAGGATGGCGGCATATTCAAAGGGCGGAGCGAGATGAACCCGCGCGCAGGCATAGAGTTGAAGCTTCGCGCACAGACGGCGGCAAAGCCGGCGCAGGAGAATTCGTCTGCCGACGCTTCGCCGAAGTCGGGGGCGAAAATGACCGTGCAGCTGAAGTCGACAGCGAAGGCGGACAAGAAGTAAGAGAAAGAAAAGAAGCCGCTGCATGAATCCGCGGGATTCATGCAGCGGCTTCTTTTTCTTGTCGTCGGCGTTTGCCGGCCGTGTCATTTCACGTTCGAGATGTGCCAGAGTGCATCCTTTTCGTTGGTGTCGCAGAGTGTGACCTTGTGGTCGGTGAGTGCGGCGGCCAGGTCGTCTTTCACGGGCGTATCCTTGGGGCACAGGATATAGAATTCGCTGAGCGAAGGCAGATCCTCGATGGCATAGAACGGCATGATGTTCGTCGCCGTCCATGTGCCGGCGACGGGAGCGTTTTCCTCGACCTTGGCGCGCGACTGCAGGCATTGGATGTTCTTGCCGGAATAAAACGCGCTGCCGACGCTGTAGTCGCGTGCATAGCTCATGATGGGAACCGTGGCGGGCAAGTCGTGTGCGAGGGCGCCGGCAGAAGCGCCGCTTCTCTCGCGGCACATGGGAATGGCTACGAGGACGAAGAGCGTGAGGTAAAGAGCGCCCATGGCGGCGACGAAAATATTCATGCGCTTTCTGTTGAAGTTCTTGAACAGACGCGCTGCCAATATGGCGATGGGGAAGAGCGAGGGGAAGGTGTACGTCGGGTATTTCGTCGCCATGCATTGATAGACTAAAATCGTGCCGAGCGCCCAGACGAGCAGGAAGAGCGTATCTCCTTCGCCGCAGGCGCGGCGCAAAAGCGCGCCCTTTTCCTGCCAAAGGCGCTTCGCCGCTTGTCCGACGAAGACGAGCGACCACGGGAAGAAACCGGCAAGGAAGAGGAGAATGTAGTAGTACCAGACATCATCGCGCGGATGTTCCGATACGGTCGCACGCAGGAAGTTGTGCGTGCCGAAGAAGGTGCCGAGGAAGTCTTCGCCGTGCAGCTGAACCATGATGTAGTACCAGCTGCCGCCGACGAGCAGGAAGAGAATCATGCCGCCGCACCAGCGAAGGTGCAGCAGTTCCTTTGCGTCCTTTCGGAGCACGAGGTAGACGGCGAGCAGGAGCCCCGGCAGGAGGAAGCCGATCGGCCCTTTCGTGAGCACGGCGAGTCCCGCGAAGAAGAAAGCGGCGTAGTAACGAGAGCGCTTCTTCTCTGAATAGCCGAGGTAGAAGGAGACCATCGTTGCGCTCATGAAGAAGAAGAGCGTCATGTCCGTGATGACCGCTTTGCCGACGTACCAGAAGCCGACGGAGCTGGCGAAGAGACTTCCCGCGAGGATCGCTGTCCCATGCCCGTAGAGGCGACGCGCGAAGAAGTAGAGGAGCGCGAGGCTCGAAAGTCCCATGACGGTGCTGGGGAAGCGCAATGCGAATTCGTTGACGCCGAAGATGAGGCACGAGGCGATCATCTCCCAATAGAAGAACGCGGGTTTGTCGTACCAGTAGTTGCCGAAGATGCGCGGCGAGATGTAGTCGCCGGAGGCGATCATCTCCTTCGCGGTCAGGGCGTAGTTTGACTCGACGGGATCGGTAATCGTGAGACTGCCGTTCGCTGCCAGCAAGATGATTGCTGCGAAGGCGAACAAGAGTCCCAAGTCCCGTTTCTCATTTCGTGCCATGCACATGTTTCCTCCATTTCGGTGTTTTCCTGTATTTTCCGGCGGACTGGTCCTGTAGAAGATCTTGCTGCGGGGAGCATGGGACTAGCTGATGTAGGATATGCGGCTCACCTTGCGCGGCGCAGGCTCCGGCACCGTGCCTGAGATGTAGCCGAGCGCGAGGTGCCCGATGCCGACGAACTGCCCGGGACGGAAGAAGATGCCCGCGCGGGAGAGGATCTCCTGGCCGAGCGGCTGCTCCATCTCTTCTTTGGCGCGGTGGATCCAGCACGAATGGAGGCCGAAGGACTCGGCGGCGAGCATCATCGTGGCGATGGCGATGCTGCCGTTGTAGATGTGATCCACATCGTCCTTTTCGGCGACGACGAGCAAGATGACGGGCGCGCCGTAGAAGGGATCGAAGCCCTTCTTCCAGTGGCCGATCCGGCAGTTGAGCTCGGAAAGCTTCTGCCGCATGATCTTGTCGGTGATGACGATCGTGCGCACGGATTCGCTGCCTGCACTGCGCGGCGCGTAAAGGCTCGCTTCGACGATGTCGCGCACGATGTCGGCGGGGGGTGTCGTTGGGAGGAAGGAGCGCACGCTGCGTCGTTTCCTGATCGTTTCCATGACTTCGTTCATCGGATTACCTCTTTTCTCTGCATGAGAAATTTTGGGCAGTTAGTCGCAGGATTTTCCCATTATTATAGCATAAATTTCGTTCTTGTGCGACTATGGGAGGAGGAAAGGGGGATTCCTAGGAAGATTTAAGGAAGAGCTTGCCTCGTTTTTGGAGGAAGGATTCGTAGCCCAGCGAAGCTGGACAACGATTTCTAAGAGTCGGCTGCGCCCTTTGGGCTTGCCGCCTCTAAGAAATCGTAGTACAATAAAATCACGGAGTAGGGAGCGGATGCTTCCAGGATTTTGTTGGATGGAGGATGAAGCATGATTAACAAGAAGACGAAAATCATCTGCACGCAGGGGCCGGCGACGGATGCGCCGGGGATGGTGGAGAAGCTCATCGAGAACGGCATGAATGTCGCCCGCTTCAATTTTTCCC
>ERZ773197.2881-NODE-2881-length-10497-cov-6.041276_pt1 | contig 10497 bp, 3 predicted proteins | sample MGYA00580999_ERZ773197 | MGnify/ENA primary metagenome ERZ773197 (study PRJEB29015, sample SAMEA2738166) | human oral metagenome | biome: human oral; feature: human-associated habitat; material: saliva | place: China | collected 2185 ... | reverse complement strand
GCCATTAGTGTTTCAGGAGCTCCAAAATGCTCCTTCAACAATAATGGACATCGCAGCAGTTTTTTTAAAAGTTATTTAATTTTGCTTTCAAAAAAAACTCACTTTATATTAGATAAAAATTTTTATCTATTTTTCAATAAATCTTAAAAATTTGGAGAAGGTATGGGAAGAAAGAATATAAAAATTGAGTTCAGATATGATGGAAGCAGATATTATGGTTTTCAAAGACAACCTAATAAAATAACGGTTCAAGGAGAAATTGAGAAAGTTTTAAGAATTGTTACAAAAGAAGAAATAAATTTAATATCTGCTGGTAGAACAGATAGAGGAGTTCATGCCAATCATCAAGTTTCTAATTTTTATACTTCTTCTAATATTCCAATAGAAAAATATAAGTACCTTTTAACAAGAGCTTTACCTAATGATATAGATATATTATCAGTTGAAGAAGTAGATGAAAATTTTAATTCAAGGCACAATGCAAAAATGAGAGAATATGTCTATATTATATCTTGGGAAAAAAATCCTTTTGAAGCAAGATATTGTAAATTTGTAAAAGATAAAATTGATGTAGAAAAGTTAGAAAAAATATTTTCTGATTTTATAGGTATACATGATTTTAAAAATTTCAGATTAAGTGATTGTGTAAGTAAGGTAACTATGAGGGAAATCTACCAAATAGAAGTAAAATATTTTGGAGAGAGTAAGATTAAAATATATATTAAGGGAAGTGCATTTTTAAAATCCCAAGTAAGAATAATGGTTGGAACTGCACTTGAAATATATTATGGAAGATTGCCAGAAAATCATATAAGACTTATGCTCAATGATTTTACAAAGGAATATAAGAAAAATCTTGTTGAGGCAGAAGGACTTTATTTGAATAAAATTGAATATTAGAACATATAAATAAAAGGTCTAAAATTTGATTTTTAAAGGAAAATAGTATATAATGGGTTCAAAAGATTTTGATATACTGTATATAATACTATGAGAAGAAGTATAAAAATAATGAAATCTTCCATATAATATATAGGATGTATGAAAGGAGAAGTTTGTGTATAGAAAAATAATTTTAGTATTTTTGTCTATGTTTTCTTTGTCCTATGCTGTTGATGATATAGATATAGAAAAAAGAAGACAAGAACAACAAAATTTTGATGAATTAATAAGAAATCAAAATTTTTTAACTCCTCAAAATATTGGCAAAAATGAGCAAAAGAATTTAATTCTAAATGTAAATTCTATTGACTTGGAAGGCAATACAATATTTGAAGATTTTCAGATAAATGCTATTTTAAGAAAATATATAGGTGGAGATAAAAATATCTATACCCTGATAAATGAATTAGAAAATAAATACATTGAAAGTGGATATGTTACTACAAAAGTTGGACTTAATATGGAAAAATCCAATTTTGAAAGTGGTGATATATCTCTTTTTATTTTAGAAGGAAAAATAGATAAAGTTTTCTATGATGGGAAGGAAAATAAGTTTAAGACCTTTATAACTTTTCCACAAAAAGAAAATAATATTTTAAACATTAGAGATTTGGATCAAGGAATTGATAATCTTGGTGATAATTCAAAGATGGATATTAAAGCTAGTGATAAAAATGGATATAGCAACATATATATTAAAAGAGATAATAAGCCAATAAGTTTTGGAGTAAACTATAATGATTTAGGACAACATGATACTTCAAGACATAGACTTAGATATTTTCTAAATACTCATAATATATTTGGATTGAATGAGAGTTTAGATTTTTCTTATCAAAATAAACTACAAAGACAATACAAAGAAAGAGATACTAAAAATTTTAGTTTTGGAATATCAGTCCCTTTTAAATATTGGACTTTTAGTTATAACTATGATAACTCTGAATATCTAAGAAGTATACCAGCATTAGGAAGAACATATAAAGCAACAGGAAAAACAGAAAATCAGACATTTGCTATAAGAAAAATGTTACATAGAAATGAAAATCATAAAATAGATATAGGAGCAAAAATAACTTTAAAGGATTCTAAAAACTATATTGATGATGTGCGATTAGTTTCTAATTCAAGAAAACTGTCTGTCTTAACAGTAGATACAACATATACAGGGAGAATATTTTCAGGACTGTTGAGCGCAAATTTAGGAGTAAGCTTTGGATTGAAAAGATTTGCAGCTAACAATGATAGCGAAGAATGGTATAGAAATGAATATACTCCTAAGGCACAATTTAGAAAATATAATATAAATATATCTTGGTATAGACCAATCAGTAAATTTTACTATAAAGCAAATATTGTAGGGCAGTATTCAAAGGATATATTGTATTCACAAGAAAAAATAGGAATAGGCGATGACACAAGTGTAAGAGGATTTAAAGATGAATCTACACAAGGGGATAAGGGTTTCTATATCAGAAATGAAATAGGATATAAAGGAAATCAATTTTTAGAACCGTATATAGGCTATGACTATGGTAGAGTTTTCAATAATAAAGTGAATGATAATAAAGTAGAAACTCTTCAAGGAGTTGTGATAGGGATAAAGGGATATTTTAAAAGTTTTGAAGGAAATTTTAGTATAGCAAAACCAATAGATAAACCAAGATATTTTAGAAATAATAAAGCTGTGGTATATACAACTATAACATATAGATTTTAAGGGGGAGAAGATGAAAGGAAGTTTAAAAAGATTAATAGCAATATTTATGTTGTTTTTACATATAGTTAGCTTGTCTGATGGAATAGTCCCAGATAGTACAGCAAGTAAAAATTTACAATTAGATAAGGCAGCTAATGGAGTTCCACTTGTTAATATAGAAGCACCAGATAATAATGGAATTTCTCACAATGTATATAAAGAATATAATGTAGATGAAAGAGGAGCTATTTTAAATAACTCTAAGGATTTAACAAACTCTCAATTAGGAGGACTTATTTATGGAAATCCTAATTTACAAAATAGTAGTGAAGCTTCAACAATAATAAATGAAGTAAGTGGAGTAAATAGAAGTAGAATAGAGGGTTATCAAGAAATAGCCGGAAAAAAAGCTAACTACATCTTAGCGAATCCTAATGGGATATATGTTAATGGTGCAGGATTTATCAATACTGGAAATGTAACTTTAACAACAGGAAGTAGAAATAATTTACAAAATCCAGAAAAAGGAATCATAGAAGTAGCTGGAAAAGGTTTGGATTTAAGAAATATAAATAAAGCTGAACTTGTTGCAAGAGTAGCAGAACTTTCAGCACCTATCTATGGAGGAGAAGAAGTAAATCTAAAACTTGGAAGTCAAGGACAATCAAATAAACCAGAATATGCACTAGATGCAAAGGCACTAGGTTCAATTTATGCTGGAAGAATAAATATAGTAGTAAATGAAGATGGAGTGGGAGTAAAAACTCAAGCTCCAATATATGCAACAAAAGGTGATGTTGTAATATCTTCTAAGGGTAAAGTATATTTAAAGGATACTCAAGCAAAAGGAGATATTAAAATATCTTCAACAGAAACAGAAATAAGTGAGAAATTAATTTCTGAAAATAAGATTAATATAGAAAATAAGAAACTTTTAAATAAAGGTGAAATAGTAGCAAACAATGATGTTACTATTAAAGGAGATATAGAAAATAATAAATTAATTTTCACAAATAAAGATTTAAATATTGAAGGAAATTTAAAAAATATTGCTGATATTCAAGCTAAAAATAATATAGAAATAAATTCTAAAAATATTGAAAATGCTGGACTTATTGTTGCAGATAAAAAAACACATATAAATTCTGATAATATAAATAATACAAATAAGTTAGTAGCAAAAGATACTTTAGATATTAATAATAAAACATTAACAAACAGTGGGAAGATTCTTTCAGGCAAGGAAACAAAAATAGTAAATCAAAGCCTTAATAACTCAGGAGATATAACAAGCTCTGGTAAAAGTGATTTAAAGGTAAGAAATCTAACAAATGATGGAAATATTTTATCTGTTGGAAATATATCTATTAGTCAAAATCAAAAATTAACAAATAATAATCAAATTCAATCTAGTGAAAATATATTGATAAATTCAAAAGATATTGTAAATAATAAAACAGTATTTTCTAAGAACAAATTAGAAATAAAATCTAAAAGTTTAAATAATAAAAATGAAATTGTAGCTATTGGAAAAGTTCAAATAGATAGTGATATTTTAGAAAATGATAAAACTAATGGAGTCATTTTTTCAAAAGGAGAACTAAATTTAACTTCAAATAAGATAAATCTCACAACAAATATAGGCGCAGGCAAATTATTAAAAATACAAACAAATGAATTAGAAAGAGATAACTCATATATAACTAATAGTGATTTAGATATAAAAGTGAATGGAAACTATAAAAATGAATATGAATTAATTGGAAAAAATTTAAAATTAGAAGCTAATAATTTAGAAAATAATTCAATAATAGCAAGTAGTGGAAACACTGAAATAAAAGGAAATAATAGCTTTAAAAATAATGAAAACTCACTATTGTATGGAAGAAAATTATTAAAATTGGAAGGTAAAGATTTTACGAATAAAGGGGAAGTATCTTCATTTGGTAATTTAAATATGAATTTTACTGGCGATATTACAAATTTAAATACTATAGAAGCTGCTGGAGATGCAGAAATAACAGCCAATAATTTTACAAATAAAGGCTATTTAACAGGTGGTCATAGCTATAAATGGGTAAGGGGACGCGACAGCAATATTAATATAAATAATTTACCTAAAGAGTTTTTAGATGATGTAGATAGGGAAATGGAAATAAAACTGAGTAATACAGGTAGGAAAAATTCATTTTGGCATGGGAGTGAAGGGAAATATTTATCAAATGTAAAAGAAGCAGTTAGTCATTATAAATCTAATAAAGCATATTTAAAAATAGCTGGAAATTTAACTTTCAATATAACAAATAGGCTTTTAAATCAAGAAGCAGATATTTTAGCTGGCAAGGATATTATTATCAATGCAAAAGAGTTAAATAATACAAGAGAAGCTAAAGAAGCTGAAGTTATTTTACGTTTTAAAAGGAGATATAGCTATTCTAAAAGAAGAAAAAATGGTTCTTGGACAACTAAATATTCAGATATATCAGTAAATAGAGAGTACAAACAAACTCTATATTCAGATAAGCCAACACAGATAATTGCAGGTGGAAATCTCACTATCAATGCAAAAGAAGTTGGTAATGGAGAGTATCAAGATCATAAATCTGGATATATTAATGATGTAAAAAAAGTAGAAAAAGATAGCAATATTAAAAATACCAATATAGATGACACATTTAAAATAACTAATAATTCAGTAGTAGAAAAAATTAAAAAAGATTCAGCAGTCGGTGTAGAAGACTATATAGAAATTCCAAAAAATGACAATGGACTGTTCATAGTAAATAAAAAAGCAGATAATCCAAAATTTTCATATTTAATAGAAACAAATCCTAAAATGATAGACAAAGGATTCTATTTAAGTTCGGAGTATTTTTTCTCAAGAATAAAATTTAATCCTGATAAAAATATAAGGCTTTTAGGAGATTCTTTTTATGAAAATAGATTAATAACAAGAGCAGTATTAGAAGGTACTGGAAAAAGATATTTGTATTCAAATAATGTAAATGAAGAAAGAAAAAAATTATTTGATAATGCAATAGCAGCTCAAAAAGATTTAAATTTATCTTTAGGAGTAGCGCTATCTAAAGAGCAAATAAATAATTTAAAATCAGATATATTATGGTATGTGGAAGAAGTAGTCAATGGAGAAAAAGTTTTAGTACCTAAGCTATATTTGAGTAAAAATACTTTAAAATCTATTGCTGAAGAACAAGGTAATATTATAAAAGCTGGAGGAAATTTTGTTGTAAATAATGCCTCTATTGTAGATAATAGTGGAAAAATAATAGCTAAAAATAATGTGTTAATAAAATCTAAAAACATTTATCAAAATGCTGCATATTCAGATACAGGAATTTATGGAAGCAATATAGCTTTAATAGCAAAAGAAGATATAGAAAATATTGGTGGAAATATAGTTGCTGATAATAACGTTTCAATATATAGTGAAAATGGAGATATAAAGAATAGTAAGAAATTATCTATACATGAAAATGATTATCACGATGTTTATACTGATGTTAGAGGAAGTGGAAATATTGTAGCTAATAATATAAGTATTGTAGGAAATAATGTAGAAAATACAGGAGCCGATATAAAAGCTCAGGATAAAATAGAAATAGGCGCAAAAAAGAATCTAGTTATAGGAAATCTTGAAGCTATTGATAAAAAAGTAAGAGATGGTGGAAAAGATTATATATCAGATGAAAAGAGAACTAATGTAGGAAGTAATTTAAATGCTAAGGATATAAGTTTAACTTCATTAGGCGATATAGGAATAACTGGTTCAAATATAGTTGCAACTAATAAGGCTAGTATACAAGCTAAGGGAGATATCTCAATAGTAGCTGGAAAAGATTCTGTTTTACATGAAGAAAAGCATAGTAAGAGTAAAGGTTTTGGTCGTTCTAGCTCAGAAGAAAGTGTAGCCTATGCAACTCGTAATGTAGCTTCTAATGTAATAGGAGATAAGGTAAATATTACAAGTGGTAAAGATGTTAATATTTTTGGAAGTAATGTTGGAGCTAAAGATACAGGTAATATTTCAGCTAAAGGAACTATAACAGAAGCAGCTGCAAAAGAAATTAATTATTCTTACCATAAGAAAACTAAATCTGGATTTATGGGCTTAACTGGACAATCTTCAACTGAAAAAATTCATCAAGAATTAAATGCAGAAAGTAACCTATATGCAAAAAATCAAGGTATAATTGATGGAGATATAAAGGTTATAGGAAGTAATTTAGTATTAGGGAATAATAGTATAATCAATGGAAAACTTACAACAGACTCTGATGAGCTTCATAATTCATACTCATATGAAGAATCTAAAAAAGGATTTAGTGGAAGCATAGGAAGTGGAGGTTTCTCTGTTGGATATGGAAAAACAGAAAGTGGATTAAAAGAAAAAGATATAATAAATGCTAAGTCAAATTTAGTTCTTGGAGATAATGTTACTCTTAATAAGGGAGCTGAAATAACAGCAACTAATTTAACACATGGAAAAATAATTGTAAATAATGGAGATGTTAAGTTTGGTGCAAGAAAAGATACAAGAGATGTAGAAACATCATCAAAGAGTAGTGGAATAAACCTATCTGTAAGAATAAAATCACCTGCATTAGATAGAGCGAAACAAGGTGTAGACTCATTTAATCAAATGAAGTCAGGAGATATACTTGGAGGTATAGCTTCAACAACTAATACTGTTACAGGTCTAGTACAAGGTCTAAGTAGTAATATAACTAAAAAAGATGGAAGTAAAGCAACTTTAAAAGATATTAAAGATGGTGATTTTAAAGTTAATAATAACTTCTATGCGAATATAGGAGTAAATTTAGGAATTAATAAATCAAGTTCTAAATCAAACTCGCATAGTGAAAGAGCTGTTGTAACAACAATAAAAGGAAAAGATGAAAATTCAAGTATAACTTACAACAATGTAAAGAATGTTGAATATGTTGGAACACAAGCACAAGATACTAAGTTTATCTATAACAATGTAGAAAATATTAATAAGACAGCTGTTGAATTAAAAAATTCATATTCATCTACTGGTAAAAGTAGTGGAATATCAACAGGAGTAACTGTTAATTACAATAATGGTTTCCAAACAGAAGGAAATGGAGTAAGTGTTTCAGCTTCTAAATCTAAAATGAATAGCAATGGAACTACTTATCAAAATGGTAGATTTGTAAATGTAGATGAAGTACATAATAATACAAAAAATATGACTCTTTCTGGCTTTAACCAAGAAGGTGGAACAGTTACTGGAAATATAGAAAATCTAACTATTGAAAGTAAACAAAATACATCTACAACAAGAGGAAGAACAATAGGTGGAAGTTTAAGTATAGCACCAAATGGAATGCCATCAGGAAGTATAAACTATTCACAAACAAATGGAGAAAGAAGATTTGTAGATAATGCAAGTACTTTCATAATAGGAGATGGAAGTAATCTAAAAGTAGCTAAGGTAGAAAATACAGCTTCTGCGATAGGAACAACTGGAAATGGAAAACTATCAATAGATGAGTATGTAGGACATAACTTAGAAAATGTAGATAAGTTAAAAACAGCAGGAGGTTCAGTAGGAGTATCAACTTCTGGAGTAAATAACATAGGAGTAAATTATTCTGATAAGAAACAAGAAGGAATAACAAAGAATACAGTAATAGGTAATGTAGAAATAGGAAAATCTTCTGGAGATGAAATAAACAGAGATTTAGATACAATGACAGAGATAACAGAAGATAGAGATTTTAAAACGAATGTCAATATAGAATCACAAACTATTAAGTATGCTTTAAATCCAAATCAATTCAAAGAAGATTTACAAATTGCTATAATAGAAGGAAAAGCAACAGGAAGAACAGTAGTAAAAACAATAGATAATATGATAAATGGAGATAAGAGCCAAGATATAGGAGATGCTGAAAGAAGAAGTCTAATAGAAATAAAGGAAGCAATAGTTAGAGTTCAAACAGCACCTGCAATGGATATTATTGCAGAAAAAGATTTAGCAGATAAAAATATACAAGCTAGACTTGGAGTAGTAATAGAAAAATTTGATCCAAATGACCCAACATTATCAGAAAAAGTAAGAGAAAGAATAGATGAGTTAAAAGCAGAAGGAAAAGAAATAGTAGCTTTTTATGATAAAGTAACTAAAAAGATATTTATAAACCAAAATGCAAAAGATGAAGAAGTAAGAGCTTCCATAGCAAGAGAATACAAGATAAAAGAAGACTTAGAGCTAGGAAGAGGAAAAGAAAATGATAAAGGACAACTACGTTCAACAGTAGCAGGAGAGATAGCCTATGATGAAATAAAGGGTAGATTAAAGAAAGGTGATAAAAATCCAATAAGTGCTTCAAGTTTTGATGTAGCAAAGATGGATAAAGATAGTGAAGTTACAGCAGATGGGTATAGAGCTGAAAGAAAAGCTAAAAAAGATATAGAAACAGCTAAAGCTAGATACAGAAAAAAACTTGAAAGTATTTCAGCTAAATATTCTAATAGAACTAGTCTTAGCCCTGAAGAAATAGCTGAGATAAAAGAATTAGAAAGACAAGCAAGATTAGAGAGAGATAGAGAAATAGCAGAAATTGAAAAAGGAATAGAAAGTATAAGGAAATATGAAGAATATGCTAAGACTGAATTAGCCTCACAATACCAATTAATAAATTCAACTAGTTATATTCCAGAAAAAAGAGCAGCAGAAGCTAGATATAATTTTTTAAGAAGAAATATTGATACAACAAAAGAATACAAAGAAGGAACTAAAAAGGTATATAGGGATGCTTTTAAGGAGGAATTTAAAGATAATTTTAAAGAAGGTGTAGAAGGTACTGTAGAATATGAAATAGTTAAAAAAGTTGTAGAAACAGGTTCTAAAACACTTGCAACAGTGGGACTATTTTTCTTATGGTCAACACCAGCTGGTGGAGGTGAATTACTGCCAAATGAGATTAAAACTAAAAGAGATCCTAGAAAAATAATAACACCTGCTACTTATGGGTATCTTGAAAAACGTTTTCCAGAATATATTGAAGCAAAAGGAAATGAATATACACTAAAAGGAAATTATAAAGATGGAATGCTTCCACCAAAAAATCAAGGAGAAAAAATTGATAAAGTTATTTTTGAGGATATTAAGAATTTCTATTATGGAACTAAAACATTAGATGACAAAATATCTGAAAGTGATGGGAAATTTTATGGTAGTTTAATTGGTTCAACTTCTGGAGTTATAGCAACTTCCTATGGAATAAATAAAGCTAAAAGTATAGTAAATTCATTAAATGGAGTAGATAAATTAGGTACTATAGAAGCATCTTCTAATAAATTTATAGAGCCCCAAAAATATTCTTTAAGCAATGTTGAAGCAAGAAAATGGTATCTAGAGCAAGAAGCAAAAATACCAGGTATGATAGATTCTTCTTTATCACTTGAAGAACAAGCTAAACAAGCCTTCAACCTAAGAAATAAGTTTAGAACAGAAGCGAGAGAATTAATGGCAGATAGAGCAACAGCAAAATCTTTATATAAAACTGATCCTAATTGGTCTTGGGAAAAAATAGTTCAAAAACAAGTAGAAAAAGGTTTATCAGGAGATGATATATATAAGGAAATTATTGCTAGCTCACAGCGTTCAAGAGATGCAGTAAATAAATCATTAGGAGTGAAATAAATTATGAAAAGGGTAATATATAAAAAAGTAATAAATGAGAATAAAGAAAATAGGACAGAATTTTTGCTTATTAATTTTGATTATGAAGATGGGAATGATTATTTAGCAAAGATATTTAATAAAGAATTTAATATGAAAGTAGAAGAAAAGAAAGATTATATTT
>ERZ773197.2879-NODE-2879-length-10505-cov-11.054545_pt1 | contig 10505 bp, 12 predicted proteins | sample MGYA00580999_ERZ773197 | MGnify/ENA primary metagenome ERZ773197 (study PRJEB29015, sample SAMEA2738166) | human oral metagenome | biome: human oral; feature: human-associated habitat; material: saliva | place: China | collected 2185 ... | reverse complement strand
TCCTAATTGCGCACCGCCAATTCTCATACAAAAAAACACCTTGCAAGTTGCAAAGTGTTTTCGTTTGTACTCTGCCGTCCAGTAACGAATTAACGTTTAGAGAACTGGCTAGCTTTACGAGCTTTCTTAAGACCTGGTTTGACAAGGTCTCTTTTCTTTTAATTTCAAAAAGTCTCTATCACAACATTCCTTAATACCACTATCAGAAAAGATTTCAATAAATTTGAATGAATTAGTTTGAATCAGGGAAATTATCCACTCACATTATCCCATTGAATCATTCAGCTCCAAAACGTTACTAATACTAATGTTAATATTATATAATAGAGGAAATGGAGGCCAATTGTGAAGAAAAATGCTATATTATCAGATGACAGAAAGTATCGGTACGTTCTATCAAGAAACTGGGACGAAACAAAACCCACTGTCCTTTTTATTGGGTTAAATCCATCCATCGCTGATGAAAGCGAGGATGATCCAACGATTAGAAGATGTATCAACTTTGCCAAAGATTGGGGTTACGGTGGTATCCTCATGACAAACCTATTCGCCTTTAGATCAACCAACCCACAAGGACTGTATGCAGAACAGGATCCAATTGGCATTGATAATAATTTCTATATTAGAGAATGTGCAGACAAAGCAGAAATAACAATTGCTTGTTGGGGAAACCATGGTAGTTTTAACAATCGATCGCAAGAGGTCTATGACCTAGTTAAATCCTTATATTGTTTAGATATTAATAAAAGTGGCGAGCCAAAGCATCCCCTATATATTAAGCGAGATATCAAACCTAAGCCATATACAAGATAAAGTTTCCGAAAAAGACTTATTTCCCCGAAAGTTTATTATTTGCTGTTATAATAGACATGCAAAACTTGTTCCAAGAATTTTTTAGACTTGTTATCATCATAAATACTGATTTTAAGGGATTTAACTACTAGTAAACTTAACAACTTCTATATATTTTACACTATATAGGACAGTAAATAGACAGTGACAGCATAATTGAAGAGTGAACGAAAATATGAGAATCTTGTTTCTTTATCCAATTAAGCTTTGTTTGCTGAACATAGTTGATTTATTCGCCATACTTCCCATTACATCGTAAAACGCTATATTTAGGATTCCAACCAAACATATTAATTAGGAAGAGAACTTCATTATTCCTCTTAATTCCATGAAAAGTGTGGCTAAATGGAGGCAAGATAATAAATTTAACTTGCCACAAATCGTTAGACCTGGTTTGAAGAACTTAAAAATCTATACAAAATAGATAGCACTATTTAATAGGGGTTTGCTCTATAGAATGGCGATTTTTATTTGTCTAATTTCAAACAAACCTATTTTAATAGGGTAAATATTAGTAAACTTGTAACCACAACTAGTTGAGGATGAACCAAAGACTAATTAACACCAAAAAAGCAACTTAAATTTATTGTTCTTTTTTTCCTCATTATAATACTTAATTAATACATCATTGAAATCGTCTTCCGAATTACTGAGCGATTTTTGCTCATTTTCTATTGATGAATATTTTTCTTTTGCTTTCAGTATCTCCTCTTCGCTAGAAAATTCTGAATTCAACATGCCGCCAATTACTGAAGATTGTGTCATCTTTTTCATTTCTAGATCGTGATACTTCGTAACTTTATTTAACTCACTAACTAATTGCTTTGAAAATCTATTTTTATTATTGATAGATGTCTCTATGGTTTTTTTCGCAAATTTATTATTGATGTTAATATTAATTTCCTCAGCCTTATCAGATAATGTTCTTTCCGACTCATGCCTAAAAATCAAATCACGTTTATTTAAAGCTATCAAATATTCAATTGAATATTTCTGAACATCTGACAATCTGGAATTATATAAATTAATTCTATTGTAGTTTGCAGAAACTATCAACGATATTAGAGAAATCAATATCCCTATACATGACAAGTAAAACCCAACATAACCCATTTTTTTATCTCCCTTTGTTCTAGAAGCGTTAGATGAATTTTCTCTACCACCTCTCTTTTTAGGAAAGCAAGCCTTAACTTTACTCATTTTTCTCCTCCTGATTTAGCATCATTAGATGACAACTTTTCTATCACCTATCTATTTGTAAATATAATATAACAAATAACTAAATAGTTCCATCACCTAATGACCATTCTGTTAATTTAGTTAGTTTATCCCTTTTTCTCTGCGTTTCCAAATTTTTGACAGTAGTATCTGACATCCATTTTAAAAACTATCCAATGGAATATCCGAATAACTAGTCCACTTATTAATAAATAGACTCCAAGCTAACATTTGTTTTCTATAAGCAGTCGCTATAGCAATTTCTTCTTTCTGCGACCAGTTTGCTACTTCTTTTTGGTCATATAAGTAACTCACATCATTGATGATACTAGTATACCATTCACCAATTTCATTATAAAAATTACCACTATTATCTAAATCATGCTCCATCCTCACAGCAGATAAGACACCCTTAATATAATCTACTATTTCATTTTTATATTCTAGACCTAATCCCAAAAAATCTCTCTCAAAGATTAGAATAACGTCATTTTTGAAAATATCATCAGAAGTAACTAAATATGATTTATGCTTAAGAATATAGTCCTCCCAAAGGTTCAAGAAATCATCCGACGAAGCTAAATAACTATCTATTGAATGAATTTTTCGAAAAATCTTTGCCTCTTCCCCATAGTCTAACTCATGATTTTGCTTCAAAGCAACTAGCCGATTTATCACATCTTCCCACTTTTTGTTCATTTCAACTAGTTTCAAAAAGCTTTGGCATCAACATTTCTAAAGTTCCCATTCGTGTTTATTTTTTAATATGTTTGATTATATTTTAGTTGAATGGTGTCAATTTTGACTCCGATTGTAAGCGAGTTTGTTATTTTAAATCTCGTTACTCTTACTAGCATTATTTCATAAATTCGATTCGATCAGTTTTCGTTTAAACGAACATTTTCAAAACTTTCCGTTATAACGGACTTCACTTATTTAATAATAGAGAAAGAATTATCTGTTATAATAGTAGAAAAGGAGAAATTCATCACGAAAAAAATCTTATCACTTCCGCTTCTTGTCCTATCAGCTTTTCTTCTCATTTCTTGCTCATCACAAGACAACCTAGATGGCAACTACTACTGGATTGACACCGAGAATGGTCTAAGAAATGAGTTGTCATTCACTGTCAAAGGTACTGAAGGTACGATTGAGAAGGGAGAGTACGACAAATTCACCATCAATAGTAAAAACAACACCTTTAAACTTTCTAGTGATGATGCTTCAACCAAAAAAGTGACTTACAAACATTCTGATGGAGTTATCATCGTTGATATCAGTGGGACTGAACATGAGTACTATAAAGAAGGTACTGAGGCTTATAAAGAAGCCATCAAGAAATACAATGAATTACAAGACTAAAAAGGAGGTCATTTGAATGAAAATCAACTCAGAAATCTATGATAATCTATATGATTTTATCCAAAACCTAGAAATCAGAATCCAAAAGAATATTTTCCATTCTAATCATTCAGAACAACTATCAACTTTCAGCAATGAACTATACCAACTTTGCAAGACCAAAGAATTGAATGTCTTGCTAAATGACGTTATTTCTCTACCTTCATATGAAGAACTTGTCCTGTCAACACCTGAACAATCAAAAGGATATGTTATGATGAGCGTAGAGAATTTCTATAATGAGGTTATTGAGCCGTCTAAAATAGAATATTATGGATAAAAACACTAAAGCCACTTCGATTATGAAGTGGCTTTTCTAATTCCAAAGGAGACTTAAATGAATACACTCAATAAAAAAGAATTACTTAGCAAATATCCAGTAGGAACCAAAGTTAAACTTGTGTTTATGGATGATCCTTATGCTCCACCTGTCGGAAGTATTGGTGTTATCAAAGGAATAGATGACCTTGGTTCTATACTTGTTCAATGGGAAAATCATGGTAGACTGAGCATTCTTCCCGATGATATTATCGTTTTGATTTAAGTTTGATTATAACTAAGAGTTTCACTTCTTTTCTATTATATATCATTTAAAAATGGTACTTCGTAAAATCCATCATAGCTTTTTTTATATTAACATAATACTCCCAAATAACTAAACTTTGTTTGTTACCATCAGAATCTAATGGTTGGTATAAAGGAGATAAATCAAAATGTTTTCTAGGATAGTCTTCTTTTTCGGTTGGAAGCATCAACATACTATATGTCTCTCGTCCGTTATTTTGAAGTACCATGTGATAGGATAATTGCTTATAGTTGATTCCAGTAATAGATTGATAATATTTTGAATCAAAAATATATTGTTTTTGATCATCACTATAATAGTGATCTAGTCGGAACTCGTAGCCTTGATTATTGCTACTATCAACATCATTAAAACTCTTTTGAGCAACAAACTTCAACCTACCTGCTCCAGTCTCAAATTGAGGACCATCAATAGTAATAGTCTTAAAGTTTGACTCAAGATACTCTTGGACAAGATTTTCCCAAACGTTTTCAAATTTATAATGTTTGATAATGATATCGCCTTTTTTATCTTTATTATCGAAGAAAAGAATCAGATTATCTACCAACTTCTTATGGATATCTTTAAAAACCTCTTGTTTAAGTTTACGTAATCTGTTCAAAATATGATCTGTCTTCTTCCAAAACTCTAGATTACGAGGTAAGGAAAAAGGCACTTTCTCATCAATAAAGAAAGGAAACATTTGTATCGTATAAGCTAGAGCATAAATCATGCATTCAGTTAAAAATGTATGATTTTCTTTGCTCTGTTTAACGTAAAATGGCACATAAAGAAGATTTCCATTGCTGATTAGTGGAGAGGATTTTCTTATAGTGTCTTTCCATACAATTTTCCCATCATAGCCAGCTTTTGTATAATTCTCTACTTCATTATAGAGTCCATAGCGTTTGTAATAATCCAATATTTGATAAAAAGCAGTAAAAGGATATGAACTAGCATATTCTTCCCGACCATTAAAATTAGTAAATTGATCTTCGATATTAGATTTCAGCAATGTTTTAAATAAAATCCTAACATCCTTGTTATCTAATTTATTTTCATGATTTTTTAGATCATACTCAGAGCAGTAGTGTTTTGGGAGAGACACTAAAATTTTATTTCGCTTAATAATAAAACCAACAAAATTTGAAACTCTTCCCTCTTTACTACTTCTCCAATCTCTGTCCTCTAGAAAGAACTTTTTCTTTACTTCCTCAGAAAGTAGAGTTCCATCCATCTGAAAATAGAACTTAGTCTTGATTTGTGTCATTTTGTTCACCTTCAGAAGAGTCATCTCTCACTTCTTGAACATCTTCATCATTAACTGTAGTTCCAATCTTTAGCATTTTATAAAACTCTGTAGCAAAAATTTTCACTTTTGTTCCTTTATCCAAAGCATCTTTCCATACAGAATAAAGATTCCCGAAACTCTTAATTGCTTCAATATTAAACAAATGAGTATCAATAGCCATCCCTTCAACATCTTCCCATAGATATTGAAGAAGTTTATTCAAAACTTGCGTTTGATTTTTTTCATTATTTCCTTTAGCTAATTTGATAAAGAATTGACCTATCTGCTTATCTTCGGAAAGTCCCATATTAGACGTAATGTATTCATTTAATGTAGGGTAAAAATCACACCACTCCACATCTTTTAGTCCGCTCTCCGAAGGAATAGAAATTATTTCATTATTAAGTAAGACGCCTTTATCTGATACGGGATCAATTGATACATATTCCCACTCAAAACGACGCTTGAAAGCAGTATCCATCGCAAAGACGTTCTGATCATTTGTGTTTACAGTTGCCAAGATAATCAAGTTGGATGGGAGAAAAATCTTTTTGTCCTCTTTTTCACCCTTACTTACTTTATCCTCATTGGCTTCCTGAGTGTCATCAGTAATCGCATTTACTTGTTTTGATATAAGAGCATTAGAGATACTATATTCAGATTCACCTTTACTATCACGATCCAACAATTGGAATAAGTCTCCAAAGACTGCTGCAACATTAGCACGAGATAACTCTTCTAATACTAAAAATACTTTCTTCGGTTCTTCTTGTGTTCCATTCTCAACAGCAAGATTCTCTAACATTGCTTTTTTTAGAGCTTTTGTAAAAACGCCCGGTGTAAATGAATAATTAAAACCATCCTCTTTTTCAACTGGCATGATTTGTCCAACAAAATCACTGTATGTATACTCTGGATGAAGTGTTGTACGAAATACATATGAGGATTGTTCATCATCCTCTTTATCAAAATTCGGGTAAACAGACTTGATTAGCTTTGATACCCCGTAAGATTTACCTGTTCCTGGTGCCCCAAAATAAATTCTATTATATGGAAATATATCCGAATCAACTATTTCTTCTTCTGAATCATTGGAATCATATTTTTTTAATTCATCGAAGTTGATTTCTAAACTTAGTTCAAATTCATGTTTAGAGTTTTTTCTTATAACTAAGTCTGTAATCTTAGGTAATGCAATGTCTCTGACAAATTCATTGAACAACTTTTTGAATTCCGCAGTAGGTCTGATATAAACTCTACTCGCATCAGCGAATTTCTCTATCTTAATCGAAAATTCATCATCTAATCCATCTAAGATACTTTTTACATTTTCAAAATAATCTAACCCAATGTCAGTATATGAATTATAACGTTGACCAACATATTCAATCTTTACCGCATTTAAATATTCCAAGAGTTGAGCTTTTTTCACTTTGAATATATTATTGTCATCAAAATCAGAGAAAAAATTATCAATTTCCTGTATATTTCGTGTACTACCAATAAATAGTTTTGCTTCTCCACTTCCTCTATCAGACGACAACTTTAATTTTCTTGAAACAAAACTACTTGGAATATTATATCTTCTCATTGTCATACTTCTCACCTACATCATTTACCCAATTTTGGATAAGCTTCAAAAATTTGCTTCACAATTGCCATCATAACGTCAACAACTATTGAGTTTCCAGCTTGCTGATATACAGCTGTATCAGAAACCACAATTTTAAAGCTATCACAATATCCCATCAAACGAAGGCATTCTCTAGGAGTTAGTTTACGTAGTCTACCTTCTGTTGTCACATAATTATCTACTCCTGCTCGGTGCATCTTGTGCATAGTTGTTAACAATGGGCGAGCAATCTCTAAATCCGTTTCTGGTTTAGAGTAAAATCCTTTGGTTCCTGATGCTAACACATATTTTTTAACCTTTTCTGATAGAAAATACTTATCTAGATCATCCATCAACTTTTCCTTATCTTTGTTTTCTTCTTCAAAAACAAAATCTCCATGCCAGTTGAATTGTTGATTTTTCTTTTGGCAAAGTTGAATTTCCCCATCAATTTGTGTGTAGCGTTTTTCTAAATTTTTATCAGAAAGAACAAAGTCAACACCTTTTTTGGCCAAGTAGTATTTACCAGAAACATTATCCAATAGAAAATCTTGCATTACCTTAGTTAGCTCTTTCTTTTCAGGAAAACTAAAATCTTTAAAGTCAAGATCTTTACGAAAACCAACCACAAATACTCGCTCACGATTTTGAGGAATGCCATAATCTTTAGCATTAAGAATTTGATATTGCCATTCGTAACCTAAGTCTTCAAAGATCCGTGTCATTGTCTGCCAAGTTCGACCTTCATCATTACTTAGAATAGCCCTAACATTCTCATAAATAAAAACTTTAGGTTTTAACTCACTAACCAAGCGAGCATACTCATAAAACAATGTCCCTCTGGTGTCTCCCAACCCTCTCTGTTTTCCAACCAAACTAAAAGATTGACAAGGACTACCACCTACAAATAAGTCTACATCTTTATATTTTGTACCGTCTAAAAACGACACATTCCAATGAAAACGAGAATCATCAATTTCATAGTTAGCAAAATAAGATTTGCGTACATTATTTTGTTTCTCTCTGCCCTCATACAATTTATCAACATAAGCTTTTTGCTCTTCTAGAGTTGGTAGACTAAAAACTTCTTTACGAATTTTTTCAGTGTTGATCCTTTCATGCAACATAGAAAGTTCTTCACGGATAGCCTTAAATTCTTTTGCTAATTCTTTTAGACCCGTAATTGAAATTTCTAACTTCGGAAACTCTTCAGTAACTCCACTTAATTTGGGTAAATCATTATTAAGTTTAATACTTAATTTAATTGATTGATAAACTTTTTCCAAATCATTAACTTCATCAATTTCTTTTAATGCAGAAGTGTAGAATTTACGTTGATTTGTATTGAAAACATCTTTTTGTAATAAATTTGATGATAATTCTACTACACGACTAAATTGCTCACCATTCAAAATTTTGATCGCAGTTTCAAATTCCTTTAATAACTCTGAAACCTTTGTTAATTTGTCAACCAACCAATCGTCATCATCATTTGTTTTATCCACTATTTTTTCAAGATTTGCAATTTCGTTTTTTACATCTCTGATTGTATCTGGAATATTTTTAGACAAAATGTCTACATCTCCATTGTCACAAGCAAACTCAATTGAGTAATCAATTCCAAGACGTTCCAAAGCGTGTTCAATAGCACCAATTCCACTAAAAGCAGTCGCTAATTTTAACATATTATTTCCAATTACCCTTTACTATAATTTTATAAATTCAACAATATCTGAAACATTGCACTCTAGATAATTTGCAATTTTAAGTAACGTATCAGTTGTTGTACATTCATCATTGACCAGTTTAGTATATGTGCTACTACTTATATTAGACTCTGTTCTAAACTGATTTCTACCTAAACCTTTATTAGCAAGAGTCTGCCATAAAGGAGCATACGAAATCTTCAATATTACCTCCTAATAGTACTCTAAAACGTACCTATTTAGTGTAACACAATTACAGAAAAAAGTTACTATGAAGATTCAGACTCTCTTGATTACTATACACCTGCAAATACTGATACTTCCTAACCATCTTACTTTCATCACTCATTTCAATCTTGAAGTAAAAATAGTGATCCCGTCCGTCTTTACTGTTTTCTTTATTGAGTTTGAAATAGTTTTTTTGGCTCATGGCCATTTCTCTTAGTATATCATCAGTGAGAAATGTCAATGGTACATCCATAGCTGAATACTTGTAGAAGTCTTCTTCAAACTTAATATATGAATCCGAGAAATAGTCAAACTGTAATTTATCTTTATAGATTTCTCTCCTACTCATCGCTCAATTCCTCCATTAAACTGATTCCCAAAATATCATCCACTTGAAGTAGCTGGTACTTATCAGCTGTTTTTATTGTGATTTCAGACGTGCAAATTTCTGTTACCTGTCCAGTGAATCCTTCTTTTCTCTTGCCAGATTTGACTTCAAATATTCCTGTCAGCCTACCAACATACAACTGGTTAATCAAGGTGAGTTTATCTAACTTAGTCAACTCACTACTCATATCAACCTTGTTCTTATCATCTGTCAATGAGGTTGTATGTTCTGAAAGGAAGAAGCCCATCCATTTCATCATTCCCCTATCTTGATGTTCCCTTGCTGACTGGAAGGGAAGATAACTTCTATCAATCATTTTAAACCATCTAGTCCACCAGCTAAGTGACCACCAATCAACTTACTTCATTCCAAGCTTCTTGAAACTTCTAGCAAAGAGTTCCCCTTTTGAATTATTGTAAATCCAAATTGATTTCGGTTGGTATCAATTGCTGTTTGGAGCCTTTCTTCTGTATCAATTTTCTCAACGTCATCAAATAGTGAGATGACCTGAATAAAATCATCTACAAAATTTGAATAACTAATGGCTACATTTCTGACTACTCCCGAATCATATTTCTTTCTAAATAAGAATAAAACATGATCTGTGAGAACTCTAGTATTATTAGTCGGCTCTACCTTCATCTGATACTGGATCGATCGTTTCATTTCATTCCTTTAAAAGCCTATAGAGATGAGACTAAGATAAGTTCGTTTTAATTATCTGCTCTACTCATCACACAAAGCGAGGCCCTTAAAGGATACAATCCACGTTCCACACACTCAACACTAGCATAGAAAAATCTCATATCCACAAAAGCAATATCAGATTATGATTCTCGTAAATAATCAAAATAACCCATTATCTATCTCTTTTATATTTGTTTTCCCAATATTCCCTTTCTCCTTCTCCTATGCCTTCTGGTAGTTGCTTCAAACATTGTCCCATACTTTGATATTTAACAATTTCAGTTATTTCAGCCAAAGAAAGTCGATGGGATGCTCTGCTAAAGTCCGTATCGGTGTAATCAACCTCTTCTATTTCAACTAAGATCTCATAATTTTGATCAAGATAATATTTCATTTCAGACGGTACTAACTTCTTTGATTCTTTAAAAAACAAATGAATATGGCCGTTTGAAGACAACAATCGTTCTCTGATATTAGTTGATTTTCCTATATAAAAACAGATTTTTTCATCTTCTAAAATGGCAAAAAACTTATATACGCCCACAATATCTTTTTCC
>ERZ773197.2878-NODE-2878-length-10508-cov-7.816990_pt1 | contig 10508 bp, 10 predicted proteins | sample MGYA00580999_ERZ773197 | MGnify/ENA primary metagenome ERZ773197 (study PRJEB29015, sample SAMEA2738166) | human oral metagenome | biome: human oral; feature: human-associated habitat; material: saliva | place: China | collected 2185 ... | reverse complement strand
AAAAGATTATAACATTTTTGTCTTATTTTACCATTTATTTTTGACAAAATTGTGTGTTTTTTTCACTAAAAAATAATCACCATTTTTACAATAGTGATCATTTAGTTAGAAACTATTTTTTAAAATAAATCTCATTCTCATCTTCCCCAATTTCTACGCTGCATTTAGCCCCAAGCGGAACCGTAACTAGATCAGGCTTTTCATGTCCGCTTTCAAGCCCATAAATTACAGGTTTTTCATAATCTTTAAAAAAATTCTTCAAAAGATCCATCAGCTCATAATTTTCCCCATAAGTATTCTCACATCCTGCAAAATTTCCAAATAAAACTCCATTACAATCATCAAATTTCCCAGCATATTTCAAATGAGTCATCATTCTATCAATTCTGCTTATTTCCTCCTCAATTTCCTCAATAAAAAGTATTTTCCCCTTTGTATCAATTTCATAATCAGTTCCCAAAGTTGTAACAATTATTGATAAATTCCCTCCAACTATTTCACCGCTTATTTTTTTATTTTCAAAATCTTTCTTATTTAAGAGTAAAATTTTCTTTTCCATTCCACTTTCTTCATCTATCGGATTTTCAAATTTCCATTTTTCTCCTTTTTTCTTATCTAATACATCCAAAAAAGATTTTTTCGTAAAATCACTGAAATCATCAAACATATTCGATTTTACCATCGGTCCATGAAAAGTTCCCAAATTACACTTCTGATTAAAAACAATATTCAAATTAGTAACATCGCTATATCCTACAAAAACCTTCGGATTATTTTTTATCAATTCATAATCCAGCTTATCCAAAAGCTGTGAAGCACTAAACCCACCTTTCACGCAAAAAATCCCCTTAATCTCATCATCAGAAAAAGCTCTATGCAAATCCTTTACTCTAATTTCAGGTGTTCCCGCCATATATCCACCAATATCTTCAAAAAGGCTCTCCCCTAGCACAGGCTCAAATCCCAACTTTTTTACAACTTCCTTACATTTCTCAATATCTTCCCCTAGAATAGGCGAAGAAGTACAGACTAAAAATACTTTATCTCCTCGTTTTAATGGTTCTGGAAAATTCATCTTCACACTCCTTTTTTTACTTTTACAATTTCCTAAAATTATATTTCAATTTTAAAGACAACTTTTGTAACAATTTTCTTTTTATTTTCACATTCTTCTTCATTTTCAGAATCCAAAATATCAAGTTCAGGTTTATGCACATCATTCGGAAAAAATACAAGCACATCTCCATTTTCAATAACAATATCAAACAATTTATTCCCTTCTAAAATAACCAAATCTCTTTCAGGATCAAAACTTTTTTCCTCCATATTACGAATATCGTTAAATGCAACCCTTTCACTTCCATCAATCATAATTTGCACATCCAAATATCTCTTATGGCTTTCCCAAAATTTATCATTCTCCTTCTTCGTAAAATATTTCCCTACATTCATCTTAATTCCATTATAATCAACATCATAGCTTCCATTTTCCAGCGACAAGATCTTCTCCCTATTTTTTCCAGCATAATCAATACAAAATTGAATATCCTTTGTCAGGCTGCTGTTTTGCAATTTGTCATTTATATTTGTAAAAATCATTTTATTTTCTCCTTTTCTTCATTTTTTTTAGTCATTAGATATTTTCAATAACCTAAGACTTTTTTATCTTTACAAGGATTCAAGACCCCTTGCTTTAAGATATTTATTTTATTAAATTCTAAATTTCTATGATTATCGAACAAGTATTTGTAAAAATTTAAAAATTCCAATAAATATAGCACTATTTTCCTGTAAAACATAAAATTACAAAAAAATTATTTAGAAAGATTTTTAATTCTATCCAAATTTGAAGTTGAAATCCTGTATATTTTCAATCCACAGCTTTTTAGCTTGTAATATGCTGAATGAGAGTTGTAAGATGTATCAAATATTACGATATCTGAATTTTTTAATTTATCCGAGTTTCTAAATACGGCTGTAGCATGAATAAATTCTATCTTAAACCCTTTTTCTTTCGCATATTTTTCAGCTTTTTCAATAACTTTTTGACTCCATCTACCACCAACTACTTTTACATTCTGATTCGTCAAGTCTATCGTCTTTTCTTCTGACAACTCTTTTATATTCAGATTTTCAACTACTTCAACATTTTCATCCTGTTCCATATTTTCAATTTCTTTTTGAAGTTCTTTTATTTGAATATTCAACTTTTCAATTTTTTTTTTCTGTTTTTCAATAGTCTTTTCAGCCTCTTTATTCCTGTGTTTTCTCAAATCTTCCTTCAACTTTTTATTTTCTTCTTCAAGTTTATCACAAATAGAATTTAAAAATTTATTTTCCTGCTCAATTCCCTCAATATCAGTAATTATCTCTTCCAAATCCCTTTCTTTTTCACTAACCTTATACGAATTTATATTAAAAAACTCAAATCCTCTCTTAAAATTTTTTCTCATCAAAAAATATTCTTTCATTTTTTCATCAAAAAAACTGATAAATTCTGCTGAAACATTAAATTTTCTATTTTCTTCATCAAATTCTAAACCATATTTTTGCGATAATTTTTCCAAATTTCTCTTTTTTACATTTTTATATTTTACACTTATACTCTCTTGAAATTCCTTCTCAAAATCCTCATTTTCCAGTTCTTCCATAGCTTCTTTCAAAAATGTCTCTTTCCCCAATATTTCCTGCTTATTCTCTTTCAATTTCTCAATATATTTAAAATATTCTTCCTTGAAAAAATCCAAAAATTCAACCAGTTTATTCGTACTTAAAACATACATTATCATTTGCTCTGGATTCAATCCTCTTCCGTTTACCCTTAAAATTTTATCCCTCTGAAATTCCCTCAAATAGTCTTCTTTCACAAAATTCAAACATTTCTTTTCGACATACGAATTATTTGTTTCTACAATTTTTCTCAAAAAATCTTTACTTGACTCATCAATTTTCCCAATAATATCAATTTCTCTCTCAAAAAAAATTGAATTCTTATTAAACGGTTTACCAAATTTCTTTTCCAACAGCTCATTATTAAAATTATCGACTAACAAATCAAAAAAAATATTCTCATTTATAGATTTCAATTTTTCTATCAGTAACGAAATTTTTTTATTATTTCTTGTCATTTTTATCCCTTTCTCCAGTTATTTTTAATTATAGCAAAACTGATTTAAAATTGAACTCAAAAGTTGTGGCTATGTTTACTAAAACCCTAATTATATGATTCTTAATAGCTAATTTGAACAGATTCAAGCATATTTGTAAAAGTCGATAAAATTCAACAGATACGTTCAATAATCTAAATTTTTTTTATCTTTAAGGTGTCTAGATTCCTTACTTCAGAATATTTATCTTATTAAATTTTAAGTTTATGTAATTATTGAACACATCTAATTTTTTTTAAAATTACAGCTGTCTTATCATTTTTATTTTTTCTAAAATCTCTTTTTTCAAAATAATTTTATCAATTTTACCTTTCAAATTTTCATCATAAAAATCCTCAACTGTAACAATTTTACTATTTTTATTCAAATTTTTCTCCCAAAATCTTTTAAAATATGGTCGCAAAAACTTATTTATTTCAAGCGCGGCTTTTATTTCTCCTTTATTTTCCCAAATATTTTCCAAATGTTCTAAAACAAGCAATTTTGTTCCATCAAAAGTTTGAATCGTATTTATTTTTCCAAATTTTAAAAACTCCCTTGTTTGTGAAATAAGCCAAGGATTTCCAATTATTCCACGTGAAAGTATTATGCCGTCAAGATTGCATGAAGATATTTTTTGCTTTATTTTAATAGGCTCAAATAAATCCCCATTTCCAAAAAATTCTATATTTCTTGGCATTTTGCTTAATCTTTCAACAATTTCCCAATTTGCAGTTCCAGAATACATCTGTTTTTGAGTCCGCCCATGAACACAGATAAAATCAAGATTATATTTATTTGCCAGTTCCAGAAAAATCTCAGGATTTTGAAAATCCTTATATCCAACACGAATTTTTAAAGAAATATCAGCCTCGATGCCCTTAGTTTCCAAAAGCACCTTATTAACCACTTCAAAATTCTCTAAAAGTGCCGATCCTGCCCCATTTTTTATAATCTTAGGCTGCGGACACCCCATATTTATATTAATTTTTCTAAATCCAAAATCCTTCAATTTCAAAATTCCAGAAACCAGCTCATTTTTATCCCCACCAAAAATTTGAGTCCCTGTTTTTTCCTTATCATCACATTTCAAAAGCTCATTTACAGTAATTTCATCTTCACGATTCAATAAATTAGCATTTACCATTTCAGTAAACAAAAAATCAGGCTCAAACTTTTCAAGTATCTTCCTAAAAGAATAATCAGTAACGCCCGCCATCGGAGCAACATATATTTTCATAAATTCTCCCAAATCCTATTCTTCTCTAACTTTATTCTTCTTTAGCCATCTGTAAAAGCATGTAAAATCCAATTAATTTTTCATTTTCCAATTTTGCCAAAAATTCCTAATTTTTTTAATAGATATTTTCAATAACCTAAATCTTTTAACTATACAAGGAGTTAAAATCCCTTATTTCAGGATATTTATTTTATTAAATTCTAAGTCTAAGCAGTTTTAGTATAAACTCTTATTTCTATTAATTTTTGCTTTTACAATTATTTATCCGCTTTTATTATATATTCAATTTCCTCAAAAATCAAATTAATTTTTTAAATTTTATCTTTAAAGCATTTTTGGATTTTATAATATTGATTATTGACTTTCAAAAAAGTTATAGTATACTTATAACGAAATAAAAAAATTCAATATAATTCAAAGTTTTCTAAATTTATTATAAAAGGAGAAAATTATGAGAATAAAAAAACTAATTATTAAACTAGGTGTTATTTTACTATTATTTGGAAGTGTCGCCTGTAAAAATAAAAATACTGAATTGGAAAAGAAAATTGCAAATTTAGAAAAGCAAAATGCTGAATTGGCTAAAAGGCAGCAAGAGCAGCAAAATTTAGTAAGTATCAAGACAAATGAAATAAAAAAAGAAAAAAAGGCAGAAATACCTTCAAAACCTAAAAAAATTTTAAATTATGAAGGAAAATTAGAAAACAGAATTTCAAACTACGAAGCCAAAAGAGATAAAATAAGCGATGAAAATGGATGGAGTGTTGAAGAAACTCAAGCAAATGAAGCTCTTAACGAAAAATTAGATGACGAGCTTACTAAAGTTTACAATTTAATTATGGAAAGATTACCAGAAGAAAGAAAAATAAAACTTAGAAATGAACAAAGACAATGGCTAAAAATAAGAAAAAGAAAAGTAGAAAATTCAAACAATGATGAAGATGGAAATTCTATGATGGGTGGAAGAGCAGCTGGAAATGTGGAAATAATGACTTATCAAGAAATTACAAAAGACAGATTATTTGAATTTACAAGAATATATGACAATATGGATTAATAATTTTTTTAAGAAGGGAAAAATAATAAAATGAAAAATAAAATTTTTATGTTGGGAATATTAGCATTAATATCAATAAGTGCGAATGCTGGAGAAGCAAAATACAATAATAAAATTTCAGATGAAATAAAAGGAATCAGTTCTCAAAATATTTACGGCAGCAACAATAATTATGCTAATGCTTACTACGACAGTTATGACGATGAAGAGGAAGATAATGATAATGACTATTATGATGAAGATGACAACGATGATGATGGAGATTATTATTACTATTATGAATATGATGAGGAAGACTAGGACGATTTAGTTTTATTTTAAATAGAAAAATTTATAATATCCTAAGAAAAGCAATAAATTATCAAGAAGGAAATATTCAAAATGAAAAAAATATTTATTTCTTTACAACAAAACATTTTCAAAGCCAAAAAAAATTAAAATAATATAAAAATATTGTATAATCCAACTGAAAGTTAAAAAGAGTAAATTTTAAGGAGGAGTCAAAATGAAAAAAGTATTGGCAATTACTATGTTATCAGCATTGGCATTGGTTTCTTGTACTACTGCTGCTGATGGAACTAAGAAAATTAGTAAAACTGGAATTGGTGCTGGAATTGGTGCGGCTGCAGGAGCGGCTATTGGGCAAGTTATTGGAAAAGATACAAAAGGTACATTGATTGGTACGGCTGGAGGAGCTGCAGTTGGTGCGGCTATTGGAAACATTTTTGATAGACAGGAAAAAGAGTTAAAAGATAAATTACAAGGAACTGGTGTAGATGTAAAAAGAACAGGTGAAGGTGAAATTAAATTGACAGCACCTGAAAATATTACTTTTGATACAAACAGTTATGTGGTTAAACCACAATTTAGAAAGACATTGGATTCGGTAGCAACTGTATTAAATACTTATCCTGATTCAACAATTGTAGTTTCAGGACATACAGATACGACAGGAACTGATGCAATCAACAATCCACTTTCTGTAAATCGTGCAAGTTCAGTAGCATCTTACCTTGAATCACAAGGAATCTCAGCTTCAAGAATAACTTCACGTGGTTACGGAAGCAAACAGCCAATTGCAAGCAATGCAACAGAAGCTGGAAGAGCTCAAAACAGAAGAGTTGAAATTGCTATAATTGCAAATCAAAAATAATTGAAAATTTTTTAGGAGTTTTTTCAAATTGAGTTTTGAATTAACTCCTTTTTTTCTGCTTCTAATTATATTTTTACTTAATTTATTTTCTTTAAATAATGAATTTATGCTATTTGCCATTCAAACAGAAAACTAGTTGCATAATTCCTTATTAGCAAATAATGAAATATGGCTTCTATTTTTAAATGGGGTTTAATATAAATAAATTTCTATTCAGGAGGTTTTTATGAGAAAAAACATATTATCAAAATTTATAATATTAATGGGGTTTTTATTTAGCTTTGCTTTAAATGCTGGAAATAAGGAGAATTTTAATAATTTTGAAAAGTTTTCAGCCAGAATGTCAAATAATCCAGATTATATCAGTTATGCGATAATTTCAGGAAACGGAAATAAATATCCTGTTCAGCTGAATGTTGGAAATTATCTGGCTTTTATGCCTTCAAGATATGCGGCAATCAATGTTTATGAATTTTTGTCTGATACTTTGAAAAAAGATTTTAAAATTATAAAAATAAATAAAAAGGGAAAAATAACGAATGAGTCAAAAATTGTAAAATATTCGCCAAATAATTTTTTTTCTAATTATACAGAAAATACAGATTCTGAAAAGACTGAAATGAAATCAATGGGAATGGTATTTGCAGGCGTAAAAAATGTCGGTGCAGGCGAATATAAAATAACTGCTTACGGAAATAAAGGAATTTCTGGCGGGATTGACAGTAAAGGGTTAAATTGGCTGAATTTAGCATTTATTCCAACAAATTCAGCATTTTATATAAAAATAAATAACGATAGAAATCTTGTATGGAGTCCAAATCGTGATTATAACAGTATTCAGTATACTTTTTCAATAGAAAATGGAAAAATTGAAGTTACAGATAAAAAAGGGAAACATTATATGTCAATTTATCAAAAAGATAATTCCTTGTTTGTTGAAATGGCAAAATACAATGTTGAATTCAAAATAAATCAGGCTCAAAATCAGCTGGAATATTGGATAAATCATAAATTAAAGTATGTAGAAAAGTATCAAGTTATTTAATAGAATTTACCAAATAAATTTTATAAATTTTGAATTACATACTATTTTTTATTTGAAATTCTAGTAAAAAAAAGTAGAAAATTGAAAAAAAATATGGTATAAATACAACGTGATAGAATTTTTAAAACTAAAATAAAATAAAAATAAAGAGAGGATTGATTTGATGAATGCGATTAATTATCAGCAGATGATATTTGGATTCTTAGGTGGATTAGGAATGTTTCTGTTCTGTATGAAATATATGGGAGATGGGCTGCAAATGGCAGCTGGAGATAGGCTTAGATATATTTTGGACAAATATACAACTTCACCATTTTTAGGAGTTTTAGTCGGAATACTTGTGACAGCATTAATTCAGTCGAGTTCAGGTACATCAGTTATTACGATTGGACTGGTCGGAGCGGGACTTTTAAATTTACGGCAAGCTATTGGAATTATTATGGGTGCCAATATTGGTACGACAATTACAACGTTTATTATTGGATTCAACATTACCGAATATGCATTGCCAATATTATTTTTAGGAGCAGCATGCCTGTTTTTTGTAAAAAACAATTTTATAAATAATTTAGGAAGAATTTTATTTGGTTTTGGAGGAATATTCTTTGCATTGACTTTGATGTCTAAAGCAATGGAACCGCTTAAACATTTGCCAGCATTTACAGAATTGACAGTAAGGCTTAGTCATAGCCCAGTTTTGGGAGTATTCATCGGAACAATGATTACAATGCTTGTTCAAGCTTCAAGTGCTACAATCAGTATTTTACAAAATGTCTATCAAGAACATCTTATAACATTAAAAGCTGCATTGCCTGTACTTTACGGAGATAATATAGGAACAACAATAACAGCTATACTTGCAGCAATTGGTGCCAATACTTCAGCAAAAAGGCTTGCATTGTCGCACACAATGTTTAATGTCATGGGAACAATATTCTTTATGATTATGTTATCGCCATTTTCAATTTTTGTAGAAAAAATGTCACAAATTCTTCATTTGAATCCAAAAGTTACAATTGCATTCGCACACGGTTCGTTTAATATCATAACAACAATTTTACTATTTCCATTTATTGGTCTTCTAGAATATATTGTCGTAAGATTGATTAAAGAAAAAGATGAAGATGTTGTAGAACATCAGCCACGATTTTTGGATGCAGCGCTAATTCATACACCAGCGATTGCATTGGGACAAGTAAAACAGGAAATGTTATCAATGATTTCAATTGCAGTAAAAAATCTTAGCAGATCAATTGATTTTTTCCATGAACATAATGAAAAAGTTGCTGAAAAGGTGGAAAAAACAGAAGAGGCAATAAATAATATTGATCAGGAAATTACAAAATATTTGACAACATTGTCACAGGAACATATAACTGAAAAAGATGGGGAAGAAATCAGCATGTATCTAGATATGTGCCGTGATGTGGAACGTATTGGAGATCATGCGATTGGAATTGTAAGAGATGTCAGATATGAAATTAAGAAAAAATTGGTATTTACTGAAACAGCTCATAAAGAAGTGCAAAAATTATTTTTAATTTCAAAAGAAATAATAGAAACAGCTGAAGAAGCACTTAAAAATGATGACACAGAAAAAGCCTTTGCAGTAGTTGATTTACATAATAAACTTTATGCAAAAGAAAAAGAAGTAAGAAAAGCCCATATAAAACGTGTGAGCAAGCAGGAATGCGATGTAAAATCTGGACTTTACTATATAGATGTTGTGTCACATTTTACGAGAATCGGAGATCATGCTAGAAATTTAGTTGAAAAAATGATTGAAAACAAAACTGTTAAATAATAAATTTTAAAAGATAAAAAAACATGAAAATAGGCTAAGACTGCCTATTTTTTTTGGAAAAATATTAAAATTTCAAATGTTCTTATGTTATATTGAACAGGTCTAATAAAATAGTTTGATAGAAAAAGTTTCTTATTTTGAAAATAAAGAAAAGACAGTGTTGAAAAAAACTAATAAATATAGTAAAATAAATAGTAAAAGATAAAAATTTTGATTTAGATAAAAACATATAAATTTTTTTTGATTTTTTACATTTCAACAAAAATAAGTAAGAGAATTATTCTAAAAATTTGGGAGGAATGAATTATGGAAAACAATACTTTTGTAATTGTGGGGACACAATGGGGAGATGAAGGAAAAGGAAAGATAATTGATGTCTTATCTCCAAAAGCAGACTATGTGGTTAGATTCCAAGGAGGAAATAATGCAGGACATACAGTTGTTGTAAATGATGAAAAATTTATTTTACATTTATTGCCATCCGGGATTATTAATTCAGCTGGAAAGTGTATAATTGGTGCTGGAGTTGTAGTTGATATTGAAGTTTTGCTGCAAGAAATAGATGAATTAGAAAAAAGAGGGAAAAAATTGGATAATTTATTTATTGATGAAAGAGCTCATGTGATTATGCCTTATCATATTGAGATTGACAAGGCGAAGGAAGAAGCGATGGGTGAAAATAAGATTGGTACTACTCAAAGAGGGATTGGACCTTGCTACATTGATAAAATTGCTAGAAATGGAATTAGAATTGGAGATTTATTGGAGCCAGAAAGATTTAGAGATAAACTTACTTGGAATGTAAATGAAAAAAATGATATGTTAGTTAGATACGGTAAAGGAACTTTCAATTTGGAAGAACTTTATGATAAATTTATGAAACTTGCTGAAAAGATTAAATTTAGAATTATTGATGCAGTTGTGGAAATTAATGAAGGGATTGAAGAAGGAAAAGTTGTACTTTTTGAAGGGGCACAAGCGTTAATGCTTGATATTGATTATGGAACTTATCCTTATGTAACTTCGTCATCGCCAACATCTGGTGGAGTAACAGTAGGAACTG
>ERZ773197.2876-NODE-2876-length-10512-cov-9.364158_pt1 | contig 10512 bp, 9 predicted proteins | sample MGYA00580999_ERZ773197 | MGnify/ENA primary metagenome ERZ773197 (study PRJEB29015, sample SAMEA2738166) | human oral metagenome | biome: human oral; feature: human-associated habitat; material: saliva | place: China | collected 2185 ... | reverse complement strand
TTGTAACGATGATGCAGAATTAAGGAGAGATAATCATGGCAAAGACGATCGAAGGATTCATTACAGGCAAGGGACTTCATATCGGCATCGTGGCGGCTCGCTTCAATGAGTTCATCACGAGCAAGCTCTTGGGCGGTGCGCTCGATGCGCTGCATCGTCACGAGACGAAGGAAGATGACATCGACGTCGCCTGGGTGCCGGGCGCGTTCGAGATTCCCATTGTTGCCAAGAAGATGGCCGAGAGCGGCAAATACGATGCCGTGATCTGCCTCGGCGCGGTCATTCGCGGCGCGACGACGCATTACGACTATGTCTGCAATGAAGTGTCGAAGGGCGTCGCGCAAGTCGGGCTGTCGACGGGCGTGCCGACGATCTTCGGCGTCCTGACGACGGAGAACATCGAGCAGGCGATCGAGCGTGCGGGCACGAAGGCGGGCAACAAAGGCGCGGACTGCGCCATGGCGGCGATGGAGCTGGCAAGCCTCCTGAAGAAGATCGGCTGAGGGGGCGAGGTCATGAAGATCGGCATCATCAGCGACACGCACGGCTGCGAGAAGCGTTGGCAGCTTGCCTATGAGAAGCACTTTCACGACGCAGACCTCATCATCCATGCGGGCGATGTGCTTTATCACGGCCCACGCAACCCGATGAAGGAGGACTACAACCCCGCAGGGCTCGCCGAGAAGATCAACGCTAGCGTGCCGCCCGTCCTTATATGCCGTGGCAACTGCGATTCCGAGGTCGATCAGCTCGTCTTGCAGACGCCGATTCAGGCGCCCTACGCCTACGCTTTTGCGGGCGGCAAGCGCATCGTCGCGACGCATGGCCACCTCATCGAGAACGACGCCGCTAAAGACGAGGCGGCACAGACGATGCGCGCCGACGTCTTCATCACAGGGCACATCCACACGAACGTCCTCGAAAAGCGCGGCTCGACCATCTTCCTCAATCCCGGCTCGCCGTCTCTTTCGAAGCGCGAGGATGGCAGGGCGACCATCGCTTTAATGACCGATGAGAAAATCACGATCCTCGACCTCGATACGGACGAGGCGCTGATGGAATTGAAATTTTAGATATGTGCGTCGATAATCGGTGAGATTGTTTGGGAACTGTGCACATTGTGGTGCAGAAAGCTTGTCATGCCGCACACAAAAGACGCTCCGTTGAGGAGTGTTTTTGTGTGCGATTTTTGTTGCCTGGAAGCGGAAAAATTCGTACAATGGAGAAAAGAGGTGAGAATATGGGCGACGGCATCTGTCCCTTCGATCCCTTTGGTGAAGGACGCCATATGTATACGTTTGAAAATATTTGTCTGGTTGACCGTATCCGGGCTATGCTCGAAAGTGAAAAGCCACGGACTGTGCGGGTGGCTTTTTTCATGCGGATTGCCTCGACTTATGGAGATTTTCCGGCATGTTTGTGCAGACTTCTCGCTTTTTGAGAGGATTTCTTTCTCCAAGAGCGAATTAGATAAATACGAAGAAAGTTAGAACAAGAGACAAGGGGGAAGGATGGATGGCGATCAGACTGCAGGCAATTCTTTTTGACACGCGCTCGATTCAGAAGTATATCTTTGCGAGCAATCGTCTCAAGACGAACATCGGGGCGTCGTTCCTGGTGGAAAGCGCTTTTTCACGAGAGCTCATGCATGTCCTGCACGGGATTTTCGGCGAGGGAGAAGTCGATGGAACGACGTGGCGCGAGGTGGAATCGCCCGATTGGACGCAGATGGAGAAAAAATGCCGCATCGGCTACATCGGTGGCGGCAACGCCTTGGTGCTGTTTCGCGAGGAAACGGCGGACGAGGAGCTCGTCGGGGTGATCCGAGCCTTCACGAAGCGTCTGCTCTGGAAAAGCCCCGGGCTGCGAACGGGGGCGGCGCGCGGTGAGCTCGTGCTCGAAGCGGACGGCTCTTATCGCGTGACGCGCGTGAAGCTTGCGGACGGCAGGGAAGAGGAGATCGACGACCTCACGCACCTCGTCCGCAAGCTCAAGGCGCAGCAGAACCTGTTCTTTCCAAACGTATCGCTTCCCTACACGGGTCTGACGCTCTTGTGCGAAGCGAGCGCGGAGACGGCGAATGCCTACGACGTGGACGACGTTCGCAAGGAAAGCCGCTTCCTCTCCTGGGAAGTGAAGTGCAAGCTCCTGGCGGCGCGAAAGAAGGAGGGAATCATCGCACCCGCCGAGGAAGAGCTTTTGAACAAGCTGCGCGGCGTCCTGACGCCCAAGAGCTTGGAACGCGAGGGATTGCCGCCGTCGGACGCAGCGGCTGTCCGCCTCGGAGAGCTGGCAGGGAAGCTGCAGAAGTATGCGTTTCCTGCCGAGTTCGAGAAGCTGGGGCAGCGGGAGACGGAAGACTACATGGCGATCGTCCACATCGACGGCAACAACATGGGCGAGAAGTTTCGCAACTGCGATACGCTGACGAAGCGCAAGAACATGTCGCTCGCTGTGTACAGGAAGACCATCTTGGCATTCAGCCTGCTCCTTGACGACATCATCGACGATTATCCGGCGCTGCAGGCGCATCTTTCGCTGGAAGAAGCCGACGATGGCAAGAAACTTCTGCCGATCCGCCCCATCGTGCTCGGCGGGGACGATATGACCTTCGTTTGCACGGCGAAGTATGCGCTCTCCTTCACGCGAAAGATCATGGGAGAGATGAACCGCCTCGGCATCGACAGCTGCGGCGGCATCAGCATCTTGCCGACCGCCTATCCGTTCTTTCGCGGCTACGAGATCGCCGAGCAGCTTTGCGGCGCGGCGAAATCGAAGATGCGTGCGATGCGCCAAGATGGCAGTTCGTGCTGGCTCGATTTCGCCATCCTGCACGGCGAGCAGCCGCCGACATTGGAGCAGATCCGTGCGCAGCAGTACAGCGGGAAATGCGGCGCGATGCACTTCGGCCCCTACCGCGTCGACGGCGATGCGTCAGAGCCTGCGCACATCGGCAATCTTGCCGAAGCCGTGCGCCAGCTCGTGCAGGGCGAAGGACGCATGCCGATGAACAAGATCAAGGAGCTGCGCGCCGTATTGGCGGCGGGCATGCACGAGCAGGAACAGTTCATGGCGCAGTACCGCCGCTTGGCCGCGAGCGGCGCGAAGATGCGCCTGCCGGCGATCGAGGCTTGGGAATCGTACAGAGATTCCTTGTGGCAGGAGGAGCGGACGCCCTACGTCGACGCCATCGAGATGATCGACTTCTATGTGCCTGAGGAGGTGCAGCATGGCTAAGAAGATGAACGCGAAGGAGGCGCGCGAACACAAGAGGAAAGAGCAGCAGGCGAAGCATGCCGCGAGCCGCAGGCAGCAGGTGGAGATGAACCAGCAGAAGCAGCAGATGGCGCAAAAGCCGGCGGTGAAAGGACATCATGGGGCGGACGATGGTCTGCCGACGGTGGAAAAACAGCTCAAGAGTGTGCATGGTCATGCGCAGTCGTTTCCTCCCGTGCGCCGCAGCGACCATCCTGCGGCAAAGTCCAAGGACATTCTCTTCGATGGATTCACGTTGGAAATCACGGCGCTTTCCCCGCTGCACCTCGGCTCGGGCCGCGCGGACGTCAATGTCGACGCCGAGGTCGTGCATGACAGGGCGGGTCTTCCCTATTTTCCCGGCAAGAGGCTCAAGGGCCTCATCTACGAGAGTGCGCTGGAAGTCCTTGAGATGTCTCTGCTGGCGGGACTGGACTTCTTCAGCGAGGAGGATCTGGCGGAGCTGTTCCAGCACGATGTGCAGAGCGAGACGCAGCTGACGGTGCCGAACCTCCATCTCAAGATGGCGGAGACGGCCGACGAGATGGAACGGGACTGGCTCTATCTGCAGGAGCGCTATCCCGACCTCGTTTCTTCGCAGGATGTGCTCTCCCTTTACACGTCGCTCCGCTATCAGACGATGATCGACCGCGAGACAGGGACGGCAGCCGAGACGTCGCTCAGAAACATCCGCGTCGTCGATGAAGGCCTCGTCTTTTGCGGCACGGTGCGCCTCAAAGGAGGCACGAGGAAGAAGCTCAAGATTCTCGCCATGGCTCTGCGCAATCTCTCGCAAGCGGGCATGAAGCGCAATCGGGGATTCGGGCGCATCTCGTGCGCGATGCTGCAGCAGGGGAAGGATATTCGGGAAGTCCTCGTGGACGAAGCGCTGAAGGGGGGCAAGGCTTGAGATGAAAAAGATCCGTGTGAAGATCAAGACCCTTTCGCCGATCGTGCTCGCGACGCGCGGCAACACGACCGTGATGACGTCGTCGCACGAGTTCTTCAGCGGCACGCTCGTGCGCGGCATGTTGGCCGAACGCTACATCGAGGAGAAGAAGCTCGGCAGGCAGGCGCATGAGGATGAAGCGTTCCTCGGCTTCTTCTTCGACAAGCTGCGCTTCACCGCCGCCTACCCCGTGCGGGCGGCGGATGGAAAGCGTGCGTCCCTCGTGCCGGCCTCGGTGCAGCGGCTGAAGGACGGCGAGGCGGTCAGGGATCTGCTGGTGGATTCTCCAGAGATGGGCTTCAAGACGCTGCGGGGATTCGCCGTGATCGAGGACGACGGCAGCATCGGGAAGGTGGATGTGGCGAAGAACATATCGCTGCACATGAGCCGCAGCAATATCAAGGAACGACAGGGGAAAGAGTCGTCCGTCTCCTCCCTGGAACGTCTGGCAGGGCGCTCGCGCGAAGGCGCCATCTACAACTATGAAGCCGTGGAAAAGGGCGTGCTTTTTGAAGGCGAGATTTTCGGTGCGGACGCCGTGCTGGAAGACTTCATGACCGCCTTGGGCAGCACGGCGTGGACAACGCAGGCGGGGCGTGCGCGTCACGCGCAGTACGGCGCCTGCCGCATGCAGCTCGAACTGGAAGAATTCGTGCCCGAAAGCATCGCGCCTGCGGCGGACGAGTGGATCTATCTGCGCCTTGAAACGCCGCTCCTCGCGCAGACAGATCTCCTGTCGAACGCCGCTGCGGCGCTGCAGCAGGTCGCCGACCGCCTCGATGAAGACGGCACGGGGACGTTCTCCCTTCAGGCCTACGATCCTGGGCAGACCGTGGCGCAAGGAGACGTGGAAAGCAAGATTTTCGCCGACTTCGTGGACGTCGACAACTTCGTCGGCATCTGGGGCATGAAGCGGCCGCGCGCCGTCGCTCTCGCAGCGGGAAGCGTCTTCGGCGTGAAGAAGGAAGGCGCGTGGACGGAAAGCGAAAAGGATCGGCTGCAGAGACTGCTGTACGAGGGCGTCGGCGCGCGCACGGAAGAAGGCTTCGGCCAGCTGCGCCTCTGGCAGCCGCAGGCGCTCTCCCTTGCGCAGAAGGCGCCGCAAGGAGCGCGGCGCACGGTCGCTTCAGCGGAAGTGCGCAAGCGGGCGAAGGAGATCCTCCTGCGTGCGGCGAAGCAGAAGATGGTCGTCTATGCGGCGGAAGATGTGCAGAAGCTCTCGGGGATAGAAGGTGCGTCGCACTTCTTCGCGCGTCTTGACTCGATGTGGACCATGCGGCGGTCGAACATGAGGGCGGCACTGTGCGAGGAAATCGCCAATCAGAAAAGCAATGCGGCGACGCCTTTCGCCAAGAATCTCGCGGCGATCAAGGTGGATGGACGCGGCTTGGAAGAGCTTCTGACGGAAGCCGATCTCGCCGACCTGCCGTACAACGTGGGACGTCGTTGGAGAAAAGAGCTGGGCGAGAACATCGAGGAATTTCTGGAAGACATCGGCGATCCGAAATTCCTGATGAGCAGCGAGGCGCAGGATGCGCTCTTCTATGCGTATTGGCACAGCTTCTTCCGCTTCGGAAGGAAATCGGCGGCAGGAAAAGGAGGCGGGGATTGATGGTGATGAACGAAGAAAGCATCAAGGGCAAGGTCGTCCTGAAAGGCACGCTCGTCCTCGAAGCGCCGCTTCTCATCGGCGCGGGCGGCGGCGGCGCGGGGGCGGAGATCGACACCGAGGTGCTGAAGACGAAGGCAGGACAGCCGTTCATTCCCGGCACATCGCTCGCCGGCGCCCTGCGCGAGTTCCTGGCAGCGGAGAGCGCGCTCGGCATGCGGCTCCTCTTCGGCACGGACGCCGCATACGAAAGACGTCACAAAGAGGCTTGGCAAAGCTCCATTCGCATGGAAGACGTCAAGCTGAACGAGGTGGAGATCGTCGTGCGCGACGGCGTGAGTCTCGACGAGATCACGGGCACGGCGATCGAGCACCATAAGTTCGACTACGAAGCTGTGGGACGCGGTGCGAAAGGCGAGTTCTGCGCCGAGATCACGCTGCGCGGCATCCATGAACGGCACGAGACCGATGCGGAATACGCCATCGACCTCCTGGCGCGCAAGATGGCGGCTGGATTCTCTCTGGGGGCGCATACGGCGAAGGGATTCGGCGAAGTGTATGTGAAGGACTTGACGGCTCGCCGCTACGACTTCGAGAAGCCGGATCACGTCCGAGCTTGGCTGGGTTCGGAGGGGAAATATGGAAACCTCGTAGAGCCGAAGCCCTACGGGCGCCAGGAAAAGATCTATGCCAAGGACGATTGCGTGCTCGAAGCGAAGTTCGCCTTGCAAGGCTCGCTCCTCGTGCGCGACTACGAGCGCGCGATGAAGGTGAAATTCGCAGGGTGTGCGGATGATGATGGGACGTCCGTGCAGGCGCTCATGCTGCGCGAGGGCGATCGTTGGATCATCCCCGGTGCGAGCATCAAGGGCGCGCTGCGTCATCGGGCGGGCGAGATCCTGCGCAAGCTCGGCCTGGACGACGCGCTGCTCGACCGCATGATGGGGCCTTCGCTTGCACGCATCAAGGCAGCCCCGGACGAAAAGTGGAAAAGCCATCTGCTCGTTTCGGAGGTACGGTTGGAAGAAGGCGTTGCGCCGAAATTACAGACGCGCGTGCGCATCGACCGCTTCACGGGCGGCAAGATCGCCACGGGACTCTTCACTGCGGCGCCGATCTGGCAGACTGCGGAAGGGAGAGACACGCTCTCCATGCGTCTCGTCCTGCACGAACCGAAGGAAGAGGAACGCGCCTGGCAGATCGGCCTCCTGCTCCTGCTGCTCAAGGAGCTGTCGACCGGCAGGCTGGCGCTCGGCGGGGAGAAAAGCATCGGCCGCGGCGTACTCATCGGCAGGGGCGTCGTGCTCGAATATGGCGGCGAGAAGATTCTATGGGATGCGACGCCCGGCGACCTGACGGACGATCAGCGGCAGAAATTGCAGGGATTCGTCGAAGCCCTGCTGGAAAAGAGGGAGGCGAAGACTCTATGAGCATCGGACTGGCTTTGGAAGATCGGATGTGCGTGCAGCGGGGAAGCTCGGAGAGTCTCTGCGTAAGAGTCGCGAGGAGCGAGGCCGCCCTCTGTGAAAAGCTGGAGGAACTCGGCGTGAAAGAAGCGGACGTCGTAGTCTGGCAGGTGCAGGGCATCGCCTGGGGACGCTGGCAGGAAGGTGCGCTGCGCCTGGCGGGCGATGCGGCGAAGAAATGCGCGCTCTGGCTGGAACTGCGCATATTCAATGAAGAGGAAGAGCTTCATCTGAAGAAGAGCGGCGGACAGTGGATCGGTCGGCGGCGCAAGGACGGCGCGGGCGAGATGGTCGAATACATCGACAGCATCTCGCGCTTCTGGGGCGAGAGAGTAAAGGCAGCGGATGCGCCCGAAGGCTATATGAAGCTCGAAGATGCAGCGCGAAAGCTCAAGCAGATTTTGCCGCAGGCCGAAGAGCATGCGAAATACTACGGTCTGGTGACGCGCAGCTATATTGGCTACGAGGCGACGGGGCAGGCCGGCTATGCGGACTATCGCTATGTGCGCATAGCGGCGGCGGATGTGGAAGGAGGTATGGAAGATGGCAATGCGAGATGAAAAGGCCACGGCATCGTACAATTTCGTTCCGCTGCCTGCGACGGTCATCCGGTCGCCCATCGATGGCGGGGCAGAGGACGATGCAGAACGGCAGGAAAACTACAGGAACTATGTGACGGAACATGGCAAGCTCAGCGGTCAGATCGAGCTTCGCTGCCGCACGATGACGCCCGTATTCATTGGCACGGGGGACAAGGAAGGCGCCTTCTTCGCGCCCGTCGGCAAGCCCGTCCTGCCGGGCAGCACGCTTCGCGGCATGGTCAAGAACATCTTCAAGATCGTGACCTGCGGCGCGATGCGCTGGGACAAGGACAACGCTGATGTCGCCGACCGTGCGCTCTACTATCGCTCCTTTACAAATCGATCGTATAAAGAAGAATTGGTGGACAGCAAGAAGATCAATGGACAGCATCAGAGTTTTACAAAAGCGAAGGCGGGCTTCCTCATTCGCGACACGTTGGAAAATCAATACTATATCTGCCCGGCAGAGTTTCGTCGCGAGGAAGATCCTGCGCTTGTCGAGGAGTTTAAAAAAGTCATCCTTTGGGACGAATACAAACGCCGGGGCGGTGAGCTGCCATGCTTCACGGGGCCGATGAAGGGAGGCAAGACGGCGAAGACGCATTACACGCTCCATCGCAATCCTGACTGGAGCCGCCGCATTCCTGTCCCGCACGAAGTCATTGCACGTTATCGAGACGACCTGACGCGCGATGAGGATCTCGATCTCTTCAAGATGGCGAAGCGGAAAGAGGAAGCGTCGCGCTTCGTCGGCGACGATGGCTGCGATTTCGTCGTGCCGTGCTTCTACAAGGCAAAGGAAGGAGAAGTCGTTCATTTCGGCTTCGGACAGTACTACCGCATCCCCTATCCGCATACGATTGCGGAGCATCTGCCGGATGTCATGAAGGAGAATGTCGCTGTCGTCGACTATGCGGATGCGATTTTTGGGCGCAAGGAGCTTTGGGGCAGCCGCCTGGCTTTCGAGGACGCTTTGCTCGAAGAGGACAAAGCCTTCGAGGTGGGCGAGGCGAGATTCTCAAAAACCCTGGGCGAGCCGAAACCCACTTCCTATCAGCTCTATTTGGAACAGCAAGGCGAAAAAGCATCGAGTGACTGGGGCACGGAAAATGCTGCGATCCGCGGCTACAAGCTCTACTGGCATCAAAAGCCGGGTTTCCCATGGCAAAAAGACGGCGAAGTGAAGGAAAATGTCGATCGCAAGATGCGCCCCGTGAAGGCGGGCAATGTCTTCAAGGGCAGAATCCGCTTCAAGAACCTCAGCGAGGTGGAGCTGGGCGCGTTGCTCAAGGTCTTTTCGCTCTCGGCAAAGGATCGGGAACTCTGCTTCAAGATCGGTCAGGGCAAGGGCATCGGCCTCGGCAGCGTGCGCGTTGACGCAAAGCTCGTCCTCGTGGACGAGGTGCATAGCTACGAGCAGCTTTTCGCGGCAGACGGCGACTGGAACAAGGCGGAAAAAGAAACTTCGATGGAAACATATCTGAAAGCCTTCGATGACGTCATCGCGCAGCTCAGTGAAAAGGATCGGACGCGCTATGAATTGTCGCAGCAGGCTCTCTGCGATCTCCTCGATTGGAAGGCCGTCGAGCAGAAGGATTGGGCAAAGAGGACGCGGCAGATGACCTTGGGCGACAAGAAGGAATCTTCCGATCCCGGCGAAGACTTTGATCATCGGAACAAGCAATTCCGCAATCGCTGGATCTTGCCGACGGCGCACGAAGTATATGCGGAGGGAAAAGGCAGATGATCGGCGCTGTCGTTTACCGCTTGCGGGCGGAAGGCGCCGCCCGCGTGCCGGTCTTTCACGGGCGGTGGCTGCATGGCCTGTTCTTCAAGCTCATGGAAGAGTATTCGCCCGAGCTTTCCGCCTATGTCCACGAGGGACTCAACGTGAAGCCGTTCACTGTGTCCCTCCTCAAAGGACGGTGGGGGAAAGAGGAGGGCGGCTGCTGCGCGGTCGCCAAGGGAGAGACTCTGCGCTGGCGCGTCACGGCGCTTCGCGAGGACGTATTGCAGGCGGCGCTCCATGTCCGTGCAGGCGACATCCTGCAGGCAGGCCATCTGACGCTTCGCGTCGAGGCGGTCAAGGCGGACGGCACGGAGGACTCGGGCGTCGTCGATGAGATGGAGCTTGTCGGTGCGGCGCTCGCATCCGACCGCATGGCGGAGCTTCGCCTGCGCTTCCTCTCGCCCGTCGCCTTTCGCCGCGATGACAAGGACTATCCGATGCCCGACCCCGTCTTTATCTTCTCGTCGCTTGCCGATAAGTGGCAGCAAGCCGCCATGCCCGTGGCGATGGATCGCGCCTGGATTCGCGAGGCGGCGTCGAAGGCAGTCTTGGCAGAATGGCAGGGAGGATCGCGCCGAGTCTACTTCGGCGGCGATCGGGGCATGCTCTCCTTTTCGGGCAGATTCAACTACGATGTCACGGCTCTTGATGAAGAAGAGCAGCACGCGCTCCTTCTGCTCGCCCAGTTCGCCACCTTCTCCGGCGTCGGCAGGCTCACAGGACAGGGCTTTGGCGAGACGCGGGTCGCGTATAGATGAAGGAAATCCAGCGGGAACGCCGTGCTCACGAAAGCAGCTGCCGTGACGCAAAGCGGGGAAAGTTTTCGGATTCTTCTTGCTTTGTTCCGCAAAAGTCCGTACAAT
>ERZ773197.2873-NODE-2873-length-10517-cov-2.177977_pt1 | contig 10517 bp, 6 predicted proteins | sample MGYA00580999_ERZ773197 | MGnify/ENA primary metagenome ERZ773197 (study PRJEB29015, sample SAMEA2738166) | human oral metagenome | biome: human oral; feature: human-associated habitat; material: saliva | place: China | collected 2185 ... | reverse complement strand
ATATCAATTTATAAACATATTGACAAGCAGCTGTTAAAGGTGAGGCAAATATCTTACCAATCTTAATATTTACCTTAATCCGTATTACATATATAATATTCACATCAAGTTTTAAGGAGAATATATGCCAAGAGAATTGAATCTGTACTCACTGATAATCCGCATAGTTCTGTCTTTATGTATAGGCGGAATACTGGGGTTTGACCGCGGCAGGAAGAACAGACCTGCCGGTTTTAGAACATATATGCTTGTATGCCTGGGGTCCACACTTGTAATGATTACCAATCAGTATGTATTTCAGGTATTTAAAAGCGGTGACCCTGTACGACTTGGAGCTCAGGTTGTAAGCGGTGTAGGTTTCTTAGGTGCAGGTACCATAATACTTACAGGACGCAATCAGGTAAAGGGTATCACTACGGCAGCAGGTATATGGACTGCAGCCTGTTGCGGTCTCACTATAGGAATAGGCTACTATGAGGGAGCAATTGCAGGCGGAGCCGCCATATTCATTGCAATGGTATCGCTCCAAAAGCTTGAGGTCTTTGTAAGAAAAAACTCTCGCGCGGTGGAACTGTATATAGAATATGATAACTCTATGCCGCTTAGCGACCTTTTCACATATATCAGAAAAAATGACCTTGATATAGTGGAGATTGACCTTGCCAAAAATCCTTCACTGATGAATATATGCCAATCGGTCACCATGACTATAAAGGGTAAAACCAAAAACAGTCACTCAATTATCTTAAATCTTATCAGTCAGGCTCCCGGTGTCATATATTTTATGGAATTGTACTGAATTGCCATAAATATATGTTGAAATGATATTTTTAAATCGCTATAATGTCACTATAATGTTTTAACTTTGGAGGCTTATGAAAAGATTTATACCATTTTTATTACTATCATTTTGTCTTGGTAGCGGTGCTTTAATAACAGGTTGTACAAACCAATCATCAAATACGGAAGGCAGTTTCACTAATGCCGACAACTCAAAAAGCGGAGAAACTATAAAAGAATTGGTGAGTTCAACAGATATAGGGGATGTTTACAACGGCGGAGGAATCAACCTTGAAGACAGCTTTGATGTGGATTCCATTGAGAAAAAAATGACGGAGCTTGCACTTGCCAACTCAGGCGTTGACTCCGAGGATAAACTTGATCATCATCTTATAGTAACACCTACAGATATGGATGCGGAATTACAGTTTAGTGTATCGGCAGAAGCTATATTCTTGGAAGGCGGTATTTATACCAATGTAAGTCAGATTGCCGAGTGGACATCTGAAAATACCGATATAGCAGATGTAACACAGGGCGAAATCCATGCCAATAAGGTAGGCGAAACCAATATCACTGCGACCTATCAGGGAATCACAAAATCCATCCACATAAATGTTATCGAAAAAGCAAATTGGGAAGAAAAGAACGGTTCCTGGTACTATGTGGATGCTACCGGTAAGAAGACCACAGGCTGGAAAGTAATCAACGGTAACTGGTATTACCTCGGCAACAACGGCTCAATGCTCACAGGTTGGCAGAAGATAAAAGATACCTACTATTATCTGCATTCTTCAGGTGCAATGGCACAGGGTGAATGGGTAAAGAATAAGGATGACGGTGCATGGTATTACTTCAACTACAACGGTGAAATGGCAAAACACAAATGGATAAAGGACGGCACAAATACATTCTATATTCACTCAAACGGTAAGATGGCAACCGATGAATGGGTCAAAGGAGAAGGTGACTCCTGGTATTATTTCCTCTTGGACGGCAAGATGGCAAGAGACCGCGCCATTGATATCAAAGGTGTAAGCTATCAGTTTGACAAAGAAGGAAAATGTCTGAATCCTAACGGCAACTGATTTTAACTAAAGCACCCCTTATAAGGGGTGCCTTTTTCTTTATAATTCTTTTAAATAATCTCTATACAATCTTCCTACAGGAAGTCCCATTACATTGTAATAGTCTCCCTCTATTCCAACTATATATCTTGAAAAATATCCCTGTATTGCATAGGCTCCGGCCTTGTCATAAGGCTCTTTTTTCTCCAAATAATCTTCAATCTCTTCACTTGAAAGGTTTGCCACTTCCACAGGAGTATCCTCTACAAAACTCTCATAACTGTCCTTCAAAGAATTGTATACAAATACCGCAGTATATACCCTATGCTTTCTACCTGAGAGAGTCTTAAGCATCTGTCTTGCATCGGATTTATCCTTCGGCTTTCCTAAGATTTTTCCTTCTATTGCCACTATAGTGTCAGCGGATATAACCACAAAATCCTTATCACCGTATTTAAGCCTTGATTTTTCTACAATATCCACAGCCTTATTGTAAGCCTGTGTTCTACACGCCTCTATCGGGTCACCACCGTCAATCGCAGTTTCCTTATCGGATACCGCTATCTCAAAGTCTACACCGATTTGCTCCAAAAGCTCTTTCCTTCTGGGCGATGCTGAAGCCAAAATAATCTTAATATCATTCATCTAATCTTATCTCCTTACCAAGTGCAAACGAATATATAAAAATTTCACTTACATTTTTTCCGGTACTCATCTCAAGAGATTTCTTATAAAGTTCAAGCTGAACCTTATATCTGTTTATCAAAGTGTCTGCATCTTTTACATTATCCGTCTTATAATCCACCAAAATTATGCCGTCTTTTGTATCTATATATGCATCTATAACACCCTGTATCAGTACAGTCTCATCACTGTCTCCCATATTTGCTTCTCTTGCGGACATACCCATTATAAACTGATTTTCTCTCTTTAAGTTTTTGTGATACTTAATAAATATCTCTCCAAGTTTTGTATCCAAAAACTTTACAATATCCTCCGGGTTTATAAGTTCTCTGTAAGAGGCATTCTTTAACAGTGCAATCTCCGATTTTACAAACTCAAGTCTGTTTTTGAAGTTTTCTATATTTTCGTAGTGAAGTCTTTGCATAAGTTTATGGTAGGCATTACCGCGCTCACCGGCATTGTTGACGCCCCCTGTCTTTTCTTTATTTTGCTTTATCTCAGATTCTTCACTCTGTGACATTCTCTTGATTTCAGATACCGAAAACTTGGTTTTCAAATCCACATTTACACTGTACGGATATTTATAATCAAGTCTTTTCTTTAACTCAGCATATTTTTTGATATCGCTTCCTTCAAATATCTTGTGCAAATCTCCTACTTCTTTTTGAGTCAGTTTCTCCTCATCCAAAAGAGTCTTATAATCATACAGCTTTAAATCAAAATGTATTCTGTCAAAACTTAAAAGTATCAGGTCAAGATATGAATTGCAGGATCTTATATCCAAAAAACTCGGATTTTCTTTATTCGTTTCCAAAGCCTTTTTAACATCCTTGCAGGTACCTGAAATAATCATCTTTTCCATAGCTCTTGTAAGCGCCACGTAAAGTACTCTAAGCTCCTCACCCATAAGCTCAGTACCCAGCTTATATTTTATAACATTTTGCTTTACGGAACTGTCTTTTATATTATTCTCACTGTCCACATACTGCACACCCAGTCCGAAGTCGTTATCTATCACAATTCCCTGTTTCAAATCGGTCTTATTAAAGCTTCTGTTGGCATTGGCAAGGAAACATACCGGGAACTCAAGCCCTTTTGACTTATGTATCGTCATAATCCTTACAATATCATCATTTTCAGAAAGTATACCGGCCTCTCCAAAGTCATTGTCAAAGTCCTTAAGCTTTGCAATATATCTGATAAAGTTATAGAGTCCGCTGTATCCCGAGTTTCCGAAGGTTCCGGCCTTACTTATAAGCAACATCAAATTGGCTCTTCTGACCTGTCCGCCCGGCATTGCGGCTGTTATATTCAAAAAGTCGGTTTTATTGTAAATATCCTGTAGAAGCGCCTGAATATTCATATATGTAGACTTTTTGCCGTACTCATCTAAAAATTCAATTGCTTTTCTTATTTTTTTCTTTGTAGCCTCTTCAATGCTTCCTTCATTTTCCTCAAATATGATCGCATCCATCATTCTGATTTTTTTAGACTTTTCAATATTTTGCTTTTTCCTGTAGTCGGATACAATATTTGCAAGCTCCAAATCTGTCATTCCTACAATCTCGGAGTTCAAAAATGCGGTCAAATCCACATCTGAGTAAGGATTATCTACAGCCGCCAATATGGCAAGTATCTTTCTGACCTCAAATGTCTGAAAGTATCCTTTGTTGTTCTCCGCATATGCCGGAATATTTTCATCATTCAAAACCTTTGCTATACTCTCACCGATACTTGCGCGCACCAAAATCACTATATCGCTGTACTTTAAATCTCTGCCACCGTCTACCTTCAGCTCTTTTTTCAGCTCCTTGATCCTCTTTGCAATAGCTCTTGCTTCAAGCTCTATAGCCGATGTATCATCTTCAATGCTGCCCACATCTGTAAGCATTAACTCGCTTACATACTCCTTATCTCCCGCATCAAAGCTTGCTCCAAGATATAGTGCCGCATCATCATCATAGTCAATACCGCCTATATCCTCTTTCATTATCTTTTTGAATAAAACATTTGCACCGTCAAGTACATTTTTTCTGCTTCTGAAATTTTTGCTTAGAACAACCTTCTTTGCATCTTCATCGTCCATACCTTCAAAACTTTTAAAAGTCTTATACTTTTCCATGAAAAGCTTTGGCGAAGCCTGTCTGAACCCGTATATTGACTGCTTCACATCGCCCACCATAAAGACATTGTTCTTTTCTATCGCAGTCACTATGGCTTCCTGCAGGTAATTGGAATCCTGATACTCGTCAATATATATTTCACTGAATTCCTTTTTATATGCCTCTGCAACTTTTGTCGGATTTTTATTCTCATCTACAAGTATGCCAAGTGCCAGATGTTCTATATCTGAAAAGTCCACCAGATTTTTTTCTCTCTTTTTTTCATTAAAGAGTAAAATGTACTTCTTTGTCAAATCCACAACGGCTCTTATCTTTGCCTTTTCACTTTGCTCTTCAAGCAAAACTCTGTCTTTATCAAAGTCATAATCCTGTGCCAGCTTAGAAATATTATCTTTATACTTATCTCTTATTGCCTTGGCTCTTTCCCTTAAGTCTTTGTCTCCGCCTTTTGCCGCTTTAAGCTTATCAAAGCTTACCAAGTTAAGTTTCTTTGAGAGTTCAAATATATCTGCCGCCTTTTTTATACCGCCGATGCTTGAGCGCTCCTCCAATACCGTATCAAGATACGAAGCCGGACCCTCTTCTTCATTACATATATCAATCATCTCATCAATATCTTGTAAAACTGAGTCCACACTCTTAATTATCTGATTGTATATATACTCCTGCCATTTATCATCACTCTCATTCAATGAATCAAGCCACTCCAAAGGCCAAGGCTTACTTACGGCAAATCTGTAAAGCTTTTCAATAAACTCGACGATACTCTTATCACCCTTACTGTTTGCAAAGGCGTCACTAAGTTCCATAAAATCCTTATTTGCGGCTTCATACTCACTTTCCAAAAGTTCTTCCATAGTATCGGCCTTTAAAAGTGAGATTTCACTCTCATCCGCCACACAAAAGGCAGGGTCTATATCAATCTTATCAATATTTTCCCTTATTATCGAAAGGCAGAAACTGTCTGTAGTCATTATCTTGGCTGAGGCCAAAAGTACTGACTGCTCCTTCAGTCTCTTAAACTCTACGGTATTTGTTTCATGCTTTTCCATCTCTTTTAACAGGGCATTGTAGATTTTCTCCTTCATAGATGCGGCTGCAGCCCTTGTAAATGTCATTACCAAAAGCGAGTCCACATCAATAGGATTGTCAATATCAGTTATCTTTTTTATTATTCTTTCTACAAGTACCGCAGTCTTTCCGCTTCCGGCCGCGGCAGATACCAATATGCTACCCTTTTTTATATCAATTGCCGCCTGTTGTGCCTTCGTCCACATGCTCATCCTTCTCCATCATTTTCCAAATATCATCGTCATTTATTTTCACCAGGTTGTTGTATGCAAATCCTTCTATTCCTTCATCAAATCCGCATATAGCACTGTATGGACAGTACTCACAGCTTGATTTTCCCTTCCTTATTGCAGGTGTAATGCCGATATTTCCGCTTAAGATATTTTCAGCGGTGTTCTTTACCTTTTGCTTTACATACTTTCTAAGTAATTCTATTCTCTTTGTACTTGCAACGCTTGATGTCTTTGAAATGCTTCCGTCCTTTTTTAACATTACAGGTATGACATCACTACTTGTCTCAATACTTTTATCCAGATGCTTTATTATATTAAAATCCGTATTGACTATACCCATGGGCTTTAACTTACTTAAGAAAGCGTTTTCTTTCTTCGCCTCATCTCTTGTAAGAAAAGGTGAATCTATATGGTAGTAAAAAAATGCCGCCGGCAAAACCTCTTTACCCTCTTTTGTGAGCTGTTCCATCACCGCATCCAGATATATCACAAGCTGCAACGCCCTGCCGTAGAAAGGCATATCAAGCTCCCACTTCATATTTCCGGTCTTGTAGTCGATTATTTTTACCAGTGTCTTATCTTCATCAACATATGTATCAACTCTGTCTATCTTTCCTCTAAGATACATCTTGGCATTATTTTTCAGTTCAATATTCAAAGCTTCAAGATTATCCCTTTCACCGAAACTTTTCTCGAAAAAACTCGGTTCAAAGTCGCCTGCCGCAAGCTGCCTTGAAAGTACAAGCATTGTAAGTTTTGTCATTCTTACAATCTTTTCAAGCTGATACTTTGACTTATTGCTTTCTTTAAATATACTGTTTTTTTCGGAAACCATGTTTTCATTTACAGCCTCGTCAACCAGTGAAAACAAGTCGTCTCTATCCATCTTTGCAATCACTTTATCCCTTGACTTTGCATATCTGAAGCATTTTTCAAGCATATCATGCACCAAAGTACCTATATCCGACACTCCCAATGAATGTATCTGTCTTTCCCCCACTCCAAGCCCATAGCTTATAAAATGCTCAAAAGGACATTCATTGTAGTTTTCAAGCCTTGTCACACTTACACGAAGCTCATCACCAAACAATTCTCTTGCCGCACTCTCACCTATTCCGCTGTCCTTGTACACATACATTGCGGCCTCTGTGAGTCTTTTTATAAACTCCTTATCAAAGAATGTTGCAATATATCTTATAAAGTCTTCATCTCTTACTTCCTTTGCGCGAAGTCCCCTTAAGTTTTCACTAAGATATTCCTTTGCTTCAAACCTTGAATATATATTCATCTCTTGGCTTCTTTTTATCTCTATAAGAGGAAATATCGACTTTACCATATTTATAAGTATTGACGGTCTGCATGTCTTACCTTCAAAATCCATGCCTGTAAGACTTACAAAGAGCTTGTTTGAAGGCTTTGTAAGCACTTGGTATAAATAAAATCTTCCTGTATACAAATCTTCTCTGACAGTATCTGAAAGATTAAATCCGATAGACTTAAGCTCTCTTTTTTCCCTGTCATTTATAAGTCCGCCCGCATCCTTTACTGTGGGCAAGGAACCGTCGTTTGCTCCACATACAAATAATGCCTTTATGCTGCTAAGTCTGGTCCTTTTTAAATCACCTATAACCACCCTGTCAACCCTGTCAGGTATCATACCGAGCTTTATCTCCTCAAAGCCTGTATGCAAAAGATCTGTAATTTCCTTTTTAGTTATACTCTCACCTTCAAGTATCAGCTCAAGTCTTTCAAAAAGACTTAGTACCTCATCAAGTACACCCTCATACTCTCTGGCTCTTTTTATATCATTACTAAGTTCAAGCTCTTTTTTTACATTATCAAGCTTTTCCTCTATCCCCAGCTCATCAAATATTTTCCTGAAGGCATCACATACATCATTTATATTTATTTTACTCTTACTCATCGCCTTATAAAGCGGAGATATTTTTTTAAGTGCAGTATTTTTAAACTCGTTTATCTCTTCAAGTTCAGTCTCTGAAAAACTCTTCGGCAGATAAGTAAAATCCGTATGCAGTCTTTTATATCCTCTTATTCCGGTTTCCAACAGATAATTATCAAGTAATGATACCATCCTGTAGTCAAAATTTAAAAGTCCAAGTCTTAAAAACCTGTTGACTGCATCATATGAAAAGTTCTCACTTATTAAAGCAATAAAAGCATTTATAAGCTCTACCAGTTCATTATTGTTTATATCCATCTTTTCATCAAGATAGTACGGAATTTCAAGCTGATGGAATCTGTTGGCAAGTGAGCCTGATACACCTTCCAAATCTCCGTATATTATCGCAATATCCCTGTATCTGTAGCCCTCATCTTTTACAAGTTTAAGTATCTTATTTGCCACAAAATCAATCTCATCCAAAGGGTTCAGCAGATGATTTATCTCAATATCTGAAACCTGCTTCGCCCTTTTTCCGTCATATCTTAAAAAATGCTCTTCAAAAAATGCCAAATCCTTTGAATTTTTGAACCTGTGTACTTCACCTATATTTAAATTTATATCAGGCAGCCTTTTTATATCACATCTCTTAGCCATATCATTGATTTGAGAAATCATCTTTGTACTGATAAAAAACAAATCACTTTCAGATGTCTTTAAATCAGGATTTATGCTCTTTCCCAAAGTTATTGAAAACCTCACTTCATCCGCCACCTTCATAAGATTTTCAACTATACGATTTTGTACCGGAGTAAATCCCGTATAACCGTCAAATAATATGACAGATTCCTTTAGTAATTCACTATTTTCAATATTTTGATTTAATATATCAAGTACCTGTTCATTGGTAAAATACTTTCCGGCTATATATTCTCCAAAACCCTTTTTCAACTTATAAATATCTTCAAGTTTTATTTTTAATAAGGAGTTTACTTCATTATTTTCCTGTTGCTCTTTTATAAATTCATCACTGATATCATATTGCATAAACTCCGATATAAGTGATTTTATATTATCTATAAAACCTGATTTTTGAAACTGCTTCTTCCACGCCTTTAACTCTACCTGATTTGCTATCTTTCTCAGTATAAGTGCCTTGTCAAGCTCATCAAGAAGCTTCGGATTTTCAATATCCAGTTCTTCAAAAATTCTGTATGCAAGTCTGTTAAAACTTAGCACATCTATATTATTACTTGCATGATTCGGATGCATCTGCACTATATCTTTTTGACTTTTTCTCTGATATTCTTTCGGATACACCTTGAAAGATCTTTTTATATGATCCAGCTGGATTATTCTCCAATTCATTGGCACTACATTCTTGATAGCCCGTTGCATAGAAAAGTTCTGCCTGAAAATTCTTTCTAAGCCAAGCATTAATCTCTGCATCCATCTCATCCAGTGCATCTCTTACCCTCTTTGTGTTTGGTAAAATCATATAGTGATGTCCACCGCCAACATAGAGAAGATTCGCTCTAGATAATCCAATCTTTTCCAATGTCTCATCAATGAGATTTTCCATCATAATCTCAAGATAAAATGACCTTGCTCGCAAATTTTTCAAAATATCCGATGTGCCAAAATGCCCATAGATAAACTTTTGAATGCCAGAAAAATCGGCACTAAATAATAGGAATGCTTTCTTATTGCAAAATTCTTCTTCATTTTTTACCAGTTCTTCACTATAATTTCTCTGCCCCTGCTCCTCAAGATATTCATAAATACTGGAGGCAATGGCTGCCGTCATCTTCAAGTGATCAAACAAAGATACATCTTTTGGCTCATCTGTCGCAGCAAAGGATGGCAAGTAGGACAAATGCCTCTCCAATGCCTCGAGTAAGGAATTGACATAAGCTCCTGTAAAGGTCATTCGACCGATGGCTTCATCAACCCCATCTCTTGCACTGCCTATAAAATCTACATTTGCCTTCTTATCAAGCTTATTTTGCTCCACAGGGTAATTGATTCCTTTATCCAAGCTTCTCGCTTGATATACCTTATTTCCCGTACCTTTTTCTTTCTCATTTAAAATATTAAAAATGCTATCTAGTACCGCATCCTTTGGAAAAGACCACTCTGTAGAATCTCCCAATTTTCTGCGATCCGATGCAGATGCAATATTGCTGGCTATATGTGCGATATAGGCTAAAGAATCTTCACTTCCCCCTCCCTGTAGCACCAATTTTTGATGACTAATGATTTCTTTTAAAACATCATCTGCTTGCAATTTCTTTTTCAGATTTTGATTTTTGCCATTGTCTTCTGCATACAGTGCCTTACAAGTGTCGTGTAGCATACAGCCAATCGCAAGTTTTACTTGTTTTTCATTCATCTTCTTCCTCCCCCATCCCTTGATTTGATTACCTTCATTCCTCCCATGCCAATTCCAGTCTTAATCCCAACACCAGAATATTCACCAAAATAGGCGAGCAATCGAAGAATATTTGCCATTTGTCTTGGTCCACGAACTTTATACCGAATACTTCCCATAAATGCAGGGATATTGACCCCCTCCAATGGAAAGCGAATACTTCTCATGTTATACCCTGTCAAAATCACATTTTCATCAATATAGTCGAGCAAATCTCGATCATAAATC
>ERZ773197.2869-NODE-2869-length-10531-cov-3.577415_pt1 | contig 10531 bp, 10 predicted proteins | sample MGYA00580999_ERZ773197 | MGnify/ENA primary metagenome ERZ773197 (study PRJEB29015, sample SAMEA2738166) | human oral metagenome | biome: human oral; feature: human-associated habitat; material: saliva | place: China | collected 2185 ... | reverse complement strand
AGGAAGCCCCCTCCAGCTCCCCCATAAAGGGGGAGTGCTCGGCTACCACTTGTTTTTTTTGAAGAATTGTCAGAGTCTAATAGTCATCCAGTTCTGAGCACTCCCCCTCATGGGGGAGGTGGAGGGGGCTCTAAATTAGAATCTTTCCCAGCTTCTCGGCAGCGGGCGAGGTAGCTCTTGAGGGCAGCGATGCCCACGAGGCCCTCGGGGTGGCGGCGCGCTTCGTTGGCGCGGTCTTGTTCGATGCGCTGCCAGGTCATGTTGCGCTCGGAGAGGAACGAGCGGAGGCTGCGCGTGAGCACCATGGGGTCGGGCGTGCCATAGAAGCGTTCGTAGCGGCCACCTTTGAAGTGCTGGAAAAACCAGCTGAGCTCGCACACTGTGAGTTGACCGAATTGCTGGAGGATGATGGCCGTAAGCTCTTGCATTTGGAGCGTGCTCCACCGCGCTGTCTGTCCGCAGAATTCGGCGATGCGCGTGAGCTGGGGCACTATCCACACGCGGCCCGAGTTGGGTCCGTAGAGTTGGTCGAGCTGGCGGAGCGTGGGTGCGCTGCGTTGGATGCAATCCGAGAGCGGGAGGCGACCGTAGAAGCGTTGCACATCGGGGTTCATGGCCTGGCTGAATGTCGCGAGGGAGGGGTAGCGCCGTTGGAGTTCAGTAAGGACTGTTGGCAATTTGGCGGATGGCGTCGAGGGCAGTTTCGCGGCCAGCTTGGAGGTCGGCGTCGCGGCGCGTTGCAGAGGTAGATTGTCGGTAGTTTCCATAAGTTTTTTGATTGCGTTCCCAGGTGATACAGGCCGAATGCCAATTTTTCATTTTTGTGCGCCCCACGAGCCAGCCGTTCGATTCGTAGTGGCTGAAAAAGGCGACGGGGTCGAAGCTGTAGCCCTTCGCTGCCACGTGGCGGCAAACTTCGTCGAGGGTGGGAGGGTGGAAGGAGCCCCTGCCAGAGAGGGGGGAAAAGCCCCCTCCACCTCCCCCATGAGGGGGAGTGCTCGGCTGCCTCTTGTTTGGGTCTCGGACTGGTCTGACTGGTCCGACCTGTCCGATTGGTCTGACTTGTCCGACCTGTCTGGTTGGTCTAACTGGTTCTTCGACAACTTCGAGAGCTGTTTCGGCCGTGTCTCGCGCAGCTAATTCTGACGTAGGAAGAATTAGCCTTTCTTCTTCTTTTTCTTCTTCTTTCAAGATAGGGGTGCAGGGGGAAGATGCTTTCTTCTGTTTTTCTTCTTCTTGCGATGAGTGCGAGATGAGTGCAAGATGAGTGCGAGATGAATGCAAGGTTTCTGTGCTCTCTTTGTAGGCCACCAACAGCTGATTGAACGGCGTGTTGATGTTGCGCGAGAAGGCTGGTTTCTCCCCCGTCATGAGGTAGTCGATGAGTGCGGCCAAGGCTTGGTTGCGCAATCGCGGTTTGATGCGGCGATATTCTTCCCAAACGGGTCGGGTGATGATAACTTCGGAGGTCATGATTCTTGGATGGTTTTAGAGAGGGTTGTGAGGGCGCGTCGCGCGTCCGAAGGGGTGGATTTTGGGGTTAGTGATAGAGCCTCTGTGGGAGGTTTGTTTTGCTTCGGCAAAGGTAGGGGAAGGCTCTCGAAAATGCAAATTTTTAAGCAACTATTTTCTTGCTTTTTCTGTGGGTTGTAAACGATATTCTAAGTGTTAAAAACTTTTTTGTGCGTGTGTCACTTTCTGTCACGATTTATTATTATGGGGCGCATCTTCAGAGAGTTGCTCGTTATGGCCTGTTTCTTGTGGTATATAGCTTTATTGTGTCCGATGGATAGGGCTTTTCTCGCCCGTCGCCTTATTGTGTTGGAGGATAGCCTTATTGTGTCAGTCGATGGCCTTATTGTGTCGAGCGAGGGAATAAGGGGGTGGTGGAGGGAGGTGAGTTTGTCAAGAAAAAGGATAGTTTTTTTTGTTATTTAGAGGAAATCTTTATCTTTGCAGCAGAGAATGCTTGGAGTTCTCGGACTGGTCGGGAGCCTTTTTGGTGGTCTCGGACTAGTCGGACTGGTCGGACGGGTCGGAGGTTCTCTGGGGCTTTCTTGGGTCTCGGACTGGTCGGACGAGTCGGACTAGTCGGAGGTCCTCTTGAGGAATTTTTTAATAACTAATTAATTTTTTAGTACTATGACACAGACATTTCTTCGGCAGAAGGGTGGGTATCGGCGGTTGCGCGTTTACAGGGTGGCAACTGTGATTTATGACATTACGTTTTTCTTTGCAGAACATTTTCTTCAGAAGTCTGATCGTACTATCGACCAAATGGTGCAGGCGGCACGGTCGGGGAAGCAGAATATTGCGGAGGGGAGTGAGGCGGCTACCACTTCTGCTGAGACGGAAATCAAACTGACAAATGTGGCGAAGGCCAGTTTGGAGGAGTTGCTCATCGACTATGAGGACTATTTGCGTGTGCGCAACAAGGAGCTTTGGGATGCTGGCCATCCGCGATATGAGGCGATGAAGTATTATGCCAGTAGTGAGCGGCTTTTTGTGGATTATCAGCATCTCCTGCCGCGTATGTCGGACGAAGAAATGGCGAATCTTGCTATCACCCTGATTCATCAAACTACTTACATGCTCCGCCGCCTGATAGCACATCAGCAGGAGGAGTTCCTGCGCAATGGTGGCATCCGCGAACAAATGACGCGGGCCCGCCTGCAAGCGCGACAGCAGCGAGGGGAGGGGAAGTGAACTTTTTTGGTGGGCTCGGACGGCCTTTTTTGGTGGGCTCGGACTAGTCGGACTGGTCGGACTAGTCGGAGGTCCTCTGAGGCTTTTGGGGTTCTCGGACTGGTCGGACGGGTCGGAGAGTTTCTTGAGGAGGTCCTCTTGAGGGGAGCCTCTTGAGGGGGCTCTGCCCTCAAAAAAGATTAAAAATTTCGTAGTTGCGAAATTTAAGGCTATTTTTGCACGTTGTATAAAATACTCCTTGGCAGACGCGCGCGAGATGCGCATGAGAGCGAAGGCTTGAGGACTACTTAAGAAAATTATGAAGAAATCCCGCATGGCGCTGATGCTTAGCGCACTACTCATGTTGATGGCCAATGTCGGCTGTAATACGAAAAGCGAAGTGGAGGACCTGACGTCGGGGGCTTGCCTGGTGAAGGCGATGACGCTCGGCACACTCAATCGCAACCTCCATACGCTCTCCCGCAGTGGGCGCGACTCGATCTATACCGTCAAGGTGACGGGATCGCTCTATCCTTTGACCATCGACCAGGTGAACCAGCGCATCTTCAACGTGGATTCGCTGCCCGTGGGCACTGATGCTAAGAAAATCGTGTTTTCTGGACTTACGGCCACGGGAACGGTGGCGATACAATCGAAGGTGACGGGGAAGGATACCCTCCTGAATCAGAAAGACTCCATCGATTTCTCTACGCCGCGCATCATTACGGTGTATGCCACCGATGGCGTTTCCAACCGAAAATATCAGGTGGACATCCGCGTTCACAAAGAATGGGGCGACTCCATGATATGGCAGCGCACGGCCAGCGGACTCTCCGCCTTTAGCTCCGTGCGTCAGCTCCACGCCCTCACCGTAGGGTCCACGCTCTATGCCTTCGGTCTTGAAGGCACGATGCCCGTGGTGCTGACCGCCAACACCGCCAGTCCGCAGCAGTGGACCCGCCATGCCATCACACCCGCCACGCTCGATGCCCATTCCGTGGTGCGCCACGGCAACAGTTTCTTTGCCCTGGCTAGCAACCAGCTCATGACGAGCGAGGACGGCATCAACTGGAATCCTGTGAACTCCACTGGCGGGCCCAACAGCTTCACACAACTCGTGGGCAGTGGCACGAAACACCTCTTGGCCCTCTCGGGCGCAAGCTTAGTGAGCAGCACCGACGGCGGGCATACTTGGACCGCCGATGCCCTCGACTCCTCGGCTCCGCTGCCTCTGGACGAGAACGCCGGCCTCGTCTTTGCCTCCACCGTGAGTAAGAACTACGAAAAAGCCGTTGTGCTGGGACTGCGTGGCAATGAGCCCGTGTTGTGGCAGCGCGATCTCGACCTCTCGGGAACGGACACCTTCGGGTGGATCAACTTCCCGCTCGATGCCCACCGCCGCGGCCATCTCCCCACACTTCAGAACTACACCCTCGCCCGCTATGATGACGCACTGCTGCTCACTGGCGAGAAGAGCGACGGCAGTTTTGGCGGCCTCTATCTGAGTCGCGACAACGGTTACACCTGGTTGCAGAAAGAACTCAAAGTGCCCGCCATCAGTGGGGCCACGAGCGCAACCGTCACGGTGGACGCACAGAACTATATATATATAATATGTGCCGGCAGCGGCGAAGTGTGGCGCGGACGCATCAACCGCCTGGGTTGGAAAAACGAAGACACGCTCTTCAAATAAGTCGCCGCGGCTCATAGGCATATATATAATTAACAACGTTCGTCCCCCATACGATGACAGTCACCACCGCTCACCCTCGCCCCCACGCGCAAGGCCCACAGGCCCTCGTTTGCCGCTTGGCGCTGCTGCTGTTCCTCCTCGGAGCAGTTTCCGCGCTCCATGCCGCCTCGGGCGATGACGACGACGCCTTTTATCGCCTCGAATTAGGCGTAGGCGGCGGCTTCGGTTTCGGTTTGAACGACGTCAATTCCAAGTTCTACGGTACGCCCACGCCGGCCGCCGCACTGCTGGCCCGCTTCCCACTGAATCCGCGTATGGCCGTGAAAGTGAGTGGCGGCTACCTGAAAGTGAGTGGCACCACGGATAAAATCCTGGATTTCTACCCCGCCAATCCCGCCGCAGCGGGTACGGCACGCCTCCACCACGAGGCCAAGGGAAATCTCTACGACCTCAACGCCCTCTTCGAACTCCATTTCCTGCCCTACGGCTGGGTGAAGAGCTATCAGGGCTTCAAACGCATCGTGCCCTACCTGCAAGGCGGATTAGGACTGACCTATTCCGACGCTGGCAAGGTGGCCACGGTGAATATCCCCATCGGGGTTGGCGTGAAATGGAAGATAGCCCCCCGCGTGAATCTCGGGCTCGACTGGACGTTTCATTTCACCCCCAACGACAAGTTGGAAGGTCTGGCCAATCCGCGCGGCATCAAGTCGGGCGAATTTCGCAACAAAGACCACTACAACCTAACCCTCGTCACCCTCACCTACGACCTCTCGCCCAAATGTCCCACCTGCAATAAGGACTGAGCCTGCGGCCGCACAACCCCATCATCACTATGACACTGAAAGAGCAAATCAATATGGAACGCATCCCCGCCCACGTGGCCATCATCATGGACGGCAACGGACGCTGGGCAAAGGCACGCGGACAGCACCGCAGCATGGGCCACCAAGAAGGCGTGGAAGCCGTGCGCGAAATCACAACGACCGCCTCCAACCTCGGTGTGCGCTTCCTGACGCTCTACACCTTTTCCACCGAAAACTGGAACCGCCCCTCCGACGAGGTGGCCGCGCTCATGGGACTCCTGCTAACGAGCCTCGAGGACGAGCTCTTTATGAAGAACAACGTCCGCCTGCGCGTGATCGGGGAAATCACACGCCTGCCCCAGGAAGTGCTCCGCGCACTTGTGGGACTCGAGCAGCGCACCGCCAACAACTCCGGCATGACCATGGTGCTCGCCCTCAGCTATTCCTCCCGCTGGGAGCAAACGGAGACGATGCGCCGCATCGCACGCCGCGTGAAAGGTGGCGACCTACGCCCCGAGGACATCACCGAGGACGTTATCAGCCAAGAGCTCTCCACCTCCTTCATGCCCGACCCCGACCTGCTCATCCGCACCGGTGGCGAGCAGCGACTCAGCAACTACCTGCTCTGGCAGTCGGCCTACACGGAACTCTACTTCTGCGACACCTTCTGGCCCGACTTCCGCAGCGAAGAATTCTACCGCGCCATCGTCGACTACCAAGGTCGCGAACGCCGCTTCGGTAAGACCTCCGAACAGCTCACGCAGGAATAACCCCCACACCCCAACGCTATCTTGAAGAAAATGAATATATCACTCGCAAAACTATGGCTCTTTGCCGCCCTGCCCCTCGCTGGCATCTCCGCCGCTCAGGCACAGGTGAGCAATGTGCAGCGTCAGCCCGACATCGTTTATAGTGTCACGCCCTCGAAATACATCCTCGGCGGTCTCACCGTGGACGAAATCCCCGGCTACGACCACGACCTTTTGGAGAGCATCTCCGGCCTCGAAGTGGGCAAGATCTACGCCGTTCCCGGCACCGACATCACCGACGCCGTGCGCCGCTACTGGCAGCAGAAGCTCTTCTCCAACGTCAAGATTACGGCCGATAGCATCGTGGACAACCGCATCTACCTCCACGTTCATCTCACCGCCCAACCGCGCATCAGCTCCATCAGCTATAGCGGCGTGAAGAAGTCGGAACGCGAAGACCTCGAGAAGCGCCTCGGTCTGCAAAACGGCAGTCAGATTACGCCCGATATGGTCAATCGCGCTAAGATCATTATCAAGCGCTACTTCGACGAGAAGGGATTCAAGGACGCTGAGGTCGACATCCAACAGAAAGAGGATGCCACAGCCGACAACCGCGTGCTGGTGAATATCGACATCGACAAGCGCAGCAAAGTGCACGTCAACCGCATCTATATCTCCGGCGTGATGCCCAAGGAAGCCTCCAAACTCAAGCGCGCCATGAAGAAAACCCATGAGCGCACACTGCTGAACTTCCTCAAATCGAAGAAATTCCTTCCCGAGAAGTATGGCGAGGACAAAGACAACGTGTTGAAGCGACTCAACGCCTGGGGCTACCGCGACGCAGTGCTCAAAAGCGACAGCGTGGCAAAGGTGGACGACGGCCATGTGGATGTGTACCTCGACCTGAGCAAGGGACAGAAATACTACATTCGCAACATCAGCTGGGTGGGCAACACGGTCTACAACACCGACGTGCTCGAACGCATCCTGCAAATGAAGAAAGGCGATGTCTACAACCAAACACTGCTCCATAAGCGCCTCTCCGAGGACGAAGACGCTGTGGGCAATCTCTACTACAACAACGGCTACGTTTTCTACAACCTCGATCCCGCTGAAGTCAATGTGGTGGGCGACAGCATCGACCTGGAAATGCGTATCCAAGAAGGCCGCCAAGCGCGCTTCAACCGCGTGAACATCACGGGCAACGACCGCGTCTACGAAAACGTGGTGCGCCGCGAGCTCTACACCAAGCCCGGCGACCTCTTCAGCATGGAATCCATCAAACGCAGCGTTATGGCGCTGGCACAGATGAACCAGTTCGACGCCGAAGCCCTGCAAAGCGGTATGAACAAAGGTATCAAACCCGACCCCTACAACGGCACCGTGGACATCACGTATCCGCTCGCGTCGAAAGGTGGCGACCAAGTGCAGCTCTCCATCGGATGGGGACCCACAGGTATCGTGGGACTAGCCGGCATCAAGTTCACCAACTTCTCCATTGGCAACCTCTTCTCCAAGGGCAATCGCCACATCGGATTCATCCCGCAAGGCGACGGACAGACGCTGGCCTTCAATGTGCAGACCAACGGTACCTACTATCAGGCCTATTCGCTCTCCTTCCTCGACCCATGGTTTGGCGGCAAACGTCCCAACCAGCTCTCCGTGTCGCTGTCCTACTCGAAGCAGAGCGACATGAACTCCAGCTACTACAACAATAGCTACTACAACAACTATTACTACAACTACCTCTCGGGCTACGGCAATAATTCCAACTACTACAACTACACGAATTATTACGACCCCGACAAGTACGTGAAGCTCCTCGGCCTCTCCGTAGGTTTCGGTAAGCGTTTGCGCTGGCCCGACGACTATTTCACCTTTACGGCACAGCTCAACTACACGCGCTATATGCTCAAGTCGTGGCAGTACTTCATCATCCACGATGGTAACTGTAACAACTTCAATATCAACCTCTCCCTCAACCGCAACTCAACGGACAACACCTTCTACCCACGTCGCGGTTCGGAACTCGAATTGAGCGTGGCCTTCACGCCGCCTTACTCTCTCTGGGACGGCAAGGACTATAAGAACCTGGCCGCCAACTACAAGAGCTTCACGTATCAGAAAGAGATGCAAGAGAAGTATCGCTGGGTGGAATACAACAAATGGAAATTCAAACTCCGCACTTTCACCGCGCTCACCGGAGCTATCAAAGCACCCGTCCTCATGACGCGCATGGAATTCGGTTTGCTCGGCGCATACAACCGCTATAAGAAATCGCCTTTCGAGGCCTACTATGTGGGCGGTGACGGTATGTCCGGTTATTCCTATGGCTATTCCACAGAAACCATCGGCCTTCGCGGCTACGAGAACGGTTCTATCGCCGGCGACGACGGCAACAACGCCTACGCCTATAGCCGCATGGCCCTCGAGCTACGCTATCCGCTCCTCCTCGAAGGACAAACCAATGTCTTTGTCCTCGGTTTCGTTGAAGGCGGTAACGCATGGACCGACGCCCGCAAGTTCAACCCCTTCAACATGAAGCGCAGTGCCGGCATCGGTGTGCGCCTGATGCTCCCCATGGTGGGTATGCTCGGCATCGACTGGGCATACGGTTTCCAACGCTACAATGCCAATGGTCAGAAAATCGGTGGCAGCCAGTTCCACTTCATTCTCAACCAAGATTTCTGATGACGGCAGCGTAACATTTCACTCCTGAACCCGTCTCTACCGAAAAGGGTCGGACCAGTTTGAGACCCAATCCCCTCAAGAAAACCTCCGACCAGTTCGACCAGTCTGAACCCACCAAAAAAAGAAAAAAATATGAAAAGAATCATCTCACTCCTGCTCCTGGTTGTAGCCTTCACGCTCAACGCACACGCCCAGAAGTTTGCCCTCATTGATATGGAATATATCATGGGCAATATCCCCGCATACGAGCGCGCCAACGAACAGCTCAACCAAGTGAGCAAAAAATGGCAAGCCGAGGTGGAAGCCATCGACAACGAAAGCAAAACGCTCTATAAAAACTACCAGAACGAGGCCGTGTTCCTCAGCGATGCGCAGAAAAAAGAGCGCGAACAAGCCATCGTCGACAAAGAAAAGCAAGCCAGCGAACTGAAAAAGAAATATTTCGGTCCGGAAGGCGAACTCTATAAGAAACGCCAAAGCCTCGTGGCACCCATTCAGGACGAAATCTACAACGTGGTCAAAGCCATCGCACAACGCCGCGGCTTCCAACTCGTCCTCGACCGCAGCAGCGACACTGCCGGCATCATTTTTGCCAGTCCTTCCATAGATATTTCTAACGAAGTGTTGAGCCAATTAGGCTATTCCAATTAAAGTTGCTAAATTCGCCCGCAAAATCAATAATAAAAAGAAAATAAAGCTATGATCAAAAAACTTTTAATGCTGGTGCTCTTCCTCGCACCGCTCACTATCAGCGCCCAGAAGTTTGCTCACTTCGACCTCGAAGCCACTGCCAGCCAGTTGCCCGCCTACAAGCAGGCCATGACGGAGCTGCAAACCCTCGGTCAGCAGTATCAGAAGAACCTCGACGATATGCAGAAGGAGCTGCAAGCTAAGTACGACAAGTACAGCAAAGAAGTCAACGAAAAGACACCGCAGAACATCAAAGACCGCTACGCGCAAGAACTCCAGCAGATGAGCGACAAACTCGAGCAGGCTCGCCAGGACAATGCTAAGGCATTCCAAGAAGCACAGCAGCAGAAGATGCAGCCCATCACGCAGAAAGTCCTCGACGCCGTTCAAGCCGTTGCAAAAGAGGGCAACTATGTTTACATCATGGACGTGGCAACAGCTCGCGCCAACAGCATCTTCATCAACACCGCTGTCAGCGAAGATGTAACAGCAAAAGTAAAAGCTAAGCTCGGAATCTAAGCCGCCGCCCAGCGCTAAAAAATAAGACCATCCCGCACCTCCCCCCAGAGGCGCGGGATTTTTTTTGTGACAGCCGCTGTGCTTTGTTAGAATCTCGGACCAGTCCGACCCGTCCGACCAGTCCGAGAACCCACCCTCTTGAGAGGACCTCCGACCCGTCCGACTAGTCCTCCCAGTCCTCTCATTGAAAAAGCAAGTCCTTGGAGCATTTTATGCTCCAAGGACTTGCCCATTTTCCTATACAAGCTTATATGCTGTTATTTCAGCATAAATAGTACCGACACACCAACACTACGATGACGAGGATCGCCCCATAGACTATTCATTTCGTGCAGGCTATGCTCATAGTACGCCTTTAGTCTAAACATTGAATAATCAATATTGACAGCCACTGTTGCTCCATAATCGTACCTGTTGAACTGGCAGTAAGGTGTCACTTCGGGAGTGTTGAACAGATTCATCCTTTCACGATAGTGTTTTCCCCATCCATCGTTTCCCTCAACATGTCCTTTGCCTCCAACTCCAATTCCGGCATAGACTCCAATTTGTGGCAGAATCGAAAACTTCCCCAATTGCACATTATAGCCAGCAACGAGGGGCACTGTCAGATAATTCATCGGAAACGCTTCAACTTTACGCACATCATTAGCACCTCCTATTTTATACCCTTCAATAGTGCCTCCTTTCTGTGAGAATCC
>ERZ773197.2864-NODE-2864-length-10535-cov-8.425095_pt1 | contig 10535 bp, 10 predicted proteins | sample MGYA00580999_ERZ773197 | MGnify/ENA primary metagenome ERZ773197 (study PRJEB29015, sample SAMEA2738166) | human oral metagenome | biome: human oral; feature: human-associated habitat; material: saliva | place: China | collected 2185 ... | reverse complement strand
TTTTCCACTAACAGAAATTTTAAAATTATCATATTTTAAATTTTTTAAAATCTTTGCAAAACGATTAATATTATATTCACTTTCAGTAACAAACTTATTTCCTGAACAAGTCAAAAGATATCCAAAAAGCTCAGATTCAATTTCATCATGATTTTTCCAAATATTAATAACACTAACTTCTCTCTTAACTTTTGAAGAAAAAGACTCCACTAATTACTCCTTATATATCTTATATATTTTCTTAATTACTTATATTCCCAAATAACAACTCTATCATTACCAGCTAAATCTTTAATACAAATTGACCCTTCAAATAGCTCACAAACAGGATCTTTCTGATCATATCCAATCTCCAAAACAACAAAACCACCTTTATTAAGAAACTTTTCAACTTGAAAACGAATATTCCTATAAAATCTAAGTCCATCACTTCCACCATCAAGTGCTAAATGTGGCTCAGCTTGAACATCTTTATCAAGATAAACAATTTTTCCTGTTTCAATATATGGAGGATTTGAAATAATAATATCAAATTTTTCATTAATTTCATCAAACAAATCAGAAACCATAAATTTAATAACATCTTTTCCCAAAATAGCTTTAGCATTTTCATCAGCAACTCTAAGAGCTTCAATACTAATATCAGAGGCACTAATATCAGATCTAATATTAGCTTCATCAAAAAATTTCTTTAAACTAATAGCAATAGCTCCACTTCCAGTACATAAATCTAAAACCTTAACATTATTCATATTAGCTTCTTTAACAAGTTTTATACAAGCTTCAACACTAACCTCTGTATCAGGCTGAGGAATTAAAACATTTTCATCAACTTTAAAATTTTCACCCATAAATTCTTGTGCATTAGTAATATATTGCAAAGGATAACCATTTGCAACTTTATCAACTAATTCAAAATATTCATGTATTTGTTTATTTGAAAAAGAATTATAGCCATTAGCAATAATATAATTTTCATCAACATTTAAATAATATTTCATTAATGATTTAGCATCAATATAATCAATTTTTCTACTTGCTTGTAATATCGCATCTCTTATTTTCATTTACTTACCCACTACATTCCATTATTATTTTATTCTAAAAAATTTAATTAAATTAGTATTATCCAATATCTTCTCAAGTCTACCATCATAAATTGTCGTATTATTAACACTATTTAAAATCGGAATATCAATATAAGCTGTCGCACGATATTCTTGATTATAATAATTAATAATATGAATTGTAAATGAAAGTGTACACTTAATTTTATCAAGTGGTATATTAGTATTCTTAAGCAACGTACCATCATAAACTACTTCAGTATTTGTATCAGAAATAACTTCATTTGTTTTAATATTTGCATTAACATATTCCAATGTTATAGGATTTTTTGCATTAGCATATATCTTAGGTTCTGACAAATCAATATCACCAGACTGAACAACATCATAAACTAATTTATCATTAATTTTATTTGATTCATTACTAGTAATAATACCAAAATCACCTAATGCCTTATAATGCAAACTTTGTTGTCCCATAAAAACATTATTAAATTTAATATTATCAATATAAAGGCTTTTAATTGAATTTTCATAATTAACACCATTATCTTCACTTCTATTATTAATTTGAAGTGCAATATCAGTAAATTGTCCTATATTCAAATCCCATAAAGGCCTATTATCTTTATTCTTAGTTGCAAACCCAGAACTATATAAGCTTATCTTATCTATAGAAAATACAGTTTTACTATTTAAATTAGAAAACTCATCAATTTGTCTTGCAAACTCCAAATTAATTTGATAATTCTTAATTGTAAAAAATAACATCACAATTAATACTACAATTAAAAAAATTGTTAATGACAATTTATATACAATATTTACTTTTTTATTTCTATAATTTCTTTTTTTTCCATTTATTACAACTGTATTCTTAGTTTTTTTCTTATTTTTCACAAGTTTACTCCTATGTAATAACTAATCATATGTATGATATCATTTTACTTGTTTTTTTTCAAGAATTATGATATAAGTAAATTACAATTTACTGCATGGCACGTAAAGAATAGAATTTTAGATCCACAATCTAGATTAAAGGGACTCCAACAATTGTGTTGCGGCGCGCATTCCTTTTTATAAAGAATCCCATAAACAACTCTGAGGTCACCCACCTGTTTCATACAGGCTCTTAAAATCCCTATTCATACGACCAATGCGGTTTTTTTATTAATCCAAAATAATTTTTCTTTTTAAATTATTTTCACTAATAATTCCAATACCTTTAAATTTTCTATTATTAAAAATTTTAACAAGTCCATCATTAAATCCATTAACATTAATTAAAATTCCATTTAAACATTTTTTATAATCCAAATCATTAATTTCAATTTTATCAATATTCAAAATATTTTCAAATTCAATAAACCTACCAGAATCCTCTATTCTAAAATCACCAACTCTAACTCTTCTTAAATTACTCGTAAATCCGAACCGTACCAAGCTTTTCTGCAATATCTTCAGACAAAGCCCTAATATAAGTACCTTTAGAACATCTAACAAAAAATCTAATTACATTATCTTTATAATCTAAAAGTTTAATGTCTTCAATATATATATCCCTACTTTTTCTTTCAACTATTTCACCGCTTCCTAGCAATTTCATAAAGTTTCTTTCCATTAATTTTAATTGCTGAATACATTGGTGGAATCTGACTAGAATATCCCTTAAACGAATTTAAAGCACTCAAAATTTGATTTTTGGTATAAATATATAAATTATTATCTATTTCAATAATTTTTCCTTCAATATCTCCTGTATCTGTTTTAACACCTAATGTAATTTCTGCAATATAATCTTTATCATGAACCATCAAAAAATCCGAAAGTTTCGTAGCTTTTCCAATCAAAATAGGTAAAACTCCACTAGCTTCAGGATCAAGTGTACCAATATGACCAACAGCTTTAATATTATATTCTTTTCTAACATCTCTAACAACATCAAATGATGTTTTTCCCTTAGGTTTATCTACAATTAATACCCCATCCATAATAACTCCAATTTCTAATATAAATATAGCGAGACATAATATAACTGTCCCGCTTCAATCTATTTTAAATATCTTTTAACTTCATTAACAATCTTATCTCTAATAACTAATGGATCAGCTTTCATTTTAGCACCAGCAGCTCTAATATGTCCACCACCGCCAAACATAATACAAACATCTGAAACATTAACATATGAATTTGATCTCAATGAAATTTTAAATTCTCCATCTTTTAACTCATGTAAAAATATTGATACTTCAACGCCTTCAACAGATCTACCTTCAGAAACAATACCTTCATAATCACCTACTCCAGCATTAACATTTCTTTCATCATCATTAGTTACATAAGTAAAAGCAATTTTACCATCTTCCAAAAATTCCATTCTATTAATTGCAATTTTTCTTAACTCAAAACTAGATCTAGTTTTGGTATCAAAAACTTTTTTATACACTTTAGAAATATTCACACCAGCATCTAATAATTCAGCAGCAATATTAAATGTATCTTTAGAAACACCAGAATACTGAAAACCACCAGTATCAGTTATAATTCCAGCCATAATACATGTCCCAATTTCAGGTGTTATATCCCATCCATAATGTTTAAATAACATATAAATAACTTGTGCACATGCAGGTGAACTCAAATCAACATAATTTATATCACCAAACATAGAATTAGTGCTATGATGATCAATAACTATTCTTTTATCAGCATCTCTAAAATACTTAACCCAAACATTAAGTAATTTATCAGTAGCTGCATCAACTGAAATAGCTAAATCATATTTTTTATCAGACTCTTTTATAACATTATCAATTCCAGGTAATTCATCAAAACATTTTGAATACTCTGGAATAATAACATCAACATTTTTATTTAAAGTATTTAATGCATGATACATAGCAAGTGCTGATCCAACAGCATCACCATCTGGATTTTCATGTGTCACAATAACAATATTTTTTGATTTCCTAATACTTTCTGATATTTGATCAATTGTTGTCATTTAAATCTCCCTTAATTTTTCTATCATCTTCTTTAATCTTTTTTAAAATCATATCTATCTTTTCACCTTGAAGTTCAGAATCATCATATTCAAAAATTAATTCTGGTGTAACTCTAAAATTAACTACATTAGCAATCCTTGATCTAATAAATCCACTTGAAGCTTTTAAACCTTCAAGCGTTTCTTTAACCTTACTACCATAAATACTTATATAAACTTTAGCATACCTAAAATCTGGAGTAATTTTAACTCTTGTTACACTAACTAATCCAGTAACTCTTGAATTTTTCAATTCAAAATTAATAATATGACTAATTTCTCTTTGTAATTCTGAATTAACTCTTGCAAGTCTATTTCCATTACTTAGCATAAATACTCCTCCTATCTCTTCACTTCAACTTTTTCAAAACATTCTATAATATCACCATTTTTAATATCATTATAATCTTCAATTTGAAGTCCACACTCAAACCCTTTTGAAACTTCTTTTGCATCATCTTTAAATCTCTTCAATGAAACTAATTTTCCTTCATGAATTACAACACTATCACGAATAACTCTAACACCTGCATTTCTAGCAACTTTTCCATCAATAACAAAACATCCTGCAATAGTACCAACATTTGAAACTTTAAACACTTGTCTAACTTCAGCATTTCCTAAATTATGTTCTTCATAAATAGGTGCAAGCATACCTTTAAGAGCATTTTCAACATCTTCCAAAGCTTGATAAATAACTGAATATTGCTTAATTTCAACTTGTTCTTTTTCTGCAAGAGATTTAGCCATCCCCATTGGTCTCACATTAAAAGCAATAATTACAGCACCAGCAGCTTTTGCAAGTTGAACATCAGATTCTGTTACACCACCAACACCATAATGTATAACTTTAACATAAACTTCTTCATTTTTAATTTTTTCTAAAGATGCTTTCATTGCTTCAGCAGTACCTTGAACATCAGTTTTTAAAATAACATTAAATACTTTCATATCATCATTAGCCATTTTTTCAAACAAATTATCAAGAGTAACAACATTATTATTTGCAATAGCTTTTTCTCTACTCTCTAATTTTCTCTTTTCAATTAAATGTTTAGCAACCTTTTCATTTTTTACTTCATAGAATGTATCACCAGCTTCAGGAACATCTTTTAATCCTGTAATAACAACAGGAGTAGATGGACCAGCAGCTTTAATATTCTTTCCTTTATCATCTTTAATAGTTCTAATTCTACCAATTGATGAACCCAAAACAACTGTATCACCAACATTTAATGTACCTCTTTGAACTAAAACAGATGCAACAGGTCCTAGTGACTTATCAAGTCTAGCTTCAATAACAGTACCTTTTGATTGTCTATCAGGATTAGCTTTTAAATCTAAAATATCTGCTTGTAATAATACCATTTCTAATAAATTATCAATATTCAAATTATTTTTAGCAGAAATTGGACAACATATTGTATCACCACCCCATTCTTCTGGTACTAGTTCATATGTCATTAATTCTTGTTTAACTTTATCAATATTAGCATTTGGTAAATCAATTTTATTTATTGCAACAATAATTGGAATACCTGCAGCTTTAGCATGATTAATAGCCTCAACTGTTTGTGGCTTAATACCATCATCAGCAGCAACAACCAATATAGCAATATCAGTAATTTGTGAACCTCTTGCTCTCATACTTGTAAAAGCTTCATGACCAGGTGTATCAAGAAAAGTAATTTCTCTTTTTCCTACTTTTACTTTATAAGCACCAATATGTTGAGTAATACCACCAGCTTCACCACCAATAACATTAGTTTTTCTAATAGCATCAAGTAAAGAAGTTTTTCCATGATCAACATGTCCCATTACAACAACAACAGGAGCTCTTGATTTCAAATCTTCTGATCTATCTTCAGAATCATCAAACAATATATCTTCATCTTTAACAACTTCTTTTAATTTTGCTATAACTCCAATACTATCTGCAACTAAATAAGCTGTATCAAAATCCAAATCTTGATTAATATTAGCCATTATTCCTAAATCAAATAACTTTTTAATAACTTCAGAACTTGTTTTCTTTAATTCAGTAGCTAAATCTTTTACTGAAATATGATCTGGAATAATAATTTCTTTTAATTCAAAAATCTTTTGTTTAGATTTTACTTGACCATCTTTAGATTTCTTCTTATTTTTCTTAGCTTTACTAGATGATAAATCATAATAATCAAGCATACCACCTTCTTGATCGCCAAACATATTTGATAATTTATCAACAGATTTTAAATCTCTTAATTTTCCTTGATTAAAATCTTCATTCATTCCTTTTTTATTTTTTGTCTTTTTATTATCATCATTATTTCTATAAGCTTTTTGTTTATCAATAATTTTAGATGAATAATCTCTTCTTGTCTCTTTTTCAACTTCTTCAATAGAAACTGTATTAACTTTATCCCTCATACTATTTCTATTTCCATAACTACTATTACCATATTGATTAAATGTTCTATTATTTCCATTTTGTCTATCAAAAGATTTTTTATCACCATAATTTTTAAATCCAGATCTTACATTGTTTGAATCAAAACCTTTATTATCTCTATTAAATTTAGAATTATTTACATTTTTTGAATCATTATTAAATCTTTTATTTTGATAACTATTTTTATCAAACGCTTTTTGACCATTTTGATTATTAAATTGTTTTTTATTAAGATTTTGACGATTATCATTACTAAAATTATTATTTTGTTGTTTCTTATCTTTATTGTCTTCTTTTTTCATTTCCACATTATTTTGTAAAACAACCTTAGGTTCTACAACATTTTCCTTTTTTACAACTTTTTCCTGAACTTGAGATTGTTCATTAACATTCACTTTATTTTTTTTAATTTCTTCCTTCTTTGGTTTTATTCCAAATAATTCATTAACACTCATAGGCTTAGTTTGTTTTTCTCTATATACAATATTATAATCTTTAGATTTTACTTGTATATTAAAACCAATATTTTTAGACTTTTCATTATTTTTATTAGATTTTTTATTAAAATCTTCATCACTAACAATAACTTCTCTCCTAATAATAACAGGCCCGCTTCTCAATTCATTATTTTTTTGTTTAAATTTTTTTTCTTCTTTTTTTACATTATTCTTCTTTTCCAAAGCAAATTTAATCTTATCAACTTCAGATTCCTCAATAGCACTTAAATGTGATTTAACATTAATTCCAACTTTATTAGCCATATCTATAACAACTTTATTATCAACATTTAACTCTTTTGCTAATTCATATATCTTTATTTTTGCCAATCTATATCCCCTCCTTATTCATTATCATCATCTATTTTTTCATCTTTTAATTCATTTGATTTTTCATTAATATCATTATTTAAATCTCCAGAAATTTCTATATCTCCATCTTCTAAAACATATTTATCAACATTATCTGTCACAATAACATCATCATTATTTTCTTCAATATTATTTAACACTTCTTGTGCTTCTTCTTCTTGAAGCTTTTGAATAATTTCTCTAAATTGTGATTCACTCTTAATATCAATCTTCCAATTTGTCAATTTAGCAGCAAGCTTAGCATTTTGACCAGATTTTCCAATAGCTAAAGACAATTGATCATCTGGAACAATAACTTGAGCAAACTTTTCTTCATCTTTAATATCAACTGCTAAAACTTGTGCAGGAAGCAAAGCTGCAGATATGAAAATTGAAGGATCTTCATTCCATTCAACTACATCAATCTTCTCACCTTTAAGTTCATTAATAATATTTTGAATACGTACTCCTTTTTGTCCAACACAAGATCCAACTGGATCAATATTAGGATTAGAAGAATAAACAGCTATCTTGCTTCTTGAACCAGGATCTCTAGAAATTGCTTTAATTTCAATAATACCTTCAGATATTTCAGGAATCTCAATTTCAAATAATTTCTTCACAAACTCTGTACTAGCTCTTGATAAAATAATTTGTGTAGATCCTTTAGGCCCTTTTTCAACACTAACAATACAAGCTTTAACTGTATCATTAATATAATAAGTTTCATTAGGCATTTGTTCTTTTTTAGGCATAATCCCTTCAATTCTACCCAAATCCAAAATAACAACTCTATTATCAGCCTTTTGTACTAATCCTGTAATTAATTCACCTTTTTTCTCAGCAAACTCTCCAAAAATAATTTCACGTGACATTTCTCTAATTTTTTGTGTAATAACTTGTCTAGCCGTTTGAGCAGCAATTCTACCAAACTCTTTTGGTAATAACTCAAAAGAAACCAAATCACCAATATTATAATTTGAATTAATTTTTTTTGCATCTTCTAATGAAATCTGTAAATCTGCATCTTCAACCTCATCAACAACTTCTTTTTCTTGATAAACATGCATTTGTCCATCAATTTTATCAATAACGACTTTAATATTTTCATCATTACACTCGAAATTCTTTTTATATGCAACAACTAAAGCAGATTCAATAGATTGCATTAATTCATCTTTACTAATACCATTTTCTTTTTCCAATTCATCCATTGCAATCATTAATTCCAATGTATCAATAGCCTTATTATTAATTTTATTCATATCGCTTTTCTTTTTCATTTTCTATTTTAATCCTTTCATAATATTAAATACTATCCCAATCAAAAACTATTTTAATCAATGATATATCTTTTCTATTAATTTCAATTACTTTATCATTTTCAATAACAATCTTGTCATCATCAAATTTTTTTAATTTTCCAATAAAACTTTTAATTTTATTAATTGGCTTAAACAAATTTACTTGAACATCATTACCAATATTTTCTTCAAAATGTTTATCAAGCCTTAATACTCTTTCAACACCAGCAGATGAAACTTCTAAATAATATTGACCTTTAATAAAATCTTTTTCATCTAAAATATCATTAATTACATTATTAACATTTTCACAATCATCAATATTAATTCCACCATCTTTATCAATAAAAACTTTTAAATAATAATATTTTCCATCTTTTTCATAAATAATATCATAAAGTTTAATTCCAATATTATTAATAATCGGTTCAAGCTCTACAAATATCTTCTTTTCTAATGAAGTCATTTTTTCCCCCTTAACACAAAGGAAAGAGTGGAAATATTCCACTCTTGTCTCCTCTCCTTAATAATCTATAAACATTATAGCTTTTTTATCGAATATTGTCAATAAAAGTTAAACTAATTTAGAAATAAATTATAAATTAATTATGATAATGTCTTAATAAATAAATTAAGAAAATGTCCAAAATAAAATAAAATAAAATAGTATAGAAAAAAACTTCAATAAAAATTATTATTATTCTTATTGGAGGAAAAGATGAGAAAGGCAAAATTAAATATGAAAGAAAACTTTAAATATGAAACAATTAAGAAATTAGTAGAAACAAATGGAAACAAGAAAAAAGCATCAATAGTATTAAAATTATCATTAAGACAAATAAATAGATTAATACAAGGATATAAAGCATATGGAAAATACTTCTTTGTACATGGAAACCGTGATAGAAAACCAAAACACGCCTTAACAGAAGAAATGAAAACAAAAATAGAAGAATTATATCAAACAAAATATTTTGATTGCACATACACATCATTCAAAGAGTACTTAGAATTAAGAGAAAATATCAATTTATCAATAAACGAAGTAAGAGTAATATTAAGAGATAGATACATCTTCTCACCAAGAACTCATAAATCAACGAAAAAGAAATTTAAAGGAAAATTACGCGAAGAAATAGAATTATTAAGTAAGCAAGAACAAAAGGCTTTAAAAAGCAAAATAGTGCTTTCAGAAGATGCCCATCCACGTCAATCAAGAAGCAAATATTTTGGAGAAGAACTTCAAATGGATGCAAGTAATCATATATGGTTTGGAAACGAAAAAACATATCTTCACGCAGTAATAGATGATGCCACAGGACAAATCTTAGGAATGTATTTTGATAAACAAGAAACATTAAAAGGATATTATGAAATAACAAAACAATTCTTAATGAATTATGGTATACCATACAAAATCAAAACAGATAAAAGAACAGTGTTTGAATATAAAAAGAAAGCATCTTCCAAAGTTAAAGAAGATACTTTCACACAATATGCATATGCATGTCATCAGCTTGGAATAGAGCTCGAAACCAGCTCAGTTCCCCAATTCAAACCACGAATTGAAAGATTATTTCAAACTTTACAGCAAAGGCTTCCACAAGAATTCAGACTCCATGAAATCACGACATTAGATGAAGCAAATCAATATTTAGAAGCATATCGTAAATTTTATAATGACAAATTTGCATTGCAATATAATGATAGCAAAAATGTGTTTGAAAAGCAATTAAATAACAAAGAAGTTAATCTTATATTAGCCATATTAAGCAACAGAAAAATAGATTGTGGCCATTCAATAAGATATGAAAACAATTATTATCAATTCATAAACGT
>ERZ773197.2851-NODE-2851-length-10581-cov-13.574102_pt1 | contig 10581 bp, 8 predicted proteins | sample MGYA00580999_ERZ773197 | MGnify/ENA primary metagenome ERZ773197 (study PRJEB29015, sample SAMEA2738166) | human oral metagenome | biome: human oral; feature: human-associated habitat; material: saliva | place: China | collected 2185 ... | reverse complement strand
GTCACCGCCCCGCCGCCGAGCCGTCGCGCGGTCCAGGCCGGTCAGGCCGCCCAGCAGGCATTTGCAGCCCAGCAGGCGCATGACGCGCCCGGCGGTGCTCAGTGGGGCGACGCTGGTAGGTCGCAGTGGGGTGCTCCCGCTACCTTCGCCCGTCCTCAGCTGCTGTGGATCATCTTCGATTCCGGACAGCGCGAGCTGATCGACGAGCCGCTCACCATCGGGCGCAGGCCCGCGCCCGTCGAAGGCACCCGTTCCATCATCGTGCCGGATAACTCCCTGTCGCTGTCGCGCACGCACATGCGCATCGGGCCCACTGCCACGGGCGCGTGGATCGAGGACGCCTTCTCCGCCAACGGTACGGAGATCCGCACGCCAGACGGCCGCATCGCGGCTCTTGCGGGCGGGCAGGCCGTCGAGGTTCCTCCCGGCACCGAGATCATCATCGCTGATCGTCGTGCCACGATCGTTCTCGCGGACGCCGATTCCGTGCACTGACGCGTTTTCTGCTCGATGATCCCGCTGCGGCCAAGCCGCGGCGGGATCTCGCTTCTACGGGGCTGCAGGAGTTATTCCGCAGGTGTGAGGGTGGTGGTGGGGCGATGCAGCGGTGAGGCCTTGCAGCGGCGAGCCCGTGGGCGCTGTGGCGCTCGCGCAGGTGCCAATCTGTGAGCGGCGCACGCCACGAGAAGACGGATGCTCAAACGGCCATGCAGCACCTTCGACAGTTACACACAGTGATGAACGGCCACCAACAATCTCATGAATGAGAGACACGCCACAATGTCTGTTATGAGCCTCTGTGTGAGCAGATATGGGCCCCGAAGTGAGCAACTTTCTGTCATTCGGTTAATTTCGAAAAATGCTGTCGTTGTACGAGGCAGTTGCCCTCATGATGGGCGTTTCGCACCCCGGCGGCGCCCGGCAGATAAACGAAGGAGGGGCCGCCCCAACGATGGGGCGACCCCTCCTTCTGCGCGTCTGCGCGGTGCTATCAGAAGCGGGCGGCGCTAGCCTGGTCCGTCTGCTGGTAGTTGGAACGAGCGGAGTCCACGGCCGCGGAGGTGCGGGACAGGACGTCCTTCAGGCCCTCGAGGCCCTGGTTCCACTTGATCTGAGCGGCGTTGTAGGCTTCCTGAGCCTGGCCTTCCCACGAGGAACGCAGCTGGTTCAGCGTGTTCTCGAGGTCATCGAGGCAGCCCTGCAGGTTGGCGGCGCCGGACTTGATGTCGGCAGCGGCGCCATCGAGAGCGCCGTAATTTACCTGGAAATCCATCTTCAGTCTCCTGTCTTAATCTCTCACAGTCCGCCGAGGATCTGCGCGAACGAGCCCTCGGTGTCTGCCTCGTTGGCCTGCATTGCCTTGTCGGTGCCACGCAGGTTATCCGCGAGCTCCTGAAGAGCCTGGTTAACCTTCGCCGCGTTGTCCTGCCACTGCTGCATCAGCTGGGTGAACTGAACCGACGCGCTGCCCTGCCACGAGCTGCCGATGGTCGACAGGTCGCCCTCGAGGCGACGGAAGTGGCCCTGCAGGTCGTTGTAGGTGGACTCGATCGCGGAGACGCCCTGTGCAAGGGCGCCATCTACGGCCCGCTGGTCTGCCATGTGAACCTCCATTTGTATGAGTGAACCCTCTCGCGGGGATGCGTGAGAGCATGGGGACACATGAATACTAACCATGTTTTCATCTCTTTTTTTGATGTTACGCAAAAATCATGACAAAACCTGACCGACAATCTAGACTTACAGGGTTGTGTCGTGTAGCCACAGACCCCATCACGCGGCAACCGGGAGGATCCAATGGCAACGAAAGCATCTCGTGGAGTGGCGCTGATTCCACTCACGATCACCTTTGGCGTGGATCGGACCGATGTGACGATCCCGCAGTCGATTCCACTGGTGGAGCTCCTGCCTGGGCTCGTTGAATCCGTTGGCGCTTTCAGTGATCAGCCCACAAACGACGGTTTCGCCGTGCGTACCGCGTCGGGTCGCCTCCTCGATCAGTCGCAGTCCTTGGCCGCGCAGGGAGTGCGTGCTGGTGCTGCCCTGATACTCGAGCCTCTCGGTGAAGGTGCCGCCGATATGGTCTACGACGATCTCACAGAAGCCGTCGGCCAAGTTGTCGAAAGAGTGTCCACCCCTTGGACGCGTGACGACGCTCGCACCTTTGCCGCGTTGGCCGCTGCCGCTCTGATCTTTGTTGCCGCCGTCCTCCTGGCAACCACGCCGCAGGACGCCATCTCCTCGATGCAGTCCGCGAACGTTTCGTTCTTCAACTACGTCTACGGTGCGATCGGTGTGGTGTCCGCGCTCCTCGTCACCGGTACCTCCGCGGTCGTGACCCGCAAGTACGCCGGGCCCTCCGGCATTGCTCTCGCGCACACCGTCCCCTTCCTGACCGCCGCATCGGCGTTGCGCTTGATGCAGGGCCAGTGGGATACCGGTGGCTGGATTGCCATTGGCGTCGGCCTGCTCATTGGGTCCCTCGCCGCGCTGACCCTCCCGAAGCAGTACCGGATCTCGATCGCCGCTCCTCTCGTGCTCGGAACGATGATGGCCGCCACTGGACTCCTGGTGAAGGTCGGATCCCTGTCCCAGGTCGGCGTGTCCGCCATTCTCTTTGCCCTCGTCATCGTGCTGCTGCAGATCGCACCATGGATCGCTCTCGCGCACATTCCGGTGAGAATCCTGGACGCAAACACCAGTGAACAGATCCCCGCCCAGGGCGTCACCGACCAGGTGAACACGTCCTTTGTGTTCGTCGTGGCGCTGCGCGCGGGCGGAGGCCTCGCCGCGATCTTCCTGACGGTCTCGATGCTGAGCGCGCCGGGCCTGCGTTCCGTGTCCACGCCCCTCGCGCTGGCAATCCTCGGTTCGGTCTCTCTCATCCTGCAGACTCGCTCGATTCGCTCACGCGTCGAGGTCCTCCTCGGCTCCCTGACCGGCCTAGCCACGATCCTGGTCGCCGCGACGCTCGTGACGCGAATCGACCCGTCGACCCTGCCGTGGATCACCCTGTCCGCAATCGCCGCCGCCCTCGTCCTCGTGGTGACGAACGTCGTCGGGCCTCGTGCGCGTCCGCACCTGACGCGCATTGCGGACACGATCGCGGTGCTCTCGCTCTTTGTCCTGATCCCTCTCGCCGTCTACATGTGGGGCTGAGCCATGCCGTCGAGTAAAGACATTCTGGAAGCCCAGCGTTTCAACCGCAATCGCCTGATCACCGCGTTCACGTCGGGTACCCCCGGCGGCCGCGAGGTCGATCCTCCCTCGCCCGTGCGCCCCCTGCTCGTGGGCGTGCTCGTCGCAGTCGTCATGTGTGTCGTCGGCGTGGGTATGCGTTTCTTCAACACGAATCCGGACCTGTCTGGAATGAACTTCGTGCTGGTCGATGTGAAGTTGACGGGCGCACGCTACTTCCTCGCGAACGGTGTCCTGCATCCGATCTCGAACGTGACGACGGCACGTCTACTGGCCCAGGAGTCCGGCCTGACGGTGGTGTCAGCCAGCGCCACGTCCCTGGATGACATTCCGCGTGGCGCCCAGATCGGCCTGAGCGGTGTGCCTGACGACGTGCCGGGCATGGATCAGCTCGCGAATGTGTGGCTCTCCTGCGTCCTCGAGGACAGCCACCATACGTGGATTGGGCAGAAGCTTCCGGAGCAGAACTTCCCTCTCACTCCCGCCACATCCGCTCTCGTCACCCCGGATCACGGCAAGACAACCTACTTCGTGGATACCAAGACCCAGAAGAAGTACCTCATCGACGAGACGGATTCCCGCTTGAGCGACTGGACCCTCGCGTTCCAGAACCGCATCGGTTACCCCGTCGAGTCCGACCCGCAATGGGTGGACCTCTTCCCCTCCGGCACGCCGCTGAAATCGTGGAGCTACAGCGACATTCCGAACGCGGGCGCGCCCGCCACGGACCTGCCCGGCCCCCTCAAGGACGCGAACCTGACAATCGGCACAGTCATTGAGCAGACCGATACGAAGGGCGAGGTCCAGAACTCCTACCTGGTCGTCAATTCCTCGCAGCTGGCGGTCTTCAACTCCACTGCCGCGCGCCTGTACCGTGACGCCCCGGCCACGAGGCAGTTCGATACGGACATGTTCAAGGACGTGACTCCCGTCCACGCGGACTTCATCGGCGAGGACTGGCCGGACTACGAGGACTTCTCCGATCCGGTGTGGGACGACCAGAAGGCCGACGCCTCGAACCGCACGGCCCTGTGCGCGCAGATGACGACGTCCGCTCAAGCGCCCAAGCTCGGCCTGTACACGATGCCGCACCAGCGCGCCGTGGAGGCCTCGTACGACCCTGAGTCCGTGGGCTCCCCCTCGCCGACCACGAACCGTTCCGTGACGGTGGCCGGCGGTACTGGCGCGCTCGTTGCAATCACGTCCGCGGGCAGCCAGGCGGCAGCCTACGCCTTCGTGTCGGACCAGGGGTACATCCATTCGCTTGGACCGACTCCCATGGTCCCCATTAAGGCGCTGGGATGGACCCCGGACAAGGTCTCGACGATCCCCGAGGCCTGGGCGAACATCATCCCGCCGGGTTCCGACCTCACTCCGCAGGCCGCGGCCTCATCAGTGGGGCTCTCGTGAGCTGGGACCGCGCGCGCATTCGGGCGCTCCGCCACGGCCTCGTCAGCGCTGCTCTGGTGACGGGGCTCGCGCTTGCGCCGGTCGTCGCTCCCGTCTCTTCCACGGACGAGGCCGGGGTTGGCTCCGCGTTCAGCCCGACGATCGCGCACGCGGACCCGGCGCCCACGCCGAGCGTGCGTCCCACCCCCACGGCGCCGCCTTCGGATGCGCCGACGCAGGCCCCGGAGCAGCGTCAGGAAGAGACCTGTCCGGTGGACTCTCCCCGGTACATCAAGCAGCAGCCCATCATTCTCGATCAGGTGGGTGTTCGGCGCGCCTGGGAAATCAGTCGCGGCGCGGGCGTGACGGTCGCGGTCGTGGACTCGGGTGTTGCTGCGGGCAACGAACACTTCAACTCGGGAGATCCGTCCGTGGTCCTGCCCGGCATTGACCTGAGTGGCGAAGGCACCGACGGCCGCGTCGACGTCGGCGAGCACGGCACGGCAATCGCCGGTGCCATCGCTGCCCGCCAGCTGCCCGAGTCAAAGGGGTCGGGCCTCGTCGGCGTCGCTCCCGAGGCAAAGATCCTGCCGGTGCGTATCGAAACCGGCCTCGAGCAGGGAAACACCGACAAGCCGGGGCAGGAGCCCTTCATGTCGCGCGTGGCCCGCGCGATCCGATGGGCCGCCGACAACGGCGCGCAGATCATCGTCGTCGCCCAGTCCTCGAAGGACCCGAATTCCGACCTGGAGGCCGCGGTTGCGGCGGTGCGCGGGCGTGCGCTCGTTGTCGCGTCGACCGGCAACACCTACCAGGATCAGAAGAACAACGAGGTCGTGTATCCGGCCGCCTACGAGGGGGTCCTCGCGGTGACGGCCTCGGATGCCTACGGTTTCGCGTCGGACCAGCAGGTGCACGGCGCGCACGTGGACCTCGCGGTGCCCGCCGCCGTCATTCACACGACCTGGTTCGATCAGGCCGACTGTCTGGTCGGTGGGTACTCGGGCGACACTCCGCTGCCCTCCTCGTCGTATGCGACGGCCTACGCCGGGGGTTTCGCGGCCCTCGTGGCCTCGCAGTTCCCCAACGAGTCCCCGGACATGTGGAAGTACCGCCTCGAGGTGACCGCGCTGCGCGGTTCGTCCGATCAGCGTACGAATGAGCTCGGTTGGGGTATCGTGGCGCCCTACGAGGCGCTCACCTTTGACGATATCGGCACGAGGTACGGGCCCCCTCACCCGGACCAGGCCGCGCACCCCGTTCCGAATCGCCCCGCAGAGGTGTCCCCGCACCTGACGAGTCGAGACAACATCATGACGATGCGCACCTACATCGTCTGCGGGATTGTTGTGCTCGGAGCGGCTATCCTCGGCGGGCTCGTCATCCTGTCGCACCTGCGCGGCAGGCCGGTTGCCGTCAAAAAGGACGACGACGAGGACATCTCATGACAGTCCTCGGCCAGCGGCGCTGTCGGCGCGCGTGTGCCCTCGGGGCGGCTGTCCTTACCCTCGTTGTCGGCTCTGCCGTTGTTCCGGCCGCACCTGCGAACGCCGTCGACCGCGAGGTCACTGGCGCCGACCAGGAGTACTACCCCTACTACCAATTGGCCTCGTTGCATAGCCAGGGCTACACGGGCGAGGGTGCGATCATCGCGATGATCGATGGGCACGTCAACCCGAACATTCCTGAGCTGGCCGGCGCGACGATCGAAAATAAGAGCCCGTGCACGGTCCGGTCCCTGCCCGAGAATGCGGATCACGGCACGGCTGTTGCCCAGGTCCTCGTAGCTCCGAAGTTCGGCGTAGCCCCCGGCGCGACCCTGTACACCTACGACCTCGGATACAGCGAGGAGGAAGTGGGCGCCGACTGCGCGACCGCCGGCGTGTATGCGCGGGGCGAGGCCGACACGTCGCTGCTGATCGAGCAAGCGATCAACGACGGCGCTCACATCATCTCGATCTCGAGCAATTACCCGCTGTACAACGAAGACCTGCGGTGGGCCATGGCGCGGGCCATTTCGCAGGGCGTTATCGTCGTTGCGGCAATGGGCAATGAATCCACCGAAGATCCCGCGGATACGCTGCCCATGTGGTCCGGGATCTGCGGAGTGGGTGCCATCAATGCGGACGGATCGCTGACCGAATACAGCAACTGGGGAAACGGCGTCGAAACCGTCGCGCTGGGGAAGATCATCGTACGTAGCGGCAGCCGCGGAGAAGTGCTCACGATGGAAGGAACGTCCTTCGCGACTCCTATCGTCGCGGGTTTCCTCGCGATTGCGTGGCAGCGCTTTGACGAGCGGATCACCGCGAATCAGATCCTGCAGGCCATGACGACGACCGGTACCGGGAGTAACGGCGACTGGAACTACTACACGGGCTTTGGACCGGCAGACCCGTGGGGACTGCTCAACGCGGATGCCGCGTCACTGCCTGACGTCAATCCGTGCGAATCGAAGACCTATTCGTTGAAACCGAGCTGGCAGGATGTCGAGGACTACATCGACGGCACTGTCAATCCGCTATTGATGAGGAACGACGACGACTACGTGTACCGCGGCGTGAACGAGGATGCGGCTTTTAGCGCGGATAATGAATACCCCGTTTACCTGGGGACGAGCCCGCGCTATCACCGGCACTGACGAGGCATCAGGGTTGTGCGTGTTGATCTGTCAATCCTGAACGACCGTCCGGTCGGTGGATTTGCGTAGGAATAGAGGTTGTCTCGCAGGTTGAAGCTTGCTTCGGGAGTCTGTCGAGTCGGTTAGTATAACCGTATGGTAGATGTGATGGGGCAGACGCCCGAAGAATTTGAACAGATGCTGAAGGATCAGATTGCCGCCGCCGAGAAGAAGGCGAAAGCGATCCAGGAACTCGTTGAGCGACTGACCTCCGCTCGAGTTTCCGGCATGGATGCCAACCGTGACGTTGAGGTTGAGGTGAACTCCGACGGTCGTCTCACCAAGATTTCCATCGACGATAACGCGATGCGCGGCAGCGCCGAGGAACTTGAGCGTTCGATCATGGAAGCCTACGCCGCGGCCGGCCGTAACATGGCAACCTTCGTCCGCGAGAACGTCTCGAAGGACTTCAAGGACGATGGTGGCGCGATCGAGGCATACGCCGCCACCGTCGAGCCGGTGCTGAACTCGCTCGGGCGCTGATACCGATGTCAGACTACGATCTCGCAATCGACCTGGAGCGGCTCACCAGCCACGCGGGCGAGGTGGATGACTGCGCCAACACCCTCGACACCTGCTATGACACCGCCACCCAGACCCTGGGACAGGTCATCACGAACGCATTCGGCCTGATGTTCATGCAGTACACCGCCGTGTGTACCTACCAGTTCGCGAACATCGCGGCCATGATCAATGACGCCGCCGAAGCTGAACACCGACTGAGCAACTGCCTGATCGACCTCGAGCAGCGGATGCGCGAAGCTGAGCGTGACAATACAAAGCTTGTGAGGGGACCCGGAAAACAACTTGACCCGGCGCCCGCCCCTCCCAGCGGTGAAACTCCCGAGGCACCTGGCTATCCCAGCACTCCTCCGAGCGGCGGTGTGCCCCCGAGTGGCGGCGTGCCCCCGAGTGGCGGCCTGCCCCCGAGTGGCGGCGTGCCCCCCAGTGGTGGCACCACCGTCCCGAATGGGCCCGTTAGCGGCACCCCCACCATGCCCAAGCCGACCAAGCCCGAGGATCTCGTCCCCGGCCTCGACAAGGATAAAAAGGACGGTGAGAACTCCTTCGCGAGCGTGCTCGCCGGCCTCGGCAAGGTCTGCGTGGGCGAGGACGAACTCCGTGCCTTCCTCGAGAAGCAGCGCGAGGACGAAAACACCGACCTGAAGACCTTCTACGACCGTCAGAAGGAAGACCAGGCGAAGGCCCTCGAGCGCTACGCCGAGGCGCACCCGGGTGAGGACATCTCCGAGGTCAAGACCCTCATCGAGGACAACCAGAAGCGCCAGCAGGACGCGATGACGGACTTCCTGGCGAAACAGCGCACCGAGGAAGAATCCCAGATCCGCGAGTTCGTCAAGGACAACCCGAAGGCAACCCCCCAGCAGTTCGACACCTTCATGTCCAAGCAGCGCAACGACCAGCAGACCAGCTTCCGCGCCTTCGTCGACGAACAGCAGAAGACCCAGAACGCGCGTATCGACGAGTTCTCGAAGGCTCACTCTGATTCGAAGCCTGAGGAGGTCCGCTCTCTCTTTGAGAAGCAGGACAAGCATGGTGACCAGGACATCGAGACCTTCCTGACCCGCCAGCGTCAAGACGAAGAACGCACGCTGCGTCGCTTCATTTTTGAAGGAGTGAAGAAGTGAGCCCGCAACAGCCGGTATACACCCACAGCGAGTGGATGGATGGGTCCGACGATGCCCTGGGGCCCATCGGAGACATCCGCGACGCTGTCATCCAGCTCGAGTCCGGTGAGTGGATGGGGGGTGCTGAGTCGGCCATCAGCGCTCTCGGCGGCATCGCCGAGCTCACCTTGGGTGGACTCAGCAGCTGGGTCAGCTATGGCGTCGAGATGCTCCTCAGCTACGTCGATCCTCTGAAATTCTGGATGGACCAGCTCGCAGGAGATTCCGCGCAGGTCAACGGCATGGCCATGACCTGGGCATCCATCGGAGATTCGCTGCGCTCGACGGCATCCGAACTCGCCTCCGGATCGTCCAGCGCCATGCAGAACATGAAGGGTGAATCGGTCTCCCGTTACCTGGGGCGTCAGGGGCAGGTTATTGGTTCGATCAACACCCTGGCCGACGCATCCGCCACCGTTGGGCGCGCAGTAGCGAAAGCCGCCGAGTTGGTGCAGAAAGTGCACGATTACGTGTGCAAGCTGATCTCGGAGATCATCGGCGAGGCCGTTGAAGGAGTAGCGCTCGCGGGGTTCACCCTCGGTTTTTCGCTCGTCAAAGCAGGGGCTGCTGTCAGCGCTCGGGCTATTGCTGAGGGGGCGAACGTTCAGAACTTGCTGAGCCTCCTGAAGATGGCCTTCGACGAGCTGAAGTCGCTCTTTGACATCCTCACGGCAGCTGCCCCTGCCTTCCTCAGCGCGATCCGTGAGGTGGGTAAGGAATGCGGTACCCCCGGCGGCGGTTGCTGCGGTGAGGGCTCCTCCTCGAGCAGCGACAAGCGGAAGCGCTCCCCCCTGGACGAGCCCGTTCGCGAGTGCCCGCCAGAGGAAAAAGAAGAGAAACACCTCATCGATTACCTCGCCGACCCGTTCCTCGAGCCCTTCCGCGTAGCTGAGGACGTTGTGAAGCCGCTCGTCAAGCCGATTGGTGACGCGGTCAAGAAGGTCGTCGAGGATCCCGAAGGATACGGCCTCACCCGTCCCTTCACACCCAAGGTCCACGTCCCCCCGTCGACCGTGGAGCGACAAATGGAGCGCGAACAGCAGAACGGCAGCGGTTCTGGCTTCAAGGGGTCGAGTGTTTCGGGCTCCGGTGAAAACTGGGGCAAAGATACGAATACTGTCAACAATGGTTGGGCGTTTGCGTCCGGTGATTTTGGCAGTGACTCGAATGAAACCAACAATGGTTGGGCGTTTGCGTCCGGTGATTTTGGCAGTGACTCGAATGAAACCAACAATGGTTGGTCGAGTGCGTCGGGCGACTTCGGCAGTGACTCGAATAAAACCACCAATGGTGGGTCGGGTTCTTCCAGTGGCTTCTAGGAGCTTGAAGAGTCACGTGAGCGACCTCGAGTGATAGGGGGGCCCGCACAGATTCTGTGCGGGCCCCCCTATGGTCATGCATCTGAGCGCCAGGGCGACGCGTCGTGAACCGATGGTCTCCTTGTTGCCGTAGTTCCCAATGGCCCGGGCCCGCGCGTGCGCATGCCCGCCCCGGCCTCGTCTCAACCCCGACGCATGGGCATACGTGGCGGCCGGGCGCATCCGGCGCCGACGAAGCGCTACGGACGGTTCGCGAAGTACTCCAGCAGGTGCGAGTCACCCGACACGATGATCTCGTCGTCAGCGT
>ERZ773197.2849-NODE-2849-length-10582-cov-6.656407_pt1 | contig 10582 bp, 10 predicted proteins | sample MGYA00580999_ERZ773197 | MGnify/ENA primary metagenome ERZ773197 (study PRJEB29015, sample SAMEA2738166) | human oral metagenome | biome: human oral; feature: human-associated habitat; material: saliva | place: China | collected 2185 ... | reverse complement strand
ATTTTAGGATAGTAATTGGAATAATATGGTTTATTCGATAGATAAAAAAATGCTTACATTTAATTGAAACATACATATTTAAATTTTAATAAAAAATATTTGACATGATTTTGATCTTATGCTAAAATAACTAATACGTAATTTTAACTAGTTTGGAACGAATTGTTCCAGACACACACAAATAAGCCCAAAATGGAGGGGGCAAAAGATGAATAGACGGATAAAAGAAAAAATCACGGAAAAAACAAAAAGTTTAAAGATGCCTGAGTGGCAACACGAAATTTCAAAAATTATCAGTCAGTATGGTGAAGAAGCTCTTCCATACATCAAAGCATATGGACTTGCAAGAATCGATTGTGATGTTGCAATAAATGTAGATTCCTTAGAGAAAAATATTATTAAGGTAAGACATTTAGTCTGGGATGAAAATTTCAGAGAACATTATGTTAATATTGAGGAAATTAAACTTGATATTTAAACTTGATTTTAATCCTTTAGAAAAGGAGCCGAGTAAAATCGGCTTCTTTTTTATATAAAAAATTTATAATAAATAAATATAGAATCAAATAAAAAAAAATGATATAATCTAACTATAAAATTGGAGGATACATGTATAATTTTTTTATAAAAGATCAAGACATTAATGAAAAAAAAGCAATAATAACACAAGATTATAATCATATAGTAAATGTATTAAGAATGAATTTAAATGATAAAATATATGTATGTAATAAAAAAACAGGAGAAAGTTATTTAGCAAAAATTTCAGAAATAACAAAAACACAAGTTATTTGTGAGATAATAAATAAAAATAATTCAACAGAGTCAAATATAGATATTACAATATTTCAAGGATTGCCAAAATCAGATAAAATGGAAACAATAATACAAAAATCTACAGAATTAGGAGCAAATACATTTGTACCAGTAAGTATGAAATATTGTATAAGTAAATTAAAAGATAACAAAAAAATTGAAAGATGGCAAAAAATAGCAGAAGTAGCAGCAAAACAAAGTAAAAGAAATATAATACCCAAAGTAGAAAACTTAATAACTATAAAAGAGTTATCAAATATCATAAAAGATTATAATTTAGTATTAATAGCATATGAAAATGAAAAGAAAACAAATATTAAACAAATATTACAAGAAAACAAAAACATAAATAAAATTGCATTAATAATAGGTCCAGAAGGTGGCATAGCAACAGAAGAAGTAAAAATATTAGAAGAAAATGGAGCAAAAAGTGTAGGATTAGGAAAAAGAATATTAAGGACAGAAACAGCTCCAATAACAATGGTAAGTATGCTTATATATGAATATGAGTTTTAGGAGGAAACCATGAAAAAAGAAAATAAAGAAATAACAATAACTGAATTAAATGAAATTCAAAAAGAAATTAGAGAAAATAAAGAAAAGTCACTAATAAAAAAAATGGATAAGTTTAAATTAATATTAACAAATATATTAATAGCAATTGCAATAATAATCTATTTATGGATTATTGTTGGTATAGCAAATAATGTAACAACAATAATATTAATGAGCAACCTAAAGAAAATGATAACAATAGAAATAATAGCAGTAATTATATTTTTTGAAATATCAATACGAAAAAATGAAAAAAATTTATTTATACATTCAATAGAATGTTTTATAATAACAGCATTTACTATGTTATTATATGGATTATATGGACGTGAAAATCCAAATATAAGATATTATATATTAGTAATGGTAATGATAATTTTCATATATTATTCAGCAAAATCATTAATAATAAATTTTAAAAAATATTAAATATAATTTTAAAATTGATATGTCCAGTAATAAAAAAGATATACAAACAGATAATAGTTTTTGAGTTCACCAAAAGATTATAATATAAAATGACCAAAACATACCAAAAACATTGTTTGAAGAATTTATATTTTAATTGTAAAAAAACAATTGATATAATACGTTTATTTGGGAGGAAATAATGGATATATATTTAGATAAATTAGATATTATAACACAAAATAAATATCAAGAATTTAAAGAGAAGGTTGAAGAATTGCTAGCTTTTTATCAGAAAACAAATTCAGAAAAGTATAATTTAGTAAAGGAAAAAATAGAACAAACAAAAGGTAAATGGGATACTACAATAGATTTAGTTATAGGAAGTTCTAGACATAGTGTAAATATTTCACAATTATTAATTTATGAATACTGTTTAGCAAGTGAAAGAATTACAGATGGCAAAGTCTCTTTTGAAGCTATGTTAGATAAACTATTTAAAGGTGTTAAAAAATTCAGAATTGGAAATCCAATTCCTGGTATTGATGATGAATGCCTATATGGAAGAAGTTTTGATGATACTAATGCTATACCAGTTACTTCAAAATTATATAGATTGGTAATGAATGCTGGCGCACAAAAGTTGGATTATTTTAAGGATGGAAATTTTACAAGTGCTGTTTTTATATATGAAAGAAAAAGAGTAAAGGATTTTGCAAAAGATGAAAATGGAAATTCAGTAGATATGATAACAGATGGAATAGAATTTAGTGACTTGAGCAAAGGGCAATCTTTATTGACAAATTTAAGGCAAACTGCATTTCATGAATGGAATCATAATGCGGAAGAAGAAACTATTGAAACAATAGAAGATACTATTGATTATGAATACAAAAGTGAAGATGGTAAAATTTATAGAAATTATGAAAAAGTGAAGAATTATGTGACATCTGAAAATATTGGAATTATTCAAGAGCCACAATATATAATAAGTACACAAATAGATTCAGAAGGCAATAGAAAAAAATTTTTTCAAGATAAAAATGGAAAATTAAGACCATTGAGTGATATGAATTTTGGATTAGAAAAAAAACAATTAGAAAAAGATTATTGTTTTTCATCAGGACTTGCGACAAAAGAAGTATTACCTAATGGAAAAACTAAAATGCATAATATCATAACAGAAGGATTTGTTGAAGAAACAGCAAGAGCAATGATAAGAGCAATTGACCCAAAAGTTAGGGATATAGATGAAGAAAAATATTATGAATATGTCGAAATAGCAAAAAGAGTTATAGAATCAAGAGACATTTCATTGGGAGATGGAAGTCAAGGACAAACTTATGCAGATTTTCTAATGCATTCAAGTATATTAAAAAAAGATTTAGAGTCTAGAACTATTTTATTAGATAATGGAAATAAAGTTGATGGATTACATTATATATCAGATTATGCAGATAGAGTGCAAAGTAAAAAAACTATGAAGTCACAATTTTATAAAAATATTCCTAAAATAATTACGAAATTGGAATTGAATTTATCTAAATCACAAATAGACATATTAAGAAAGTGTTTTTTGAAAAAAAGAGAACTTACTGAAGATGATCAAAAATTTTTGAGAAATCTATTAGTTGGAGGAAATCTCAATAATCAAGCAGATGTTGATAAAGTTATATCAGATTATGTTAATATATTAGAAGATGAGGCAAAATTTTTTAATGGAATTGCAGGAAAATTAGGATTTACAGATAAAACTATTGAAGAAAGAAAATCTATACAAGAACTAGTAAAAGAATCTATAGAAGGTGTACCAAACTTAACGATTTTAGACAATATAGAACAAGCACAAGAGAAACAACGAAGAACAATTTTTAAGCAAAAAAAAGAAAGCTTACACGATATAGATATAGGAGATTAATTATATTATGGATGATAAATATACAGTAGCATACAGTGAAGTATTAGAAATCTTAAAATATATTCCATCAGAATACTATAATAAAATACCTAAAAGTAAAATTGAATTATTTGAGCGATATGCTAATAGTAAGTATATTTTTAATTATAATCCAAGTAAGACATTAGAAGAGCAAAATGTTTCAAATATTACAAAAGGAATTATAATACTTTTATTTAGAGATTATTGGGCAACAGAATCACAGAAAAATAAGATTGTTGAAAAGCAGAAATATGATAGAATTAAGTTAGAAGAAAAAAAGAAAGAAAAGTATAATTCAAATAATATCTTTGCTAGAAATCATAAAAATTGTTATGCAGATATTAAAAAAAGTCCTCAAGAAATATCATTAATAAAAATAGATGATATTAAATGGTATAAGAAGATTTTGAATATAATTAAAAAAATTATTAGAAAATAAAAATTTGTAGTTCGACAAAATTAAAAAATATTAAAATAATTGACACATAAAAAAATGCTTAGTATAATTAAAATAGATAAGAAAGAGGAGAATAAGTCATGATTAATAAACCAACAGTAGTTGAATTATTAGGAAAAGCAGAAAACAGATTTAGATTAGTAATAGCAACGGCAAAAAGAGCAAGACAAATTTCATTAGGAAGTGAGTCAATGACAGCACATAAAGATCCAAATCCAGTAACAGAAGCAGCACAAGAAATAGACGAAGGAAAAATTACTATTTATAATAGTGAAGAATGGAAGGAAAATCAAGAAAAACGTAATAAAGACGTAAAATAAGGAGTGTCAATGGATAAAAAACACATAATATCATTAGCAGGTGATTTAGCTAGCGGAAAAGGAGCTGTTTCAAGAGAACTTGCAGAAAGATTGAATTATGAAATATACCGTAATGGTGAATATTTTAGAAAATTAGCAAAAGAAAGTGGAATGGATGTAACAACATTTAATGAACATGTAAAAAAACATCCAGAAATCGACATTCAAATTGAAAATAGTTGTAAAGAATATGCAAAACAACATGACAATTTAGTAATAGATGCACGTTTAGGCTGGTTTGCAGTACCAGAATCATTTAAAATATATTTACAAGTAGATATAAATGTAGCGGCTAAAAGAGCATTTTTTGATGAAAACAGAAAATCTTCTGAAAATTTTAATACAGTACAAGAACAAAAAGAAGATTTACAAAAAAGATTTAAATTAGAAAATGAAAGATATTTTGAACTATATAATATTCATAAAGAAGATTTAGCTAATTATGATTTAGTAATAAATACATCAAATATAACACCAGCACAAGTAGCAAATATTATAATTGAAGAATATGAAAAATGGTTAAAAAAATAGTAATATAGGGGCTTATCAATAAAAGATAAGCTCTTTTTATATGCGAAAAAAGTAACAGAAAGGAAAAAAATGTCATATAAAATAAATAAAATAACATTTGAAAATGATAAATTCAGTAATAATTTAAAACAAATAAAAGATTGTCCTAAAAAGCTCTATTATATTGGAAATATAAATATTCTAAATACAAACTGTATAAGCATAGTTGGAAAAAGAGAAGCAACACCAAAAGGCAAATATTATTCATATTTATTAGCAAAAAAATACGCAGCAAAAGGATTTACAATAGTAAGTGGATTAGCAAAAGGAATAGATCAATTTGCACATATTGGAGCATTGTCAGTAAATGGAAAAACAATTGCAGTATTAGGAAATGGATTATCCAAAATTTATCCAGAAGAAAATACAAAATTAGCAAAAGAAATAATAAAGAAAAATGGATTAATAATAACAGAATATGAAACAAATGAAAAACCAAATACTCAAAACTTTCCAAAAAGAAATAGAATAATTAGTGGCCTCTCAATATCAACAATCATCATTGAAGCAGATGAAATAAGTGGATCATTAATAACAGGAAGATATGCAATAGATCAAAATAGAGAACTTTACACAATTCCATGGAAATTAAATTTAGAAAAAAACTTTCAAAGTGGATGTAATTTATTAATAAAAGAAGGAATAACACCAATAACAAAAATTTGATAATAATAACAAAATGAAGTCGAACACACATATTAAAAAGGTTGTATAATTAGAGATTTTGTAATATAATGATAATGTATTTTAACCAATTTACAATAAGATTTTACATATAAGAAAGGATAATATTTATATGGAAAATGAAAGAAATAATAAAAGGAAAAAGACTACTAAATTGAAAAAGGTAGTAAGAGATTTTGATATTGGAAAACCAGTTCAAGATTTGCCAAAAGATAAAGATGAAGAAATATCATCAAGATATGCCTTTCTAAAAGATACAAATATGTCCACAACTAAAAAGCCAGAAAGACAAGAAGGTCTAAAGGGTAAAAAAGTAATAGGATTAAAAAATGGCAAAAGACCAAAAATGTCAGAGAATAAAAAAGGAACAAAAAATAAAACAAAGAAAAAGTTATGGAAAAAAATATTATTAACATTATTAACATTAATAGTAATAGTAATTGTAGCAGTAACAATATTTATTACATATGTATTCAAAACAGACAAATGGTCAATAACAAAAGAACAATTCTTAAGTGATGCAGGAGCAGAGATATATAATAGAGATGGAGAAAGAATCGCAACATTAACAGGAAGTGAAGTAAATAAAAAAGTTGAATTAAAAGAAATGGGAAAAGTCCCAGATGCATTTATTTCAATTGAAGACGAAAGATTTTATCAACACAATGGAGTTGATTTAAAAAGAACAGTAGGAGCGATATTATCTTTTATCAAAACAAGAGGTCATTCATCATATGGAGGAAGTACAATAACACAGCAATTAGTAAAAATTACAATGAATGATGATTCACGTTCAGGAATGGCTGGTATTGAAAGAAAGATAAGAGAATGGTCAAGAGCAGTACAAGTTGATAAAATGCTAGGAAAAGACAATGTATTAAATAGATATTTAAATAGGATTTTCTTAGGATCAGCAAGTAATGGACTAGAAATAAGAGGAGTTGAAGCAGCAGCAAATTATTATTTCAATAAGCCATCAAAAGATTTAAGTGTTGCGCAATCAGCATTTATAGCAGGAATAAATCATGCTCCATCATTATATAATCCATTTAGAGAAGATGGAAAAGATAAGGTGTTAGCAAAAGCAAAAACAAGAACATTAACAGTACTTGGAAAAATGAATAAATTAAAGAAAATAACAGATGATGAATATAAAAAAGCTGTAGATGAAGTAAATTCCGGATTAAAATTTGAACAAGGTAAACAACAAACAAATGGTATAACAGGATTATCATTTACAACAACTGCAGCAATAGATCAAATAGCAAAACAATTAAAAGAAAAACAAGATATAAGTTATTCAGAAGCTAGAGAATTAATATTAAATAGTGGATATAAAATACATACAACAGAAGATACAAAAGTACAAAAAATACTTGATGAAGAATATGCAAAATCAAAATATGTAAAAAAGAGTAATGGACAAAAGGCACAATCAGCAATGGTTGTAATAGATCCTCCAACAGGGCAAGTACTAGGTACAGCAGGATCACTAGAAGAAAATCCAGATACATTAGGATTAAATAGAATATTCTCAGAAAGACAAGTAGGATCAACGTTTAAACCAATAGGAATAGTAGGTCCAGGATTAGAGTCAAAAAACATAACAGCATCAACAATGTTCTATGACCACTTAACAACATTTGGAAAAGATTATACACCACATAATGATGCATCAGATGGTGATAACAATGGCGTAATTTCAATGAGAAGAGCATTAACAATATCATTAAATATTCCAATGATAAAATTATTATCATTAATGGGATATGAAAAGCCAAAAGAATTTTTAAGTAAAATGGATATAAATGTTGATACAGAAAAAGCAGGATTATCATTAGCATTAGGAACAGAATCAATAACACCATTAAAAATGGCAGCAGCATATGCAATGATAGCAAATAAAGGAACATATAATTCACCAACATTTTATACAAAAGTAGTCGATCAATCAGGAAAAACAATATTAGAGCCAAAACAAAAACACGAAAAAGTAATGTCAGAAGAAAATGCTTATATATTAACATCAATGATGGAAGATGTTGTAGATGATGGTACAGCAAAATCATTTGGAAATGTATTAGGAAATATGGCAGTAGCTGGAAAAACAGGAACAACATCAAATGCAGTAGACAGATGGTTCTGTGGATTTACACCATATTATGCAGCAGCAACATGGTATGGAGCAGATCATGGATATGAAAAAACAGCATCATTCTGGGGAACAAACTCAGCAGCATCAATATGGTTTCCCGTTATGAAAAGAATTAATAAAGATAAAGAAGTAAAAAAAGATTTTGATAAGCCAGATGGAATTGTAACAAAAACAGTAGATAAAGCAACAGGAAAATTAGCAACTTCATCATCATCAGGAACATATGATGAGGTATTCTCAAAAGACAATATTCCAGGAAAATCAGAAGGAGCAAGAGCATATACAATATGTAAAGATACAGGAAAATTAGCAACAAAATATTGCCCAAATACAGAAACAATTTATGTAGGAAAAGTAATAGATACTGAAGAAAGAGGAAATTGGAAACCAAAATTAACATCTGGTAAAATCACAGAATATTGTGATAAACATACAACACCAACAAAAATTGATGTACCAAACGTAGTTGGAATGAAATTAGAAGATGCAAAAGCAAAATTAAAAGCAGCAGGATTTGATGTATCAGCAAAAATAAATGATAAAGCAGGTGCAAAAGAAAATGAAGTATTAACACAAAGTGATACAACAGCAGAAAAAGGTGCAACAATAGCAATAACATATAATACTTCAAAAGGTAGTTCAACAACAAATGCAACTACAAATACGATAACAACCAATACAACTACAACCAATACAACTACAAATATAGTTTCATGACATTAGAATAAATTATAAAGGGGAATAATATGGATATTTATTTATATAATACATTAACACATAAAAAAGAAAAATTTAAATCAATAAAACCGAACGAAGTAAATATGTATAGCTGTGGACCAACTGTCTATAGCTATGCTCATATAGGAAATATGAGAGCTTATCTATTTGAAGATGAAATACAAAGAATGTTTAAGTATAATAATTATAAAGTGAATAATGTAATGAATATAACAGATGTAGGTCACTTAACATCAGATGCAGATACAGGCGAAGATAAAATGGAAAAAGCAGCAAAAAAAGAAGGAAAAGATCCATATCAAATAGCAGAATATTATACTAAATATTTCTTAGATGATATCAAATCATTAAATATAGAAATACCAAAAATAATAACAAAAGCAACAGAAAATATAAAACAAATGGAAGAAATGGTAAAAGCTATAGTAGATAATGGTTATGGGTATGAAACAAAAAAAGGAATATATTTTGATGTAAGTAAATTAGATAAATATCCAGTATTATCAAATAATAAATTAGATGGACAAGAAGCAGGAGCAAGAATAGAAGTAGATCCAGAAAAAAGAAATCCAGTAGATTTTGCATTATGGATAAAAGCACCAAAAGAGCACCTAATGAAATGGGATAGTCAATGGGGCCCATCATATCCAGGATGGCATATAGAATGTTCAACAATGAGTAAAAGATTTTTAGGAGAACATTTTGATATTCATACAGGAGGAGTTGACCATATACCAATCCATCACGAAAATGAAATAGCACAATGCAAAGGCGCATTTGGACATAATCCAGCAAATTGGTGGATGCATGTAGAATTCTTATTAATTGATAATGGAAAAATGTCAAAATCATTAAATAATGTATATAGATTAAAAGATTTAGAAGAAAAAGGAATTGAGCCATTAGCATATAGACTATTTTGTTATAGTGCAAGTTTTAGAAACAAATTAAATTTTACATTTGATGGAGCAAAAGCAGCACAAATATCATTAAATAATTTACGTAAATTATATATTTCACATTTAGAATCAAAAGAAACAGTAAATAAAGAAATATTAGAACAAGCAGAAAATAAATTTCATGAAGCAATAAATGATGACTTAAATTTGCCATTAGCAATGAGTATAGTATGGGAAATGGCTAAAAATGAAACAAAATCAAATCAAATTGCAAAATTATTATTAAAATTTGATGAAGTACTAGGATTAGAATTAAAAAAATCAGAAAAATATATAGAAGAAAAACAAAATGTAAAGATCCCAAAAGAAATAGAAGAATTAGCTAAAATAAGATTAGAAGCAAAATTAAATAAAGATTATAAAAAATCAGATGAAATAAGAGATGAAATAATTGCTAAAGGATATCTTATTAAAGATTTGCCAAATGAAAAATATGAAATAACAAAAGCATAATTAAGTATTATTTGGAGGAAACATGGAAACAAATAAAACAATAAAAACAACATTCTTAAGAAAATTTTTAGTATCAATATTTGGAATAGAGAAATATGAACAAGTTGCAGAATCAACAGTACCAAGCTTTATAAAATATCTATTTATATTAGCAATAATAGCATCAATTTTAATAGTACCATCAATTATACAAATAACAGTCAAAGCAACAGATACATTTCAAAATTTTGTGAATGAAAATTTACCAAATTTTGAAATAGTAAATAATGAATTTAAATTAGAATCAAATGAAACAATTATAAGAACAAATAAAACAGATTTTGATAAGATGTTTGATGGAACAATAATATTAACAAACTACGCAAATGTTGAGAAAGAACATAAAGAATTATTAGATAAAAAAGGAAATTTGTTTGTATTTTCTAAAGATTACTTAATAATAAAACAACCAAAAACAGTAATTGTAAAATACAAATATTCATCAATAGC
>ERZ773197.2841-NODE-2841-length-10602-cov-13.960083_pt1 | contig 10602 bp, 10 predicted proteins | sample MGYA00580999_ERZ773197 | MGnify/ENA primary metagenome ERZ773197 (study PRJEB29015, sample SAMEA2738166) | human oral metagenome | biome: human oral; feature: human-associated habitat; material: saliva | place: China | collected 2185 ... | reverse complement strand
TTTTTTCTTTGGAAAAATTTTTTAACTCTGCTATGTTATTTTCTAATTCTTTTATTTCATCTTTTAAACTCATATTTTTTCCTCTCTAATTTTAATAAAATTTATTAAATTATATTAATTTTTCAATTATTCTATAAATTGTTTCTTTCAGATCTTTTCTTTCAGAAATAACATCTACCATTCCATGTTCCAACAAAAATTCCGCTCTTTGAAATCCTTTTGGCAATTTTTGATTAACAGTTTGTTCAATTACTCTTGGCCCTGCAAACGCAATTAGTGCATTTGGCTCAGTCACAATCACATCTCCAAGCATCGCAAAAGACGCTGTAACTCCACCTGTAGTTGGATCAACTGGAACTGAAATAAAAGGAATTCCAGCTTCATTTAATCTTTTCACAGCTCCAGAAGTTTTTGCCATTTGCATAAGCGAAACAATTCCCTCCTGCATTCTAGCTCCACCAGAACTTGACACAATTACAACTGGTATTTTTTTCTCAAGTCCTCGTTCCAGTGCACGAGTTATTTTTTCTCCAACAACAGAACCCATACTTCCACCCATAAAATTAAATTCCATTGCGGCAATACTGACATCTATTCCGTTTATTTTACCAACTCCACTAATTACACCATCAAGCATTCTACTTTTCTCTCTTGCCACTTCCAATTTTTCTTCATATCCTGAAAAATCTAAAATATTTTTTGAATTAATCGTCATATCTTCTTCAAAAAAAGTTCCATGGTCAATAAGAAGCTCTATTCGTTCAAAGGCTGTAAGCCTAAAATAATTTCCACATTTTGGACAAATATTTAAATTGTTTTTTAAATCTTCGTTGTAAATAATTTCATTACAACGCTTACATTTTTGCCATTTATTGTCATCAACGACATCTAGCGTCAATTTTGATTTAGATGTAAGTGTTGCATACTTTTTTTTTGATTTTCTGCTCGAAAATAATCCCATTTTTTTACCTCTCATATTTATTAATTTTATTGATTTTTATTTTACTTAAAATAGTAAAATATAACACATGTTACACAAAAATAATACCTTATGATAATTAGAAAAAACTTTATTTAATATTATTAAATCATATTAAATAAAAACTTCACTTTCAATTGAAAACTCATAATTATCAAAAGAAACAAAATAGCAGCATAAATAAAACTTTTCCCCTTTTTTACCATATTTGGAATCTCCAATTATTGGTAAACCTGCATTTGCAAGTTGTGCTCTTATCTGATGCTTTCTTCCAGTTACCAAATCAACATCTAAGACTATATTTTTTTTATCTTTTAATAATTCAAAATTTTTTAAATGTGCAAGTTTTTTCTCTTTAAAATATGTGATACTTTTTTTTGAATCTTTTGAAATTGGACTATCGCTTACAATTACTCCATTTTTTTCTGTTGTCAAATAATTTTCAATCTTAAAATTTAATTTATTTTCTTTTTTTAATTCTTTTAATTCTTTAATATTTATATTATTATTATTATGAACAATTGCAAAATATTTTTTTTTGACTTCATTATTTCTAATTTTTTCCGAAATATACCGCAAAAATTTTAAATTCTTGCAACCAATCACAAGTCCCGATGTATCGTAATCCAATCGATTTGAAAAATTTATATTCTCATTCTGATAAATTTTTTTAAAAACTTCTGAAAGTCCGTAACTATGCCCAGTTCCTTTGTGCATAGCAATTTTTTCTTTTTTATTCACGATAAAAAAATCTTTATTCTCAAAAATTACCATTTTTTTATAATTTTCAATATCTTCTTTTTTTATCTTAATTTTTTCAAATTTATTTTCTTTTTTTTCAGAAGATTTTAGCATTTTTATTGTCAAAATATCGCCCAAAGAAAGCCGATAATTTTCTTTGGACTTTTTAGCATTGACCTTCACATCCCCATTTCTGATGGACGAAAAAATTTTACTGAGTGGCTCATTTTTAAATTGTTTTCGCAAATATCTATCAAGCCGCATATTTTCCATTTCAGAGTTCACAACTACTTTTTTTTCTTCCAAATTTTTCTCCTAATCTGCGTGAATTTTTACACTTTCAACCAATCCTATCATAAGAAACGCTGCAAGAAATGAACTTCCTCCATAACTCATGAAAAGTAGCGGTTTTCCAGTAACTGGCACAAGTCCTATTGTCATTCCAACATTTACAATTACATGCATAAAAAACACGCCTGAAATTCCGTAGAGCAAAAGCTTCCCAAACTCATCATGAATAACACGGGTTATTCTCATTGTCCTAAATATAAGTCCAAAATACAGCAGCAAAGTTAGAACTGAACCAGCAAATCCCAATTCTTCAGACAAAACTGAAAAAATAAAATCTGTCTGAGCTTCTGGCAAAAATTCCAATCTACTTTGGCTTCCCTGCAAAACTCCTTTTCCAAGCGCACCTCCCGCTCCAACTGAAATTTTTGACTGAGTTACATGCCAACCAGTTCCTTTCTCATCTTTTGCTGGATTTAAAAATGTTTCCACTCTCGTTTTTTGATAATCACTTAACACAAATCTATAAACAGGATAAATTGAGAGCAAAATAACTGTTCCAATTATCCAAATCGGCTTCATATTTGCACCATATAAAAATATCATAAACACATAAGCCGAAACTGTAATCAAAGTTGTACCCAAATCCGGCTGAATTAAAATTAAAAGAATAAGTGGCGAAACTGGCAAAACTGCTGTCACAATATCCATCAAATTATTAATTCCCTCTTTATATTCATTTGCAATTCTATATGCAATCATTATAATAATAGCGATTTTTACAAATTCTGACGGCTGCAACTGAAAAGGTCCGATTGAAATCCAACGCTGTGCTCCCAATGTTTTTTTCCCTAAAAATCTTACAACAAGCAAAAGAATAATACATATTCCATATATATGCTTAGTATATTTTCTTACTTCTCTATAATCAATAAACGATATAATAATTACTAAAATAGTCCCTATCGCAATCCACATGATATTTTTCCCAACAAATCCACTTTTTCTAGTTGCACTATAGACAAATATTGTACTAAGCGTCACAAGTGCATATGTTATCAACAAAATGATTTTATCCATCTGAGAAAAACTACTTTTTATCTGTTCTAACAATCTCTGATTTTGTAACATTTTCATCTCCTAATTTATTTTATATTTCCTAAAACTGTAATATTTTTTTTAATATATTGATTTTTTAAAAATTTATTTATATCTTCTAATTTTACGCCATTTATTTCATCTTTCAGCTTTTGTGGCTCTAAAATCTCATTTTTCCGAGAATAATAGCTTCCAAGAATACTCATTCTAGCACGAGGATTTTCAAACGAAAACGCAATTTTACTCATATATTTATTCTTAGCCTTTTGAAGTTCCTCCTGAGAAACGCCATTTTCTCTCAATTTTTCAAATTCATTTAATGTAATTTCTATCGCTTTTTCATAATTTTGAACATTTGTACCAATGTAAGTCGATGAAACTCCTCCTGAGAGATAATATTGATTGTAAGTATAAACTGAGTAAGCAAGTCCATTTTTTTCACGGATTTCCTGAAAAAGTCTGGAACTCATAGAACCACCTATGATGTTCGAAGAAAGATCTAAATAAACTTTATCTTTACTGTCATATCTTTTCCCTTCAAAAGATATACAAATGTTTACTTGATTAATATCTTTTTTTTCAATTCTCTTCCCTTCATTAAAAGAAAAAGCAATTTTATCTCTTCTGTCAATTTTTTTATCTTGTAATTTATCAAAATATTCATCAACTTTCGAAATAATTTTATCTTTGTCAAAATTTCCCGAAACAACAACAAAAATATTATCTTTTGTATATCTTTCGCTATAATATTTTTTTATGTCATCAGAACTAAATCCCTTGACACTCTCTTTAGTCCCAATAATTGGCTTTCTATACTGACCATTTATGCAGTCTCCATAATTCAGTTCAAAAACTAAATCATCAGGTGTATCTTTATACATTTTTATCTCTTCGATAACCACATCTTTTTCTTTTTCCAGTTCATCTTTGTCAATAATCGAATTTGTTACTATATCAAACAAAATGTCCACCGATTTTTCTAAAAACTCAGTCAGCGCATTTATATAAAAAACAGTTTCTTCTTTTGTCGTATGAGCATTAATACTTGCTCCAAAATAATCAATTTCACTTGAAATTTCAAAATAATTTCTCTTTTTTGTTCCTTTAAAAATCATATGTTCCAAAAGATGTGAAATTCCTTCTTCATTATCACTTTCATCTCTTGATCCAGTTTTTACAAAAACTCCAACTGAGCAAGTTGAAATATTTTCTAATCTATCAAAAATAACTTCTATTCCTGATTTTGTTTTAATTTTTTCCGTCATTTTTTAATCCTTTCTGAGTTTTAATATTCAGCATCTTTAAATAATTTCATTCCTATAACAAAAAATACAACTAAAGGTAAAAAACATGCCATATAAATTGGTATTGTTCCAGACACAGCAAGTGAACGCAAAATTGTAGCCGCACCATAATAAGCATATCCTATTATAACCGATAACCCAATATTTACTGCAGCTCCTCCTCGAACATATCTACTTCCAAGCGAAAGTCCAATAAAGCACATGACAAACGACGCAAGAGAAAATGCTATTCTATAATAAAATTCTATTCTCAAATCCAGTGAATCCGCTCCAACTCTTGTAAAATAAACAACTTTTTGCCGCAATTCAGGCATCGTCAAATTTTTTACTTTTACAGGACCTGCTAAAACATAATCCATCGAAACAATAAAATTAAATTTTGAATTATCTATCGGCGTTGTCAAGTTTGTTGTAAGATTATAGTCTTTTAAGTCTACAAATCTCCACTTATTTGTTTTTGGATTAATTCTAGCACTTTTTGCTGTATACATTTTTTCTATTTTTTTAAATCCTCTGTTCATTTTTATTATTATAATATCTTTCATCTCACCTGTCGTACGGCTTGCAAATCCAGCAAAAAGAACTGTATTTTTATTAATTTTTACAAAAATAAAGTTTCTTTCGGATTTAGATTTTTGAACATCCGTTTCATTAATTTTAAGTTCTTTTAAATTTTCTTTTTTTGTGTTCGCTTTTCCCAAATAGCCATAATTTAGCCAAAATACACCAGCGCTTATTAAAAATGAAAATATGACTGGAAATAAAACTATTCTTGCAAAACTTATACCACTTGTCTTCATCGCAGCAACTTCCAGCTGTTTTGCCATTTTACTTATACATAAAAGACTTCCCAAAAGTACTCCAAGTGGCGCAGTATTTGTCACAATTTCAGGAATTCCATATCTCAAATATTTTATCGCATCATGAAACTTAAATTTTCCATCCATCATCCAACCAGTAATATTAATACTTTCTGCCAATATAAATATTAAAAAGAACATCATCATACCCAGAAAAAAACTTTTTATATAATTTATAATTATATATCTATCTAATTTACTTATCATTGTTTAATATTCTCCTTTTTTGGCTTAATTCCCTTTCATTTTTTTCACAGAAAAATAAATACAAAGTAATAAAAGCACAAAATTTGGCGTCCACATCGCAATATTCGCTGGAACATGATTTTTTAACACCATAATTTTGGCATAACTGACTAAACCAATATATCCAAAAATTACAATAAGACTGACTCCAAAACTTATTCCTCTCCCGCTTCTTCTATGTCCAACTGAAAGTAGCACTCCCAACCAACACAAAAATGTACTTGCAAGAGGTCCAATAACCCTCTGGTATATTTCAACTAACGCCTTTAGTGCATCTTCTCTTCGTTCTGGATCTTTATTTTTAATATTTTTTTTATAATAATTTTTTAATTCTTTTAAATTCATTTCTTTTCTGCTTTTTTCTTTAAATTTTTTTTCCGTTTTAAAAAATGTAGTGATTGGGACTTCCTGCTCTTGATATTTTGCTTGAACATGACTACTTCCATCATTTTTAAACAAAAATCCTTCAATATTTTTAAACTTTATTATTCCTGGATCAAATTTTGCACTTTCTGCTAAAAATACTATTGGATAAGGATTATTTCCTCTTTTATTTATAAACAAAAAATGTTTTGCCGTCGCATTTTTATTATTTACTTCGCCAATATAAAAGCCAAATCCCTTTTCTTCATTTGTCAAAAATATTTTTTCTTCCGTCAACGAATTTGGTTTTGAAGCAAGTATTAACTTTGTCTGTGCATTAATATTTGCAAGTGCTCTAGGATTTACATAAATTTCCAAGCTCAAACCAATTATTGTTAAAACAAGTCCAAAGAAAAACGCAGGTCTTATTATTCTAAAAAGTCCAATTCCAGAACCTTCCATCGCAACAATTTCGTTAGTTTCAGAAAGTCCGCCGTAAACTAGCATCACTCCCAAAAATGCTCCCATCGGTATCGTCTGAACAAGTACTCCTGGCATTGCATAAAACACATAATCCACTATTGACATAGTTGGTAAGTCACTTGCAAATATTCGTTCCATAATTTCCATCACGACATTTAACATCATAATAAATGTAAATATGCTGATTCCAAATAGCGACGGTAAAATTAATGAACTATAAATATATCTATCTATCGTTTTCATATTATTTCCTTTATTTTTTTAAAATTTAAAATTGTCATTTTTATCATTTTTTCTATAATAATCCAGCACTTCTTTTATTTTTTCTCTCTCTTTTTTTTCTTCTGTATAATTTTTAATGGAATATTTCATAAATTTTGGAAATAAATCTATATATTGAGGAGCAAAATCTGCTACGGTCTGTATCACTTTACTTTCTTTGCATAAAGTTTTAACTCTTTTACTTTTCATCCCGCCAATTACAACTATAACATAGATAATTAATACAACCAAAAACATTTTTATCCCAGCAAATAACATTCCAGCAGCTCCATTAAATCTTTCATCCACTTTTATTTTTTTTAAAAATTGGGAATTTTTGAACAAAAATATTGTAATAATTAAATAAAGCAAGAATATTAATATTATGTAAAAATTCAACTGACTGAATAACGATGCTTTAGGTCTTTTAATAATTGTATTAAATAATAATTTTGATAAAAACATAATAAATATCCATTTAAACATGTCATAAAATCCCAAAGTAAATCCATATCCGTATCCCATCACAAGAAATGCCACCAACATCATTACAAACATTGTGTCCAATATCATAAAATTTCTCCTATTTTACATAAATTCTTGGAACTCTCTGACTAATTCCACATAAAATCTCATATGAAATTGTATTACATAACTCGGCAACTTCCGAAACGCCTATATTTTCTCCAAAAAATTCAACCACATCGCCTTTTTTCACTTCATTCGCCAATTCTTCTGGAATATGCACCATAAGCTGATCCATGCAAACTCTTCCCACAATTTTGCATCTATGTCCCTTATAATAGACACATCCTTTATTTGACAAATCTCTTCTAACTCCGTCAGCATAACCTATCGAAACAGTCGCATAAGTCTGACCTGCTTTTCCCAAATAAGTATTTCCATAACTTATAAAACTATCTTCTTTCAATTTTTTGATATAGCTAATTTTAGCAAAAAGTGACATCACGGGTTTAAATTTATAAGGTGTTGTCTCTTCATCGGTAACACCTCCGTAAATTATTATTCCAACTCTCACAAAATCATATTTGTCATTTTTCAATTTTAAACTTCCAAAACTGTTTAACAAATGTTTGTATTTTATAGATGGCAATTTTGAAATTATTTTTTTGCTAATTTCTTGAAAATTATTTTCTTGAAACTCAGTATATTTCGCATCTGTATCCGAAGAAGAAAAATGTGAAAAAATTCCTACTGGATTTACAAATTTGCAATTTTTTAATTTTTCAGTCAATTCGTCAATCTCATGCTTTTGAAATCCAACTCTTCCCATTCCTGTATCAACCGCTAAAAATACATCAGTTGGAATTTGAGATTTTTCCAAATATTTAATTTCTTCGAAATCTGTGACCATAAAATAAATATTTTTTTCTGAAATTTTATCCATATATTCATATTCTATCGGTCCCAAAATAAGAACGCTCACATCACTGTCAAATTCCTTTACTTTTAGTGCTTCTTCCGCAGTTGCAACAGCAAAATGCCTAATTCCTTTTTGAATCAATGATTCGCATATTTTTAACATTCCGTGACCATAAGCATCCGCTTTTATAACGGCTATCATCTTTTCTTTTGGTGCCACTTTTTCAATTTCATCTATATTGTGATATAAGTTTTTAATGTTTATTTCCGCCCAACAACGCATTTTAATTCACCTCTATAATTATTATAGGAGCAAAAAGCTCCTATTTTATTGATTAAACTAATACTTTATCTTTTTCATCGTATCCGTTTACTGTTTTAGTTGTTCTATTTGATTTTTCTTGTTTTTTATCGTTATTATTATTTTTTTTCAATTTTTTCATCAAATAAACTAGCGGACTTGCCACAAATATTGATGAATAAGTACCAAACAACATTCCTAAAAACAATGTCATACTAAAAGTTTTTAGCGAATCTCCTCCAAAAATAAGTAGCACTATAACTGAAAACAATGTTGTAAGAGAAGTATAAATTGAACGAGCAAATACTTGATTTATCCCAGTTTCAACGATTTCCGAAAAAGGTTTATTTTCTCTATTTTTCTTACTTTTCTTTTCATTTTCACGAATTCTGTCAAATACCACAATCGTGTCATTTATTGAATATCCTAAAATTGTTAAAATTGCTGCAACAAACGGCGTATCAATTTCGTATCTGAAAAGCGCAATAAGTCCAAATGAAATAATTACATCGTGAAGAAGTGCCAAAATTCCAGCAATAGCATAAACTAACTCAAATCTTACAGTTATGTAAATTACAATAAATATACTTCCAATCAAAAGCGCCTTTATCGCATTCATAGTCAATTCTTTCCCAATTACCGCTCCAACTGTGTCATCTTTTGTAATTTCATATTTTCCAGTATTTTTTTCAAGCTGTGTCAACATTTCATTTTTTTGAGCATTTGTCAACTGACTTGTTCTAATTATAACACTGTTGTCTGTTTCTGAAAACTGTACTCTTTTTGTCTTTAACTGCGGAATTGCACTTATTAAATTATCTAATGTTCCATTTACTTTTACTTGTTCCACTTTTTGTGGATATTTTAACTGAATAAGATTTCCACCTTTAAAATCTATTCCCAAATTTAATTTTATAGTAAAAAGAAATATTAGGGACAATATTACCATTATTGCCGAAAACGACAAATAATATTTTTGATGTTTTATCACTCGAAATTTAGTCATTTTTTGGAACTCCTTTCCAGAACAGCTGTTCTTTTTTCAAATTAAATGCTTTTACGACAAAACGAAGTAATATTTTTGAAACAAATACTGCCGTTATTATTGTAACAACTACCCCAAGCGACAAGGTTACAGCAAAACCTTTAATCGGTCCTGTTCCCAAGAAAAATAAGACTGCCGCTATTAGCAATGTCGTTATATTCCCGTCAATTATCGCTGGAAGAGCATTGCTGTAACCATTTTCTATCGCATCGTGCAAAGATTCTCCTTGTGCCATTTCTTCTTTAATTCTCTCATATGTAATTACATTCGAGTCAACTGCCATTCCAAGTGTTAAAATAAACCCAGCAATTCCTGGAAGTGTCAATGCCGCACCAACCATACTAAGTGAAGCCAATACCAAAAATCCATTTATAAGTAATGCAATATCCGCCACAATTCCAGGTATTTTATAAATTGCTATCATAAAAATTGAAATCGCTAACATTGCAATTACTCCAGCTATTTCAGTTTTTTGAATTGAATCAACTCCAAGCGTCGCTCCAACTGTTCTATTTTCAACAATTTTTATTTCTACAGGAAGTGCACCGGATTTTAGTAAATTTGCCAAATCATTTGCAGATTCCATCGTAAAGTTTCCGCTTATACTTCCACTTCCACCAGCAATTTCTTCGTTAATTCTAGGCGCTGACTGCTCTTTCCCGTCAAGCATAATTGCAAGTTGTTTTCCTTTATTTTCTCTTGTAATTTTCGCAAATTTTTCAGCTCCAGAAGGAGTTAGCTCAAAAGTTACAACTGGACGGCTCAAGTTATCTTGTCCAATTCCTGCATTTTTAAGTGCCGAACCTTCTAAAAGTGTAGGTCCATAATTTCCATTTGCATCTTTTATTTTAAATTCCAGCTTTGCTGTTGTCCCTATCAAGTCAACCGCTTTTTTAGGATCTTTAATTCCCGCAAGTTCTACGATTAACTTGTCATTTCCACTTATTTGAATTACAGGTTCTGCTACTCCAAGGCTGTTTACCCTTCTCTCAATAATGTCTTTTACTTTGTTCATCGTATCTTTGTCAATTTTCCCCTGCGCTTGAAGCACAACCGAAGTTCCTCCCCGCAAATCCAGTCCAAGCTTTATTTTATTTAATGATAAAATAATAGCTGGAACAACTAATATAATAAGTAGCCAAATATAGTGCTTTTTACTATTTTCCATATTAAAATCCTTTCTCTATTTATTTTAATGCATCCAAATATTTTTGTAAAATTATCGAAGCTGCCACCATATCCACAACTTT
>ERZ773197.2831-NODE-2831-length-10623-cov-2.518357_pt1 | contig 10623 bp, 7 predicted proteins | sample MGYA00580999_ERZ773197 | MGnify/ENA primary metagenome ERZ773197 (study PRJEB29015, sample SAMEA2738166) | human oral metagenome | biome: human oral; feature: human-associated habitat; material: saliva | place: China | collected 2185 ... | reverse complement strand
GAAAGTATCGGCTTCCTCGGGATAGAGAATCCCACAGTCAATGATAACTGCTTCTTTGCTTTCGTCGGAAAGAACATAGCAGTTTTCTTCAACCATATTGACCACAAATTTTTGAACCTTGAGCATATTGACTCTCTTTTATTCTAAAATGGTAGATAGGTAACTTTTTTTGTCTCGAAGAACTCATCTGCAAAGAAATCGGATAAGTTCCAAATCTTAACTCTATTGCCAAAAGGTTTGAGTTCCTCTGTAAGATCACCGCCTTTTAGGCAGATGAGGCCATTCTTGAGGGAGTTACGCTGGGTTTTGGAGACATTCTTTTCTACCAATTTAGCTAAATCTGCTGTGTTCATAACAGCGCGACTCACCACAAAGTCGAATTTACGCTTCTCTTCAATGACATTGCGATGCACGGCTTCTACATTTTTCAGTCCGATAGCTTCGGCAACGGCCGTAGCTACTCGTATCTTCTTCCCTATACTATCCTCTAGTACAAATTGGCATTCGGGGAATAAGATAGCCAAGGGAATTCCCGGAAAACCTCCCCCCGTACCCACATCTAAGATGGAGGAACCAGAAGTAAACTCAATTACTTTTGCAATACCAAAGGAATGAAGTACGTGGTGAACGAAAAGATTGTCAATGTCCTTGCGTGAAATCACATTTATCTTTGCGTTCCAGTCGCGATAGAGAGCGTCAAGTGCTTCTATCTGCTTTCGTTGTGTTTCTGTGAGGTTGGGAAATGTTTTGAAAATTATTTCAGCTGTCATTATTTTATCGTTATGGAGTGCGAAAATAGGAATGAATCATAGAAAAGCAAAATGCAATGATTGCTTTCCTTTAGAAAAAGAGAGGAACTTTCCAAAGCAAACAGTATTGCTGGCTTTAGAAAATTTTGCGCAAACTTTTAGAGAAGTTGAAAAGGGTCAGCATCTTGAAGAAAAGGAAACTTTTGTCGGAAAGAGTTTAGTTCCTCAATGGAAATATCTGTAGTTTGAATGGTAGGAGAGCAACCTAAATCGAGCACGCGTTTTCCTTCTGGACTGATAACACAGCTTCCTCCGTCGTAGTGTAAGGCCTTTTCATCTCCTGTCCTATTTACACAGATAACATAGCTTTGGTTCTCTATGGCACGTGCCGTCAATAGAGCATCTAACGCTGGTCGTCGGCTTGCAGGCCAGCAGGCTACATAAATAATTGCATCGTAGTCGGTATTTGTATTGCGGGAGAATACAGGGAAGCGTAAGTCGTAACAGATTTGTAGTAGGAAACGGAAGCCTCCGAAGTGGACAATCTTACGTTCATGCCCACTGTCGAAATTTTTATCCTCACCTCCAATGCGGAAAAGATGGTGTTTGTCGTAGAAAGAAGAGCTGGCAGGTGTGACAAAATAGAAGCGATTGGCAAATTTTCCATTCTCTTTACTAATAGGAAGTGAACCAGCAATGGCACAAAGGGATTCTTTTGCGATACGTTCCATCCAGTGAAGAGCCAAAGAAGCATCTTTTGCGTCTGCGGTACAGAAGCCTGTAGCCCACATCTCGGGAAGGATATACAAGTCGGCTTTTTCTGTTTGCAAGATAAAATTTTCAGCTTGTTGGATGTTGGCTTCAATATCCTGCCAAATGCTGTTGAGCTGGATAAGTGCTATCTTCATTTGTTTAGAGAGTTGAATCGTTGATGGAAAGTCGCAAAAAAGTGCGGTCATCAAAAGAGGAATTCCCTTCGATGAGGCATTTTGTGGCGGGATTCTCATGTATGCAAAGAGGATCTTGCGATAGAACGCGCTCTAAATAGTCTTCTGATTCTTGCAATGTATCGAAAAGACGCGGATAACCATCGCTTGCCAAGATGAGTTGCTTAGCATTGCTCACAGAAACTACAGAGACGAGTTCGGGTGGGATAGGTGTGCCGTCGAGGACGGGATATCGAAAAATATTGGAAGGATTCGTGTCATTTTGAAAATGACATTGTTCGCGAAGTTCGTTGAAGATAAAGTTACGACCAATATCATTTTTGAGCAGCTCATTAGTGGAATATCCTTTCTTTAAGGCATATTCTACAATGTCGCATCTGATTTGTGTCAAGAGAGTATCAATGAGCTTCGGGTGTGTATGCGTTATTCCGCAGAAGCGACTTTGACAATCTCCAATGAACCACAATTCTTTTCGCTGCTTACTAAAGATTACTGCCGAGCACGTAAGTCGATAAGCAGCTTCTTTATGGAGTAAGTCGGGGGCTATTGAGGCAAGAGCATCTGTGAGATGCAAGAGCGCTTCGGGCATAGAAGCATTGGACGGTAAGAGCGATATGGCCTCCCGAGTGGTTTCCATGGCCACTTGTCCTTTGGACTTATTTCCAAAACGAACCTTAACTTTCGATGTACTACCATCAATGACTGCTGCAAAGTTGTCGGTTACAATCCATCCATCTTCGTTTGCAGCCTCGCTGTGCTTGCCTTTGGTGAAAACTTCTATGATGTGCATAATGAGAAGGGGAGTGGGGTAGATACAAGAAAAGAAAAACACCGCTAAGGCCTTGTGGAGGCTTAGGTCTGTAAGTGTCCACAAAATCTTAGCGGTGTTCAGTGAAAAGAAGCTACAAATTATTCGTAGCGACTATAGTTGGGTGCTTCGCTCGTAATCGTAATGTCGTGCGGATGACTTTCAAGAACGCCCGCATTAGTGATGCGTGTGAATTTAGCATTGTGAAGAGCTTCGATAGTGCCCGCACCACAGTAGCCCATACCGCTGCGTAAACCGCCGCAAAGCTGATAGATGACTTCCTGTACCGTGCCTTTGTAGGGAACTCGGCCAGCAATACCTTCAGGTACTAACTTTTTCGCCTCTACTACGCCCGATTGGAAATAGCGATCCTTAGAACCATTCTCCATGGCTTCCAAAGAGCCCATACCTCTATAGGCTTTGAACTTACGCCCGTTGAATATGATAGTATCGCCTGGACTTTCTTCTGTTCCAGCTACAAGCGAACCAATCATTACGCAGTGTCCACCTGCAGCCAGGGCCTTAACAATGTCGCCACTATAGCGTAGGCCGCCATCTGCAATGAGAGGAACGTCTGTTCCTTTAAGTGCACAAGCAACATCATAGACAGCACTCAACTGTGGTACACCAACGCCAGCAACAATACGTGTAGTGCAAATACTTCCAGGACCAATGCCAACTTTGATAGCATCTGCTCCAGCTTGTGCCAGCATGTGGGCAGCTTCGCCAGTAGCAACATTTCCTACTACAATATCTACATTTTTGAATGAAGCCTTAGCCTCTTTCAGTTTTTCAATAACAGCTTTGGAATGTCCATGAGCAGTGTCGATTACAATGGCATCTGCTCCTGCTTGAATCAGACTCTCCATGCGTTGCAGCGTATCTTGTGTTACACCAACACCTGCAGCAACACGTAGGCGTCCCTTCTCGTCTTTGGCAGCCATCGGTTTATCCTTGGCTTTCGTAATATCTTTATAGGTAATCAAGCCTACCAGATGATTGTCCTTATCAACAACGGGCAACTTCTCTATCTTGTTTTCTTGGAGAATACGTGCAGCACCTGCTAAGTCCGTTTGTTGCGTCGTTGTGACAAGATTTTCTTTTGTCATAACGTCCTCAACCTTCTTTTGCAAGTCGTTCTCGAAGCGCAAGTCACGATTGGTAACGATGCCCACTAAATGCATTTCGTCATCTACTACAGGGATGCCACCGATATGGTATTCCGACATGAGTTGTAAGGCACCACCGACTGTGCTACCGCGGTGGATTGTCACAGGGTCGTATATCATGCCGTTTTCTGCTCTCTTTACGATGGCAACTTGTCGGGCTTGATCTTCAATACTCATATTCTTATGAATGACACCAATTCCACCTTCTCGAGCCATGGCTATGGCCATGTTAGCTTCAGTAACGGTATCCATCGCTGCCGATACGAAAGGTATCTGCAACTCAATGTTCCGTGAGAAACGGGTAGCCAAACTCACAGTGCGCGGAAGAACTTCTGAATAAGCGGGAAGGAGAAGGACGTCGTCAAAGGTAAGACCGTCCATGACAATTCTGTCTGCAATAAAATCTGATTTCATAAATATAGGGCGATTTTAATTGCGCGCAAAAGTACTCATTTCTTTTTATTTTTCAAAATAATCACGATTGATTATATAAAAATGCATTTTCTTTTTCCTTCAAGTTAAGCGAATGTTTCCTTATCTCTGATTTGCGAAGATAACATTTGGTGTCGATGATATTCCTTCATCGTTAACTCTTGTAAATAAGGACAGTTTTGAAAGTCGTGACCCAGATGAAAATCTTCATGAAGTATTAAGCTGTATTGAAAAAGTCCTTATAAATCCTACGGAGCATCTTATGTATAAGGCTTTCCTTTCTGTTGCCTTTAGAGAATCTTGTTTGTTTTTGCAGTATTATTTTTCTTGATATCACGATGTTAATTGTAGTTCTCTACTTCTTTTGTAAAGCCTAAGGGATCGCATAATGAGGTGAAATATAAAATATCTAAAACAAATTGTGTAATTAGTATATAAGGACTAAATTTGCACCAAATTCAAAATTGACTGAAAATGCATAAAATAGCAACTCTGCTGACTTTTTCGCTTGCTTTGACTGTTGGGGCTCAAGTTGTTGACCCTGTAATTATGACTGTGAACGGAAAACAAGTGACGCGCTCAGAATTTGAGTATAGTTTTAATAAGAATGGGAATCCGGAAAAAGCAGTAGATATAAAAGCTATAGAGGATTATGTACCGATGTTTATAAATTATAAATTAAAGGTTGCTGCGGCTGAGGCTGCACATTTAGATACACTCAGTTCCTTCAAAAAGGAATTTATGACATATCGCGATATGCAGCTGACCCCCTATTTGGTGGATTCGACCTTTATAGACAGTATTGCTACTTCTATTTATAAAGATTCGGAAAAACAATTGAACGGACATGACTTGTTGAAGCCATCGCATATATTGATTCTTGTACCAGCCTCTGCAACGGAGACAGAGAAGGAAATATATAGACAGAGAATTGATTCAATTTATTCTGCTCTACAACATGGAGCTGACTTTGCTACTTTAGCTAAAGAAAAATCGCAAGATCCAGGTTCGGCGCTACAAGGCGGACAACTTCCGTGGATAGGCCCAGGTAGTACTTTGAAGGAATTTGAAGATGCTGCTTATGCGCTTAAGGTTGGAGAGTTTTCTAAGCCTGTTGAAACAGCGGTGGGTTTTCATATCATTCGCATGGACGAACGTAAGCCGCTTGAACCGTATGCTGTTCTTCGTCCACAAATCTTTGCTGCACTTAAACAACAAGGAATCGACGAAGCTTCTGCCGAAGCGAAAATTAAGAAGTTAGTTGCTGCTTCAAATGGACGATTGACGCGTGAACAAGTTCTTGATAGTGTTTTAGCTGCGAATAGTTCAGACTTGAATCTCCGTTATCTCGTGCAAGAATACCATGATGGTTTGTTACTCTATGAAGTGAGTAAGCGAGAGGTTTGGGATAAAGTAGCGCAAGATACTTCTGCTTTAGAACAGCAATTTAAGAAAAATAAAAAGCAGTATGCATGGACTGAGCCGCGTTTCAAGGGATTTGTTATTCATGCCAAAGATGAAAAGAATTTGAAGGCAGCTCAAGCTATACTAAAGAAAACTGCTGATGGAGACTGGAAGAAAGCTATAAGAGAGACTTTTAATAAAGATAGTGTGACGGTAACTGTTTCTGGCCCTTATCTCGTAAAAAAAGGAGAGAATCGTTATGTGGACGCAAAGGTCTTTGGTGGAGAAACCGTGAAGTCAAATAGCAATTATCCATATTCGGGTGTGGAAGGCCAGATCCTTAAACAGCCAAAATCTTATTTAGATGTTAAGTCAGCAGTGATTAACGATGTGCAGGATAAAAGAACAGAAGAATGGGTTAAGCGTTTACGCAACGAATATTCTTTTAATGTTAATCAAGATGTTGTTAAAACAGTAAATAAACACTAAGCATACCTTTATGAAAAAAATATTACTGATGCTTATGTGCATCGCAGCTATGACAACATGGGCGCAGAACAATAATAATGTAGTGGACCAAGTGGTTTGGGTTGTTGGTGATGAACCTATTTTCCTTTCAGATGTAGAAGAAATGAGATTAGGAATGGAAGAAAGTCGTCAGACGATTACCAATCCTTATTGTACAATTCCAGAACAATTGGCTGTTCAAAAATTGTTTCTTCATCAAGCAGATATAGATAGCTTGTATGCTGATGAGGCCACGGTTATTGCCGATGCTGATGAAACAATGGATAGAGCAATGCAAGCTTATGGTTCACGCGAAGCTATTGAGGCCGTTTTCCATAAAAGCTATCAGCAGATGCGTGAAGAACAAAAACGCTTAGCACGAGATAGAGATCGTGTGAATCAAGTGCAACGTAAATTAGTAAGCGGTGTAAAGGTGACTCCTGCAGAAGTGAGAAATTATTTCCAGAAACTTCCAGAGGATAGCTTGCCTTTTGTTCCAGAGCAGGTTGAAGTGCAAATTATAACATCTCAACCACGTGTTAGTCGTGATGAAGTAGAACGAATTGAGAATACATTACGTGATTATGCACAGCGTGTTAATACTGGCGAAACTGAATTCGCAACGCTTGCTCGCTTCTATAGTCAGGATGAGGGGAGTGCAAGAAATGGTGGAGAACTTGGTTACAAGGCTCGTGGGGAGCTAGTTCCTGAATTTGCTAATGTAGCATTTAGTTTAAACGATCCAAAGAAAGTGTCGAAAATTGTAAAGTCAGAATTTGGTTATCATATCATTCAATTGATTGATAAGAGAGGAGATAGAGTTAATTGTAGACATATCCTCCTAAAACCCGAGATACCTGATAGTCAGTTTGTAACTAGTTGTGCACGTCTTGACTCTATTGCAGGAGATATCCGTAAAAATACATTTACCTTTGACGCTGCTGCTAGAACTCTTTCCGATGATAAAGATACGCGCAACAACAATGGTTTAATGAATTTTTACTCACGTGAGAACAATTCTTCCTCAGCTCGTATTCAATTGAAAGATTTGAATGCGGATATTGCTAAAGTTGTTGATACACTAAAAGTAGGAGAAATATCTAAAGCTTTCACTTATACAAATGATAAAGGACAGAAAGTTTGTGCGATTGTAAAGTTGAAAGAGCGTATTGATGCTCATCGAGCTAATGTTACTGAAGACTTCCAACTCCTTCGTTCAGTTGTTTATGGCAAGAAGTGTCAAGATAAGATAGACGAATGGATAGAAGATAAAGCACAGAAAACTTATGTGCGCATTATGCCAGGCTGGCGTAATTGTGACTTTAAGTATAAGTGGATGAAGTGACACGAGTCACTATGAAGAGGAAAGGAAAAAAACAAATATGTGTATTAGTCCTAGTTTCAATACTAGGACTTTTGTGGCTTGAGGCTTTTGCTGCACGTCCTAAGAAAAGCATAAATGAACGTATCTTTTTAGTTCATGCTGATAACCTACGATATAATGAGTTTGAACAACCTAATGCACAACGATTGAGTGGAAAAGTTCATTTCCGACAGGGGAATATGAATATGTATGCAGATAGTGCTGTGTATTTTCAAACTGCCAATTCTTTTGAAGCTTTTGGACATGTGCGTATATTGCAAGGCGATACAATGTCCTTGGTTGGTGAACACCTTTATTATGACGGTGAGGCAATGTTGGCACAAATGCGTCTCAACGTTACGTTACGTCATCGTAAGCAAATTCTGATGACCGATAGTTTGAATTTTGATCGCCTTTATGATGTTGGCTATTTCTTTAACGGAGGGCGACTTGTCGATGGACAAAACGATTTGACTTCAGATTGGGGAGAGTATTATTTAGGTGAACAAAAAGCTTCGTTTAATTTTAATGTAAAATTGAAGAATCCTAAGTTTACCTTAACTACAGATACCTTGCACTATAATGTCCGTACAAAATGGGCTGAAGTTCAAGGACCATCCAATATATATCATGGTAAAGACGTGATATATACAGAGCGAGGGTATTACAATTCAGACAAAGAAATATATCGTCTGTCTAATAGGTCTAAGCGTGCAGAATTATATCATAATGCTATCACTCATAATGGGCGGATAACTGACTATGAGAGTCGCTTACTTGGAGATTCTCTTGTTTATGGGAAGAATGATAAAATGAAAGTTTTTGGGCATGTCTTCTATGAGGATAAAAAGAATAGAGGTCAGTTGATGGGAGATTATGGCGAGTATCATGAAGTTTTGGGGATAGCAATGGCTACGGGGCATGCTTTAGCAAAAGAATATTCTCAAGGCAAAGATACTCTCTTTGTTCATGCAGATACTCTTCGCCTTTATTCCTTTGATGTAGAGACAAATAGGCCGAAAACAAAAGATACAAAAAATGTTTATCGTGTTCTTCACGGATATTTTCATGTTCGCTCTTTCCGTAATGATGTGCAAGCTGTTTGTGATTCTCTTGTCTTTAATTCTCAAAAGAAATTACTTACACTTTATCGTGACCCAATAGTGTGGAATGATAACCGACAAGTGTTGGGTGAAGAGATTAATGTCTTCACGAACGATTCAACGATAGACAGTATACATGTTGATCGCCAAGCATTACTTGTCGAACAGTTGAAAACAGACTCAGCGATTGTCTATAATCAAATAGCAGGGCAACAAATGCGGAGTTATTTTATAAATGGGCACATGGATCATAACGAAGTCCAAGGAAATGTTTGCATCGTATATTATCCTCTTGATAAAGATAGAATTCTAGATAATGTGGTCTATGCTGAAACCTCCAAGTTGCGTATGACTTTGGCTAATAAGAAACTGAAACGAATTTGGGGGCCTGCAACAACAGGAACTGTATATCCAGTTGCACTTGCTCCGTCAGACAAAACGAAACTGTCAAATTTTGCTTGGTTTGATTATATCCGCCCTCTAAATAAAAATGATTTGTTTACTTGGAGAGGAAAGAAGAAAGGTACTGAATTAAAAATAATGCCACGTCGGGAGGCTCCTTTACAACACTTCTCTTTAGAAAAGGACTTTTCTAAAGAATAGTGTGTACTACAAATAAGAAGATAATGAGTGATATTATTCATCTATTGCCAGATACTGTTGCCAACCAAATAGCCGCAGGAGAAGTGATTCAACGTCCTTCCTCTGTTATTAAGGAATTGGTGGAAAATTCTATTGATGCAGGTGCTACTTTGATACAAGTTTATGTGGTAGAGGCTGGAAAAACAAGTATTCAAGTTATTGATAACGGTAAAGGAATGAGCGAAACAGATGCTCGCTTGGCTTTTGAGCGTCATGCGACATCTAAGATTCGGGAGGCTTCAGACCTATTTAATCTCTGTACAATGGGATTCCGCGGAGAAGCTTTAGCCTCTATTGTTGCTGTAGCTCAGGTCGAATTGCGTACTCGTCAGAAAGAAAGAGAAATAGGAATATGCTTACAAGTAGAGGGAGGGCAATTTAAAGATGAACAGCCTGTTGCTTGTCCTATTGGTGCGAACTTTTTAGTGCGTAATTTGTTTTTTAATGTCCCAGCACGTAGGAAGTTCTTAAAATCTAATCAAACAGAACTGAGCAATATTGTTCAAGAGTTTGAGCGTATAGCTTTGGCTCACCCAGCAGTTTCATTTAAACTTTATTCTAATGGGACTTTGATGCATGACCTTGTCAGTGGTAATTTTCGTCAGAGAATTTCTGGTATTTTTGGGCGTAAGATGGATCAACAATTGATACCTGTTAATGCTGATACAGAACTGGCAAAAATAACAGGTTTTGTGGGGTGTCCTGAAAGTTCGCGTAAGAAAGGGGCTCGTCAGTATTTCTTTGTTAATGCTCGATATATGCGCCATCCATATTTTTCAAAAGCAGTACAAAGTGCATTTGAGCGTTTGATTCCAGAGAATGAGCAAGTTCCTTATTTCCTAAATTTTGAAGTAGATCCTCATCGGATAGACGTCAATATTCATCCAACAAAGACAGAGATAAAATTCCAAGATGAGCAAGAACTTTGGCAAATTGTATTGGCAGCAGTACGTGATGCTTTAAGCAAGTTTAATGCAGTTCCAACTATTGACTTTGATACCGCTAATCGCCCACAATTACCAGTCTTTGATGAAACAATACCTGTACAGCAACCGCGTGTTCATATAGACCATACCTTTAATCCATTCAAAGAGTCTGTAGCTCGTAAAACTTCATGGGAAGAAGAATATAATCGTGCTTTTGGATTGAATAGTTCTGTTCAAAAAAAGCCCTCTTTGTGGGACCAAAAAATAGAACAACCTCAGGCCGTAACAACTGAAGTTTTGTCTGTTACTGAGTTCTCCGGGACTGACTATCTGCAGTTTCGTGGGCGTTACATAGTTGTCAGTGTGAAGTCTGGTCTTATGTTTGTTGATCAGAATCGTGCACATTTTCGAATTCTGTATGATAAATTCCGTCAGCAGTTAAAAGGGCATAAGGGAACTCCACAAGGTATTCTATTTCCTCCGACCCTTCATCTTACACCTATTGAAAAAATCCAATTTAATGCAGTTGTTGAAAATTTAAAAGCACTTGGTTTTGAGTTTTCAAATACAGAT
>ERZ773197.2826-NODE-2826-length-10629-cov-13.435124_pt1 | contig 10629 bp, 8 predicted proteins | sample MGYA00580999_ERZ773197 | MGnify/ENA primary metagenome ERZ773197 (study PRJEB29015, sample SAMEA2738166) | human oral metagenome | biome: human oral; feature: human-associated habitat; material: saliva | place: China | collected 2185 ... | reverse complement strand
AAAGCAGAAGGCCTCCCCTTTGTCCCCTGCACCAGCTGGACCACCGACGCCTTTTACCGCGAGACCAAGGATATGGTTGCATACCGCCGAAGCGAGGGCTGTCTCTGCGTCGAGATGGAGTGTGCGGCGCTTGCCGCCTGTGCCGGACTCCGCGGTGCTGCTTTCGGACAACTGCTCTTTACCGCCGACTCCCTCGCCTGCATCCATGACTACGACGCCCGTAACTTTGGGCGGGATGCGCACGAAGACGCCCTCTTACTCGGGCTGCGCATCTTGCGGGAGATGTAAACCGCGCCCCTATTTCGCTGACACAGAAAGGAATTCCATGTCCCAGACCGCCGCGCTGAATGATGACTTTGCCTATGCCGTGCTCTCCGCCGTCGCGGAAATTCCGGAGGGGAAGGTTGCTACCTACGGACAGCTTGCCCGTCTTATCGGATATCCAAAAAACGCGCGCCTCGTGGCGCGCGTTCTCACGCATGCGGAATATTACGGCGACTATCCCTGTCACCGCGTGGTGAATGCATCGGGCCGCCTCGCGCCCGGATGGGCAGCGCAAGCCATGCTCCTACTGGCAGAAGGCGTTTCGCTAATCGACGCAACGCATGTGTCCCTCCAAAAATATCAGTGGGATATGTGACCCTTTTTATCATACTTTCTGCATACAAGCAGACAAACACTTACCTCAGTTCTTTCTGCCGAAGTTCTGCACCCAGTGCGGCGTTCCGTCCTGTGCCGAATAGCCGACACCAATCGAATCATAATTCGGATTCAGAATATTGGCCCTGTGTCCGCTGGAATGCATCCAGGAATCCATGACTGAAACCGGGTCCTGCTGGCCCATGGCGATATTCTCACCCCGATAACTATAGCCTCCCGGAAAAGCCGTATAGCACTTTGTGCCGTCCGGTCTGTCATGCGAGAACAGCGTCTCCAGTTCCTCCGCGCGCACATCTGCTGTATTCATCAGAGCTGTGTCCTTTTTGAGCGGCGAAAGTCCCTGCTTTGCTCTCTCCTGATTGACCAGTGCAATCACCTGATCCTCGTATTCTTCCGGAGAAGCCGAATCGTTTCCCGCATTCGAACGCTGCCAAGCGTCCGCATCATCCGCAATCGTATCGGTATTGTCGGTGATGGTTCGATTGACAGTCGTAGTCTGCCGCTGCGACTGCGGCTGATATACTCCATTGCCATCGACATAATAACCGTCCGGCGTATAACTGTTTGCGAGCATGCGGCCGCCATCCGTCGGGCTCAGATAATACCACTTGCCGTTCACCTCCGTCCAGCCGACACACATTGCACCGCTGGCAGTATCCATGTAGTACCAGCCTCCGCCATCCCGCACCCAGCCGGTCTCCATGTATCCGGCGCTGTCCATACTGTACCAGGTGCCGTTGATTGAAAGCCAGGATGACTTCACATAGCTTCCGTTCGAGAGCTGATACCACCAGCCCCGGCCGTCCCGATTCCAGCCGTAGTTGCCGGCAAAAACCGGCGTAGCCATCAGCATGGTGCCAAGAGCCACTGCCACCGCAAGGAAAACGTTCTTCTTCATCACTGCCCCCCTGTTCTGAAATGCCCCCCTGTTCTGAAATGATTGATTCATTTCAAGTACGTTATATATTTATCATTCTACCCATGCCCCAAACAAATGTAAAGGCAGACTCCACCCTTGGCATCAGGAGCGTCTCCGCATCTCAAGGATGTATTGCGATGAAAGTCCCCGGCCAAAAGCAGCCCTCTAATCGCGATATTGCGATTTCTTCTGTGAACGATCAGCTTATTCCGACTTCCCGGATTCCGGCAAGATACCCTCTACACGGGCTTGTCTTTCAAGTTCCGCTATTTTCCCCCGATATATTTTTTCGAGCGTTTTAAATAATGCTCGATTTGAATCCAGCCCCATTTTCCAAGTGCCATGCTGCTTTGCACACTGAATAATCGCGTCTTGAGCATCTATACTCTGCATCAACAATTCCAGTCTCTTGGCATAAAACTCTTCTTTTGTCATCTTCACATTCCTCTGAAATATATCATAACATTCTGAATCCTCGTAAGTCATGGTTCTCCGAGGAACATGCTTGTGATTTATCAGGCGATAACCAAGCCAACTGAATCACGGCGAAAAAAGCACAGCCATAACGGCTGTGCTTTTTTGATGCGCCAGTGAGCGGGGTAATGGACATTCCGCCTTCAATCCCAGTAAACGTGATTCTGAGCAGCGATGTCGTCATATATCCTCTGAATTCTATTCCCTTCCTCGTCCGGTTCATTGTTGTTCCCAAGAATGTTATCGATAACTACGGCGTCCACGGCGTCTAATAGTGCATCAACATCATCGGCAGCTATCAATTCCTCGATATTTTCTATGTATGGACGCAGAGCCGCAATCTGCTCATCCGTTATAATCATGTTTTCTCCTTTCGCTTTTGAATGAAAAGAACTTACCTGAACAATACTTCCCGGGTCCGGAGTGACTGATACGGATTATTCCCGCGGGTGCGGGGGAAACTACTTCCGATTATTCAACTCATCTTCAGAAGGCACAGAAAACAGATCTTCTCGGCTATACTCTCCCTCCTTAATTTTGCCTTCTTCCAGCAAAATTCTTATGATTTCATCCTGAATCTCTTGCCGGGTCATCTTTTTTACCCACTCCGGGAGCTCGAAATTGTCATTGATTACCTCTACAGCGTCGCTCTTCTTCCTCATCTAATCTCCTTTCGTGTCATGTTGTACGCGGTACTTAATTTCAGAAGTGCACCTTCTACACAACCGCCGTAGCTTCCCTTGTTTATTACACTGTCCAACGTATAGATTGGAATCACTCCCGCGCGAGTGGGGAAAACTATCCAACTCTTTCTACGTTTTGACTTTATCATATTACCTGTCCGAAATTTCGGACTCAATCAATACTTCGATTTCCTCAATACCAAGCAAAGAGAACACTATCAAGCAAACAAGCGCGCAGTCAAAGCATGGGGTGACGGGAGTCGAACCCGTGAACAAATACCGGCTTGATAAGGTTGATATTCCCTTGCACACTTAATAATGACTCTTGTTGCTAACTCCTTTGATATCTTCATTCGTGTTTTCTCCTAAAATTGCCGCCCTGTCAAAAGCGCATCTTTGTTGAATCACCCCCGCGTGTGCGGGGAAAACGTCCAGCGCCGCCATTTCGACCGTCACATACAGGGATCACCCCCGCGTGTGCGGGGGAAACCGGCATTCAGCTTTAAGGCTACTATCGCCGGAGGGATCACCCCCGCGTGTGCGGGGAAAACTCTTCGTACTGCCGCTTGCTGTCCTCAAGCTCCGGATCACCCCCGCGCATGCGGGGAAAACTTCCTGTTTCTTTGTCAACTTGTTCCTTCCCAGGGATCACCCCCGCGCATGCGGGGAAAACGCAGCAATCATGCTGCCGGTGTCCACCAGCGGGGGATCACCCCCGCGCATGCGGGGAAAACTTTCCGTAAATAGTGCGCCCAGCCGGAAGACCGGGATCACCCCCGCGCATGCGGGGAAAACTACAAGGGGAACGGGACAAACTTGTGCATAGAAGGATCACCCCCGCGCATGCGGGGAAAACACATGAAACTTACAATTGGTTACTTCTGTACCAGGATCACCCCCGCGCATGCGGGGAAAACTAAGTGACAGAAGTTACACAAGTTGGAAACCGAGGATCACCCCCGCGCATGCGGGGAAAACTTCACCGGTCAAATCTTTATAAACAGCCGCGAAGGATCACCCCCGCGCATGCGGGGAAAACTGGCATTCAGTTTCACGGCTTCATCAAATGTCAGGATCACCCCCGCGCATGCGGGGAAAACCGGTGACATAATGCCCGCGCGATTAAAAGCAAGGGATCACCCCCGCGCATGCGGGGAAAACTGCTTTTTGCGTGGCAATACTAGGATATACAAGGGATCACCCCCGCGCATGCGGGGAAAACTTCTCATCAAGCCCTGCGAGCGGGTCCTCCGGAGGATCACCCCCGCGCGTGCGGGGAAAACCAATTTGCGGCATTTTTTTCTTTACTTTTGTTAGGATCACCCCCGCGCGTGCGGGGAAAACCCTCTGCCTCCGTAGGCGCCTCTTTCCAAGGCAGGATCACCCCCGCGCGTGCGGGGAAAACCCAGCTGCGTGGGTACCGATAAACCTGATCTTGGGATCACCCCCGCGCGTGCGGGGAAAACCTATTAATCCGCTTTCTAGTCCGGCCACTGTTGGGATCACCCCCGCGCGTGCGGGGAAAACCACATAGTACCAGCAGAAGAGTGTCCGGAAAGAGGATCACCCCCGCGCGTGCGGGGAAAACTACGGCATCGATACGGCGAAAATCGTGAGGCCGGGATCACCCCCGCGCGTGCGGGGAAAACCTGTTTTTTGCGGCTATCGCGGCAGTTAATAAAGGATCACCCCCGCGCGTGCGGGGAAAACACCTTCCTTATAGCTCTTGCTCTCCGGCTTCGAGGATCACCCCCGCGCGTGCGGGGAAAACGAGGAATCCTGCCGGGAGCGGGGGCAGGCGATAGGATCACCCCCGCGCATGCGGGGAAAACAGGAGTCCTTGCTGTGCTTGATGCCGCGTCCAAGGATCACCCCCGCGCATGCGGGGAAAACGGAGAAAGCTTAAGCACGCATGCTCGTTAAGAAGGATCACCCCCGCGCATGCGGGGAAAACCTACCATGGACTGAGAAAAGTTGACTGGGGACAGGATCACCCCCGCGCATGCGGGGAAAACTGTCGCCTTATTCTCATCAATCAGTGCTTCCAGGGATCACCCCCGCGCATGCGGGGAAAACGCTCGGTGCTCTGCATTAAATCAAAAATAGTCAGGATCACCCCCGCGCATGCGGGGAAAACCAGTTCTATCTGTCCACGGACGATTTATCTTCAGGATCACCCCCGCGCATGCGGGGAAAACTCCCTCCTAGGAACTCGTGTTTGTTTGTTGTGAGGATCACCCCCGCGCATGCGGGGAAAACTCCTCTGCGTCTGCGATCTCGAGCGCCCTGAGAGGATCACCCCCGCGCATGCGGGGAAAACTCCGGACGGGAGCCATGTTCAGAGCGGGTACTAGGATCACCCCCGCGCATGCGGGGAAAACGTTGTAGAAGAGAGATTTGTAGAACACGGCGAATGGATCACCCCCGCGCATGCGGGGAAAACGTTCAGACATTGTTGGAGGAGTTTGGAAAGGTAGGATCACCCCCGCGCATGCGGGGAAAACCAGATGGTGTTCTTAGCAGAATCGACTCTGTTGGGATCACCCCCGCGCATGCGGGGAAAACGAACTGTTCCGATGTTTCACTTTCCCCTTGTTAGGATCACCCCCGCGCATGCGGGGAAAACGTACACCCTTTTTGAAAAACTTTTTTAAGAAAGGGATCACCCCCGCGCATGCGGGGAAAACTGATCGTCGATGTGCCGCATGAGGACACCGACGGGATCACCCCCGCGCATGCGGGGAAAACCTTTATCCAAGCCTTTGACGATGCTGATTCTTAGGATCACCCCCGCGCGTGCGGGGAAAACTTTAGAATGTCAAGAATTTACAAAACGAATGAGGGATCACCCCCGCGCGTGCGGGGAAAACGCATCCCAAGAGTTACTAATCATACGAATCTGAGGATCACCCCCGCGCGTGCGGGGAAAACCGTATATCTGGGACGAGGAGCGGGCGCAACTCAGGATCACCCCCGCGCGTGCGGGGAAAACGGCATCTCGTGGAAAACGGGCATGTGAAATGGAGGATCACCCCCGCGCGTGCGGGGAAAACTCGTTGTAAAGATCTCTTCTAGGGGCCTTCTGGGGATCACCCCCGCGCGTGCGGGGAAAACACGCTTAGTATTTTCTTACTCCTTACGAAAGGAGGATCACCCCCGCGCGTGCGGGGAAAACAGCGGCAGCAGCTAAAGGACGTGATGGATGAAAGGATCACCCCCGCGCGTGCGGGGAAAACATGTGACGGCAGAAGAGGAGAAGACATGGAAAAGGATCACCCCCGCGCGTGCGGGGAAAACCCGGCTGGACGTACTTGCTCAGCAGGTCTCCGAGGATCACCCCCGCGCGTGCGGGGAAAACTCTTATTCATTTCGTCCTCCTTACTCCGGCACAGGATCACCCCCGCGCGTGCGGGGAAAACGCTGTTGCATAATTGGACCAAGAGGTTGCCGCAGGATCACCCCCGCGCGTGCGGGGAAAACTAACCGCTCCCCCGCGCGGAGGACGCACGCCGGGGATCACCCCCGCGCGTGCGGGGAAAACTTCCGCACTTGCCGATAATGTAGCGACAAAATGGGATCACCCCCGCGCGTGCGGGGAAAACAGCGGGAGAAAGGAAGATACATGAAAGAGTGGAGGATCACCCCCGCGCGTGCGGGGAAAACTTGACATGACTCGCACGGCGATGGACACGGTCAGGGATCACCCCCGCGCGTGCGGGGAAAACTAAGCCGATGGTATCCTTCTCTTGTAAAAGGCAGGATCACCCCCGCGCGTGCGGGGAAAACCCGTCTCGGACCTGCCAAAAGCCCGCCACGCCAGGATCACCCCCGCGCGTGCGGGGAAAACATACCACGTAACCCGCCCAGCTTCTCTCATGGAGGATCACCCCCGCGCGTGCGGGGAAAACCCCGAATCTGGGGACTTCCGTATGGTGAGCAGAGGATCACCCCCGCGCGTGCGGGGAAAACGCAAGGATTAGCCCCTGCGACTGCATGAGACCGGGATCACCCCCGCGCGTGCGGGGAAAACTTTCACAGAATAGTTTTCCTATTGCAAGCTGTAGGATCACCCCCGCGCGTGCGGGGAAAACCATACATGGTCGCGCTGGCAGTGACGCTGAGCAGGATCACCCCCGCGCGTGCGGGGAAAACTTCCCTCGATACAGTCTCGCGCGTAGACCGTGAGGATCACCCCCGCGCGTGCGGGGAAAACGCACCGGACGGATTCACGGAGGCGGAAACAAAGGGATCACCCCCGCGCGTGCGGGGAAAACGCACCGACGCTCACACTGTTTAGTTCAATGAAAGGATCACCCCCGCGCGTGCGGGGAAAACTATACGCTTAGAAAGGTTGAGGGTGACGTTGTTAGGATCACCCCCGCGCGTGCGGGGAAAACGCGTTTATATCCATAATATGGCTTACCATAGAAGGATCACCCCCGCGCGTGCGGGGAAAACAGCTCGGTTGGAACTTCTACTTCTCCAACAGTGGGATCACCCCCGCGCGTGCGGGGAAAACTTGCTGGTAACTTTGGATATGAAGCAAAAGTTGGGATCACCCCCGCGCGTGCGGGGAAAACTTTAGAATTTCTCTCCAAGAATCTCAGCTCTTAGGATCACCCCCGCGCGTGCGGGGAAAACGAGGGCGGCTGGGCGGCATGGCAGGCAGACCAGGGATCACCCCCGCGCGTGCGGGGAAAACTTTTGAATTTAGATGGAACCGGTGAGCTGGCAAGGATCACCCCCGCGCGTGCGGGGAAAACGCGCATCGAGCTCATCGCATGAGCAGAAAGGAGGGATCACCCCCGCGCGTGCGGGGAAAACCTGGGCGAGAGCTACGAGGAGTTTGTCGAAAAAGGATCACCCCCGCGCGTGCGGGGAAAACAACAAAGTCTTAGCACTTAAGAGCCCTTTAAGAGGATCACCCCCGCGCGTGCGGGGAAAACTTTGATAAGATGCTAAGAAAGACAATGCAAGAGGGATCACCCCCGCGCGTGCGGGGAAAACATAAAGAATGGCAAGATGAAGTAAATCAGTCTAGGATCACCCCCGCGCGTGCGGGGAAAACTACCAGTCTGCTTTCTTCATATCCTGGTCGAAAGGATCACCCCCGCGCGTGCGGGGAAAACACTGCGTTAATCCTTCAAACCCAAAACGAAAAAGGATCACCCCCGCGCGTGCGGGGAAAACATAAAGGAGGACACACGAGTGTCGAGAGAGCAGGGATCACCCCCGCGCGTGCGGGGAAAACGACTCATCAATAAACTCTTTTACCTTAGGATTGGGATCACCCCCGCGCGTGCGGGGAAAACATTTGTACACAACTTTTTGAAAAACTTTTGAAAGGATCACCCCCGCGCGTGCGGGGAAAACGAGCTTGGATGAAACATTCCAGGCTTTATTCTAGGATCACCCCCGCGCGTGCGGGGAAAACGTTTCTCATAAGCTACCAGTCTTTGCGATTCAAGGATCACCCCCGCGCGTGCGGGGAAAACAGTTTCAGCTAGAATCACAGAGGTTGAAGAAGAGGATCACCCCCGCGCGTGCGGGGAAAACAAACACAGAAGATCAAGTCCAATGTTGAGGTTAGGATCACCCCCGCGCGTGCGGGGAAAACTGCATTTCAGACTTCTCAATAGCTGTTGTAAGAGGATCACCCCCGCGCGTGCGGGGAAAACTCTAACCTTACGAAGAAATGCCTGTACACCCAAGGATCACCCCCGCGCGTGCGGGGAAAACACCGACTTGCTAACTTTTTGGGCTACGAGGGTAGGATCACCCCCGCGCGTGCGGGGAAAACCCCCAATGTTTTTGATAACATTACATTTGGCAAGGATCACCCCCGCGCGTGCGGGGAAAACGTTTTTCGATGGTACGGGATATGATACCGACTAGGATCACCCCCGCGCGTGCGGGGAAAACAACCAAAGCAAAGACACTTAATCCGCGAAAATAGGATCACCCCCGCGCGTGCGGGGAAAACTTAACCCACGGCTTGCGATAACGGAAACGACCGGGATCACCCCCGCGCGTGCGGGGAAAACGAATTTATAAGAAATCCGAATGATATTGATAAAGGATCACCCCCGCGCGTGCGGGGAAAACTTCTTCGGAACTCTTCGTATTCAACTCTCGTTAGGATCACCCCCGCGCGTGCGGGGAAAACTAACGACCCTTGCCCGCCTAGGGACACGGAACAGGATCACCCCCGCGCGTGCGGGGAAAACTCTGCGTTTGCGATACGCTCCAGCAAATAGTCAGGATCACCCCCGCGCGTGCGGGGAAAACTTTTATGGCGGGTACCCGAAAGGGAACCCGCTAGGATCACCCCCGCGCGTGCGGGGAAAACTCATCATCAGACTTCTCATAAGCCTCTGGAGCAGGATCACCCCCGCGCGTGCGGGGAAAACATACCACACTACCAGCAGTTTGTACACACTTAAGGATCACCCCCGCGCGTGCGGGGAAAACGGAAGCAAGATGATTGAAAACATGAACACTGAGGGATCACCCCCGCGCGTGCGGGGAAAACGGAATTATTTCTATGACAGCGAATGGCCAGGCAGGATCACCCCCGCGCGTGCGGGGAAAACTATTGATTCAAAGACCGGAAAGCACTTCACTAAGGATCACCCCCGCGCGTGCGGGGAAAACAACCTCTGCTACTGTCTCATACTTTTTCGGAAAGGATCACCCCCGCGCGTGCGGGGAAAACGCTGTGCCGCTGCCTGGAGTGCCGCCGCTGCCTGGATCACCCCCGCGCGTGCGGGGAAAACGTCCGGAACGCTGAAAGGCGTATCGGTGGGATAGGATCACCCCCGCGCGTGCGGGGAAAACTGCTTCGGGGGGTTCCGAAGCTAAAGTTTCTAAGGATCACCCCCGCGCGTGCGGGGAAAACACATAAAGTCTATTGGCGCATTAAACAGCGTTAGGATCACCCCCGCGCGTGCGGGGAAAACTTTCTAAGTCCATGGTAATAATCATAGGCCTCAGGATCACCCCCGCGCGTGCGGGGAAAACTTCACTCAGATCTCCTTTTCGATTCAAGTTCAAGGATCACCCCCGCGCGTGCGGGGAAAACTTTAAGGTTGAAGGGTATTGTCAAGATCCCTTGGGATCACCCCCGCGCGTGCGGGGAAAACACTTCAGATACCTAGGATCTAGGTGGCAAGATAGGATCACCCCCGCGCGTGCGGGGAAAACATGAAATTTATTGTCCAGCCGGAACAAAAGGAAGGATCACCCCCGCGCGTGCGGGGAAAACTTTCTCTGTCACTTGTCAAAAGTCTCATCATCAGGATCACCCCCGCGCGTGCGGGGAAAACATGTAACAGGAACAAGCTTGGAGACGAGAAATAGGATCACCCCCGCGCGTGCGGGGAAAACCACCTTTTATAGCTTTAGTCTCCTCGCTGGCCAGGATCACCCCCGCGCGTGCGGGGAAAACTATGAGTAGGAAAGAGTTTGCAATACACTATCAGCATCACCCCCGCGCGTGCGGGGAAAACTATGCTCTGCAACACTTTCATCCTGGAGTCTCGGGATCACCCCCGCGCGTGCGGGGAAAACCGCTGTCAAGTATTGCGCAGGACGGCATCCGCAGGATCACCCCCGCGCGTGCGGGGAAAACCTTGGACAGTCACGGAAGACGGACAGAGAATCAGGATCACCCCCGCGCATGCGGGGAAAACGTCGAACCCACACTTGCCGGAGTATCCAGTGTGGGATCACCCCCGCGCATGCGGGGAAAACTTTGAGCTCTGTTGTTCCGGGGTTGTCTACTAAGGATCACCCCCGCGCATGCGGGGAAAACACTTCGGAAATGGCGTATTTCCGTGGTTGATCCTAGTCCTCAGCCTCGATCCTCTTTAACTTCTCGTAGAGCTGATGCGT
>ERZ773197.2825-NODE-2825-length-10630-cov-6.441324_pt1 | contig 10630 bp, 8 predicted proteins | sample MGYA00580999_ERZ773197 | MGnify/ENA primary metagenome ERZ773197 (study PRJEB29015, sample SAMEA2738166) | human oral metagenome | biome: human oral; feature: human-associated habitat; material: saliva | place: China | collected 2185 ... | reverse complement strand
TAATTATTTTGATAATGTATTAGAAGATAAAGATACAATTTTAAATATTGAGTTATTAAAAAAATTAAAAAATAAAGGATATAATATTTGCATTATTTCAACATCAAAAAAGAAGTATATAAATAAATTAATTGAAAAATTTAACTTAGATGATTTATTTGAATATATTATTTCTAGAGAAGATGTTAAAGAACAAAAGCCAAGTAAAGAAGCGTATGAAAAAGTATTAAATGAGCTAAAGATTGATTCAAAAACATGTCTAGCAGTTGAAGATTCAAATAGAGGAGTAAAAGCAGCTATTAATGCTGGAATAGATGTTGTAAAAGTTAATGGATTTTCAATGATTAAAGAAGAACATTCTGAAAAAATATTTAATATGAATAATTTTGCTGAATTAGCATTAATATTATTAAATCATTGATACTCATAATAATTAAAAGATATAAAAAAGAATATTATTAAAATTAAAATAACAAAAGTGAACCAAGCTTATAAATCATAAGTAAGGTTCACTTTATTAAATTATATCAATTGAAAAAAAAGCAAAATTAATATATATTTATGTCATAAAATTTACAGGAGAACAATATGAAGGAAAAAGCATTAAAAATCATAAAAAGTAAATATTTTATAGGAACAATCCTTACAATAATATTATACTTAATATATTTAGCAATAGCTAAAATAGCACCATTTGGAGAAAACTCAATACTAAAATCAGATTTATATAAACAATATGCAGAATTTCTAGCATATTATAAAGATGTATTAACAGGAAAAGGTAGCTTATTCATGTCTTGGAACATGGGAATGGGCAATAATTTTTACACGACATTTGCATATTATTTAGTAAGCCCACTCAATCTCTTGGTTGTATTTTTTAGTAAAGAAAACATTAATACATTTGTAATAATAGCAACATTACTAAAATTAATATTGATATACAATTCAATGATTGCATTTTTAGAATATCGATTCAAAAATAAAAGTAAATTAGCAATACTATTTGCACTAGCATATACATTTAGTACATATACAATACAATATTTATTCCATATAATGTGGCTTGATGCAATATATATGTTACCATTAATGTGCATTGGAGTTGAAAAATATTTAAAAGATAGCAAAATTTCAACATTTATCATAATATCAGCATTAAATATGCTATTTAACTACTATTTAGGATTTATAACAATACTATTTTCAGGAATATATTTCATAGTACGCTTAATAGAACAAGAAAATACAACGTTAAAGTCAAAAATAATAAAATTCGCAGTATTTATAATAGGATGCATAATAAGTTTTGGAATATCAATGATATTATTCTTGCCATCATTCATGCAAGTAAAAGGAACAATGAAGTTACAAAACAGATTATTAGAAATACATAAAAAAGAATTTTTAAATTACTTCAACATACTATTCAATAATCACAATCAAGAATTGGAACAACAATCAGGATTAATATTCAGTAGTACTCTAACATTAATATTACTTCCACTATATTTTACAAACAAAAATATAAGCAAAAAATCACGAATATTATCAGTATTATTAATAATATTTATGGTATTACCAGTAATATCACCAATATTAAATAAAATATGGCACGGAATGACAAAGCCAAATTGCTTCTATTATAGATACGCATTTTGCTTGATATTTTACTTTAATATGATTGCATACCAAGATTTTATAAATAGAGAAAAAATTAGTAAAAAAGCATTATTAATAGAATCAACACTGTTCTTATTAATATTAATTGGAGAAATATTATTAATAAAAAAAGGAATATGGAGCAATAGAAAATTACAAATAAACTCAGTAATAATATCAGCAACAACATTAATAACAACAATAATGTTGCTATTTCTACAAAAATTCGACAAGATTCGCAATAATATATTAAAAAACATAATAAAAATCTTAATAACAGCAATATTCGTCATAGATATTGGAATATCAATGAACTCATATAATACAACTAATCCAGATAATTATTTTACACTAAAATCAGTACATAAATACGACAATGTAATAAACAGAATACTACCACCAGAAACAGATAAACAACAAGAAAGAATAATATTTAATCCAGACGACAACAGTTTTAATCTAAGTATGAAATATGACTACAGTTCAATAGATTATTTTACAAGTTCAAGAAATAGAACAACACTAAGAAACATGTATTCGCTAGGATATAATGTACAAAGAGAAACTGCATTATGGATAACATCCGATAGTGGAGATTGGTTCAACTATTCATTAGCAGGAGTAAAATATATCATAACAAGAGAAAAGTTGGAAAATGACAATAAAATATATGGTTATGAATATAAAGGAAAATACGGTGAATTTAATATATATGAAACACAAAACACATTACCATTTGCATATATAACAACTACAAATCAACAACCAGAAGAAATAGATGATCCATTTTATGAGCAAACAACAAATCCTTTTGAAATGCAAAACAATATATTAAAATCAATTCAAAATTCGGATGAAGACTATATTGAAAATATTAAAAATGAACAATCAAAAATAATAAAATCCGAAAAAAATATAGTTAAAACAGATAAAGAATATGAAATAACATATAATGTAGAAGCTTTGCAAAATATATCAATAGCATTGTTCAGTGATAGCAATTTAGAATTATATAAAAATAATAAGAAGATATTCAAAGATTACTCAAATATATGGGAAAGAGAAACTGGAATAAGACAAATAGTAAATCTAGAAAAAGGACAAAAATACACATTCAAAATAACACAAAAAATAGAAAAATATGATTCAAACAATGACAATATTAAAATATATGTACTAAACAATCATAAAATAGAAAAGGTAATTGAACATGCTAAACAAGTACAAACTCAAAAAGTAACTTTAGAAAAAGATACCGTAAAAGCAAATATTGAATCAGAAAAAGAAGCATATTTAACATTCCAGATACCATTTGACTCAGGTTGGAGAGCAACAATCAATGGAAAAAACACAGAAATTGTAAAAATGAATGGAGCATTCCTAGGTGTAAAATTGCAAAAAGGAAATAATGAAATAAAATTAACATACATTCCAAGATATTTTAAGATATCAACATTATTAACTTTTATAAATATAATTCTACTGCTAATAATAATATATTTTGAAAAAAGAAAAAATAATTTTTACAATATCTAAAAAGATTTAGTTAATATAAAAATACATAAATTTTCAACGCAAAAGATATCGGATTAAAATCAAAAATCACGGATTGAAAAATGAAAAAGTCACGGATTTAAAAATAAAAAACAACGGAATAAAAGACAAAAAAGTCACGGATTAAAAATTGGAAAAACCACGGACAATCATTGACAAATATCAATAATTTAGATAAAATTTAATTAGTAAAGAAAAATAAGAGGTATTCTAAATGCAAATAAAAAATTATAAAAGTAGAATAGTAGATGATAAAATAGAATATTATTTAAAACTCTTTGGTGCAATTATTATTGAAGGTCCAAAATATTGTGGTAAAACATGGGCTGCAAGATATCATTCTAATAGCGAAATTCTCTTACACAAAACTACTGGAGATAAATCAAATAATCTTGAACTTGCAAAAATATCACCGTCAATTATTTTAGAAGGTGAAAAGCCTAGATTAATTGATGAATGGCAAGAAGCGACTAATTTATGGGATGAGATTAGAATTGATGTTGATAAAACTGGATTAAGGGGACAATATATTTTAACAGGGTCTTCTACACCAAATAGAGAAGGAATAGTACATAGTGGTGCAGGAAGATTTGGAAAAATTCATTTAAGAACAATGAGTTTATACGAATCAGGAGATTCAATAGGAAATATATCATTGAAAGATTTATGTAATAATAAATTAGAAGAAAAAGTAACTGGTGAAGTAGATTTAAGAGAACTAGCTAAATTAATAATTAGGGGAGGCTGGCCAGCAAATTTAGAATATTCTGCTAAAGAAGCAAGTAAAGTAATAGAAGAATATATAAATATAATAATTGATGACGATTTATATAGATTGGATGGTGTAAATAGGAATAAGCATAAAGTTAGATTATTATTAAAATCATTAGCAAGAAATGAAAGTACAACAGTTTCTAATATGACTTTAAAAAAAGATATTAATGACATAGACAATGAAGATATTGATATAGATACACTTTCATCATATTTAAATGCACTAGATAAATTATTTTTATTAGATAATGATGAGCCATTTTCAAGCAATATAAGATCTTCTGTTAGAGTAAAACAGTCTGAAAAAAGACATTTTGTTGATCCATCCATATCTTGTTCATTACTAAATATTAGAGAAGAAGATAAACTTATAAATGATTTAAAGACTTTTGGATTTTTATTTGAAGCGATGGTAGAAAGAGATTTAAAAATTTATGCTGACAGCTTTAATGCTAAATGTTATCATTATCAAGATTATAAAGATAATGAAATTGATAGTATAATAGAACTAGAAAATGGAGAGTGGTGTGCATTTGAAATCAAACTTGGTACAAATCAAATTGAAAAAGCTGCGAATGATTTATTAAAATTAAAGAACGAAATCATAAAAGAAAATAGAAAGCCACCATCAATTTTATGTGTGATTTGTGGATTAACAAATGCAGCATACCAAAGGCCAGATGGAGTATATGTAGTACCAATAACTGCATTAAGACAATAATAAAAAATAAAATGAGATTTTGAAAATATATTTAAAATTCAAAATCTCATATTTTTTTTCAAAGTAACTTACTAGTAACATATCAATAGTAAAATAAGAATGTGAAAGGAGAAACACATGGAAATATTAAAAGTAGAAAATTTAACAAAAATATATGGAAAGGATATGGCAAAAGTCGTAGCACTTGATAATGTATCATTTTCAGTAAACAAAGGAGAATTCGTAGCAATAGTAGGAGCATCAGGAAGCGGAAAATCTACATTACTACATTTATTAGGAGGTGTAGATAGACCAAACTACGGAAAAGTATATATTGATGGAAATGACATATTTGATTTTAATGATGATAAACTAGCAATCTTTAGAAGAAGACAGGTCGGATTAATATATCAATTCTATAATTTAATTCCAATATTAAATGTAGAAGAAAATATAATTTTACCATTATCATTAGATAATAGAAAAGTAGAAAAAGATAAGTTGGACGAATTATTAAAACTATTAGGATTGGAAAATAGAAGAAATCATTTACCAAATGAATTATCAGGAGGTCAACAACAAAGGATAAGTATAGGAAGAGCTTTAATAACAAACCCTTCAATAATATTAGCAGACGAGCCAACAGGAAACTTAGATTCAAAATCAAGTGATGAAATAATAGCATTATTAAAAAAATCAAACAAAGAATATAAACAAACCATAATAATGATCACACACAATATGGAAATAGCAAAATTAGCAGACAGAATAATAAAAATTGAAGACGGCAAAATTGTTGAGGAGGTATAAGATGAACTTACTTAACAAATTAACGATTAAAAATTTAAAATTAAACAAAAGAAGAACCATTGTAACAATAATAGGAATAATGTTAGCAGTAGCATTAATAAATGCAGTAGCAACAATGTATTTCAGTGGAATGGCTTCAATAATAAGAGCAGAAAAATCAACAAGAGGAGATTATCATACAGTATTTTATAATGTACCATTAAATGATATAAAAACAATACAAAATAATAGAAATGTAGAGAATATTACTAAATTAAAATATTTAGGAACATCAAAAATTAAATCAAACAATCCACAATCACCTTATGTATCAGTAGTTGCGGCTGAAAAAAATGATATAAACAAATTAGGAATGTATCTAATAAAAGGTAGATTACCAGAAAATGAAAATGAAATAATAATAACCAAATATTTGAACAATATTATGAATACAAATTATTCAATTGGTGATAAATTAACAATGGATATTGGTGACAGATATTCAAAAGATAATATAAAACTAAAAAAATCAGAAAATTTGCAAGATGGAGAAAAAATTCTAAATACACAAAAAAGAGAATTTACAATAGTTGGCATTGTAATGGAGATATCAGAAAGTGTTAATCAACCAGGCGAAGTAGCAGACACAGTAGTTACATGTTTAAGAAAAGAAGACATAAAAGATAACTTAGATTTATTTATTAGATTAAATAAAGAAGGATTAAAAAAGCCTTATACAGCTATTGGTGACATGTTAGGAATAGACGGCAATTTATATAAAGAAGTTCAAGATGATTACGCAACAGGAAGAGATGCAATAAAATCGGGAGAACTACAAGAAAAATTTGCAAAAGAAAGAAAAAAAGCAAAATATCAATTTACATCAAGAAGATATTTAATATCATTGGAAACTGATAAAAGAGGTACATCATTTTTTGGATTAAAATATGTTGTAGCAATAGCAATAGGAATAATAATATTTACATCAGTATTCTGTATCAAAAACAGTTTTGATATTTCAATAACAGAAAAAAATAAACAATATGGAATGTTAAGAAGCATTGGAGCAACTAAAAAGCAAGTAAGAAAAAATGTATTATTTGAAGCCACAATACTTGCATTAATAGGAATACCACTTGGAATATTTTTAGGATATTTTGCATCATTCATATTAGTAAAAATAAGCAATATGTTTTTAAAAGAATTAATAGTAACAGAAAACGAAATTAATTTTGAACTAGTATTTGATTTAAATTGGATGAGTGCAGCAATATCAGCACTATTAGGTATGGTAACAATTTATTTATCATCACTAAGAATTGCTAGAAAAGCAGCAAAAGTATCTCCTATAAATTCAATCAGAAACAGTGCAGATATAAAAATAAAAGCAAAAAAATTAAAAGTGCCAAAAATAATAAAAAGCATATTTAAAGTCGGTGGCGAAATATCATATAAAAATATGAAAAGAAACAAAAAGAGATATAGAGTCACAATAATATCAATAGTTTTATCAATTATGGTATATATATCATTAACAACATTTATGCAAATGATGCTAAAGCAAATTCAATTAGCAGTAGGAAAAGTAGATTATGATATAGCATGCGATATATACAAAGAAAATGATGAAGAAATAAAAATATTAAATAATATAGCCAAAACAACTGAAGGTGTAACAGATTATACTCTATTACAAACGAATTTAGGAAAATATGATAAAGAGTTTTTAAATAAAGAAATCAAACAAATTTCTGAAAGTTATCCAGAAAATGGAACAATATCAATTATCTCAGTTGGAGATATAGAATATAATAAATATATAAAATCACTTGGCTTAAATTATAATGACGTAAAAGATAAAGCAATATTAATAGATACTATATCTACAGCAACAATAGATGCAAGCAAAAAGCCTGTAAGAGAAATTAGAATGTTAAATTTAAAAGAAAATGATAAATTTGATATAAAAGACGATAAGGGTGAAAAATTAACATTTGAAATTGGAAAAATAACAAAGAAAAGACCATTTGCAACAAATGAAGAGATGTCAATCCCATATAAAATATTAGTATTAAGTGATGAATATTATAATAAAACATTTAAAGATGAAAAAAGATATAGTGCATATTATAAAGTAAAAGATGCTAGCAAAGTAAAAAATCAAATAGAAGAATCACTAAAAGATTATAAACAAAAGGGCATAACAAATGTTCAAGAAACATATAATGATGGAAAACATTTAATAACACTTGTAGGAATATTCTTATATGGATTCATAATCATAATAATATTAATAGGAGTCACAAACATAGTAAACACAATTACTACAAGTATGGAATTAAGAAAACAAGAATTTGCAATATTAAGATCAGTTGGAATGACAAATAAAGAATTTAATAGAATGATCAGACTAGAAACATTATTCATAGGAATCAAATCACTATTTTTCGGAATTCCTCTAGGAACAGCAATTTCATATGGTATTTATCAAGCCGGAAATATGCCATTTGAAATACCATTAAAGCCAATACTATATTCAGCAATAGCAGTAATAGTTTTAATTGCAAGCATAATGCAATATTCATTAATAAAAATAAAAAAACAAAATACAATTGAAACAATTAGAAATGAAAATATATAAGTTTGAAAAGAGGGAATTTCCCTCTTTTTATTATGTAATTTAAAAAGTATAAAATAGAACAAATTATAATGCTACTGTAACTCAATGTTATAGAATCATTAAATTGCAAAAAAAATGATATAATTTGATTGAATAGAAAGAGAAATAATAATAAATTAATACTTATCAAATAAGCTATAAAAGTTATAGGTAAACTTACATTAAAACCTAAATCTTTAGAAAGGAGATAAAATTATTTTATATTAAGTATATAGCAGAAAGTGTGAAAGTAAAATAAAATATAGGAAGATTTTAGTATAGATAAGGAGATAAAATGAAGAATAAAAAAATAATTTATGGAATATTTACTATTGAACAATCAACTTTAAACTTGAAAAATGTTTTAACAAACAAAACTTTTAACAGCACTGATTTATTAAACAAATAAAATAATTAATTAGATAGGGCTAGAATGCATTTAAAGATGTAATCTAGCTCTTTATATATTGCAATAAATAGCTGGAATATGTAGATTATTATATTTTGATGTCATATAATATAATAAATATCAAACAAAAAAGGAAAATTCATGAATAAAGATTTTTTAAATTCAAAAACTAATAATACAGAAAATATATCTCCAGAACAATTAGATTCAGAAGAAATAGAAATGAATAAAATAATAGACGAGTATATTCAACACCCAGATTGTAAATCATATATTGAAAATTTTAAAACAATAAAGCCGATATGTGAAGAGGTATTAAAACAAAGACATCCAGAAATTAAAGAAACAGAATGGTCAAAGAATATTAGTATAAATGATGCAATAAAATATGCTCATCAATTTTTAACAACAATAGATTCAACACTCGCAGACCAATTTATGAACTTAGTTTATCAAAACAATAATAATCAAAAAACATTAAATATACTACCAAATTATATAAAACCACATTGTGAAAAAGGAAAAGCATATATAAATTATCATGATAAAATAGAGAATATGATAACACTTATACATGAGATGGTACATGCAATGGAATATTCTGATGCAATAAATATAAATTCTGGATATAGATATTTAACTGAATCACCAACATTAATAATTGAAAACTTATTTAGCAAATGGCTAGTGAAAAATAAAGTAATAACACAAAATGACTATAATCTACTCAAAGAATGGAGATTAAGAGATAGTCAAGATGAAGCCAGTAAAACATTAATGGAAATAGCACTAATTGATATGAGAAAAAAAGGTCAATATATCACAAAAAAACGAGTATTGGAAATGATTGATGAAAAACAACATATTAATAACTTTGCAAAAAAGAGAAGAGTGTATCAAATATTTAATGAAAGTATTAACTAAAAGAGAATTGTACTTTAAAGAAAGCGAAAGATACATCATAGGCCAATATATTTCAGATAAAGTAGATAAATCAAGAAATCCAGAAAGAGAATTTTTAGAAATTTATAATTTAACTAGTAATCCCAATATTACACCAGAAGAATCTTTAAAAATCATTAAAGAAAAATACCAAGAACCAAATATTGATAGATAAATTTTGAAATACACTAAAATATAAATTCATATAGAATAAAGGAGTAATACATGAATATAATGCTAATAGAAGACAACAAAGTAATGTCAAAAAGTCTAAAATATTCATTAGAAACAAATAATTACAAAGTAATAGCATTCGAAACAATAAAAGAAACTAAAGAATATTTAGCCACAAAACCACAAATAGATTTAGCAATACTTGACATAAACTTACCGGATGGAACTGGATATGAATTATATGAACATACTATTAAAAAGTCACAAATTCCAACAATATTTTTAACAGCAAGGGATGATGAGAATGATATTGTAAAAGGATTAATGATTGGTGCAGAAGATTATTTAACAAAGCCATTCTCGACAAAAGAATTATTAGCTAGAATAAACAAGATATTACTTAGAGCCAAGAAGAATACTGTGATTAAAGCTGGAGACATTAGCTTTGATATAGATAAGATGATAGTATTAAAAGGTGAAAATCAAATAAATTTAACAAGTCTAGAAATAAAACTATTAGCATTATTATTTAACAATATAAACAAAGTAGTAAATAGAAATACAATATTAGATAAGGTCTGGGAATGGACAGGAAATGATGTAGATGATCATACAATAACAGTATATTTCCAAAGAATAAGAAATAAATTAGGAAGTAATATAATAAAAACAGTAAAAGGAATAGGATATAGAATAGATGAGTAATAAAATAGAATTAAAAAAATCAATTATAATCTCACTAGTCATAACAATAATATTTTCAATATTTATGGCAATTATTAATATATATGAATATAAAGAATATACTAAAAACTTTAATAAAAATATTGGATCAATAATAGATGTAATACAAAGTAAATATCCAGAAATATCAACTGATGAAATAATAGGAATATTGAATTCAGAAAAAATACCACAAAACAATTCACTAAAAAAATACGGTATAGATCTAGAAAAAAACACAGTA
>ERZ773197.2818-NODE-2818-length-10647-cov-6.276246_pt1 | contig 10647 bp, 11 predicted proteins | sample MGYA00580999_ERZ773197 | MGnify/ENA primary metagenome ERZ773197 (study PRJEB29015, sample SAMEA2738166) | human oral metagenome | biome: human oral; feature: human-associated habitat; material: saliva | place: China | collected 2185 ... | reverse complement strand
AATATATACACAAGAGGAACAAGCTTAAAAGGATATAATAAAAATATGAAATGGTTATTTTCAGATACAATATCATTTCATTCAGAATATGGAAAATTTGGAAATGGATTTATTTCAAATGATAATGAAACATATATAGGAATTAACACATCATCAAATGCACAAATAATTAATTTTTACAAAACTTATATGGGAATTGATATTTCAATATAATCAAATTTTAAATACAAATGAATTTAAAGAAATGCAATCATATCCAAATGACAATTCAATAAAGATAATTAATAATTGTGTTGTAGTAAAAATCAATTAATAGGAGAAGAAAATGTACGATTATCTAGTAGTAGGAAGTGGGCTGTTTGGTGCAATATTTGCACATGAAGCAACAAAAAGAGGTAAAAGTGTTCTAGTAATAGACAAAAGAAATCATATTGCTGGAAATATATACACAGAAAATAAAGATGAAATAAACATTCATAGATATGGAGCTCATATATTTCATACTAGTAATAAAGAAGTATGGCAATACATAAATAAATTTGCAGAATTTAATAGATATACAAACTCACCAATAGCAAGATACAAAAATGAATTGTATAATTTACCATTTAACATGAATACATTTCACCAATTATGGCCATCAGAAGTATTTACACCATCAGATGCAAAACGCAAGATTGATGAAGAAAAAGCAGAAGCGGTATGTAATTTGCAAGGAAAAGAGCCATCAAACCTTGAAGAACAAGCAATGTGCTTAATAGGCAAAACAATATATGAAAAATTAATAAAAGGCTACACAGAAAAACAATGGGGAAGAAGCTGTAAAGAGCTTCCAGCATTCATAATAAAACGTTTACCAGTAAGATTAACTTATGATAACAATTATTTTAATGACATATATCAAGGAATCCCAATAGGTGGATATACTAAAATCATTGAAAAAATGCTAGAAAATGTTGAAGTTAGACTAAATTATAATTATTTTGATCATAAGGAAGAACTAGATAAAATATCTAAAAAAATCATTTTTACAGGTCAAATCGACCAATATTATGATTATAGATTCGGAAGGCTAGAATATAGAAGTTTAAGGTTTGAAACTACCCGTTTAGAAGAACAAAATTATCAAGGAAATGCAGTAGTAAACTATACTGAATATGAAGTACCATACACTAGAATCATTGAACACAAGCATTTTGAATATGCAAAAAATTTAGGAACAAAATCAATAGAAGAAACAAACAATATAACATATATAACAAAAGAATATCCAACAGATTGGCAAGAAGGAATGGAGCCATATTATCCAATAAACAATGAAAAAAACAATGAATTATACAAAAAGTATTTAGAATTAGCTTCAAAAGACGAAAAAGTCATATTTGGAGGTAGATTAGGAATGTATAAATATTTCGATATGGATAAAATAATTGAAGTAGCATTAGAATGTGTTTCAAAAAATATTAAATAAAAATAAACATATGTAATTCCGAACTCCACCGACAAAATCCAGTAATACATCTATTAATATTATTAGATTTAATTAAATTAATTCTTTGAATAAACCAATCAAGACCCATTATTCCCATAAAAAAAATAGAAAAATATAATGGTATAATTAACCTAAAAAAAAATAAAATAATAGTAACAATTTCTCCAATAATAACTCCTGTGCATCTACCACAAACAGGAAACTGATATCCTTTAAAGAAAAAACTCCTTTCAGGAATCTGATGACAACCCATTTTTTTACCAAATTCCATCAACTTAATCCATACAACATCTTTTTTTTCTAATCTATTATTCATAAAAATCAAGCCTTCCACTTTCGTCCACAATTATTGCAAACCCAATAATTATTATTTATTACCTTTTTTCCACCACCACAAGAACCACAAAGCAATCCAATTGGTCCAAAAATATACCAACCACAACATCCTTTAGAAGCTGAAAAATCAGTACCTTTAGTAGAAACTTCATTAATAATTTGACAATTTTCACTTCCACAATTCGAACATCTCATAAAACTTTCTCCTTTATTTCTAATTTCCAATAATAATTACCAATATTTAATAATTTAAAATACATAATAAAAATAAACATAATTAATAAATAAATATTATCTTTTTTTTATTTTTTTTTATTAATTTTACTTGACAAACACAACGTACTATTATTAGTTATTAACATAGTTATCCACATTATCCACATGTATTTTTTTACCTATTTTTCAAAAATACAGTTACATAATAACATTCTATCTAATTACAGAAATATTTACATCATAATAATCTTTTAAAAAATAAATTACCAATATTACAATTATTAAAACTTCAAAAAAGATAATTCTCTTTAAAATAACATTAAACCATCTTCTTCCTGTTTCAAAACCATACATCTCAGCACTCAAATATACTCCAATAAATCCACCTAAAATAGAAATCAAAACAATAATCTTGTTAAAAATCTTCTCATTCATTTCTATTGGAATATTCTTATTAGCTTGTAACCAAATTAATAAATATCCAACAAAATTTAAAAATAGAATAATACCTATAATTATTTTCAAATTCATAAAATCCCTCCAATATAAAATTTTATACAAATAAACTCATTTGATCACTCTCAGTCATACCTTTTAAACAACCAACATCTCTTAATAATTCAATAGCAGACTTACCAAGCTTAGCTCTAATCTTTAATTCATTAATAGATCCAAATTCACCATCTATCCTAGCACTTTCAATTCCTTTTGCAGCAGCAGGTCCAAAACCAGCCAAAGAACTAAATGGAGGTCTGATTCCATCATCTTCCATTAAAAATTTATCAGCAGATGATTTATATAAATCAAGCGGCAAAAATCTAATTCCTCTTTCATACATTTCATTTACAATTTCTAAAGTTTCATACATAGCAGAATCTGTATCTGTCGCACTATTTCCAAGCAAATCAATCTCTCTCATTTTATTTTTAACTTTATCTTGCCCATTACACATAATATCAATATCAAAAGCATCTGCTCTAATAGAAAAATATGCACAATAATATGCTTTAGGGATATGAACTTTAAACCATGCTATTCTAAATGCATTAGTAACATATGCTGCAGCATGTGCCTTAGGAAATAAATATTTAATTTTACTACATGAATCAATATACCATTTAGGAACTTCCTTTTCCTCCATTATTTTCTTAAACTCATCCCATTTATCAGGATTTTTAGCAACTTTTCCCTTACGAACAAGTTCCATTATTTTAAAAGCTATATTTTTGGGAAGACCACATTTAATCAAATAAATCATAATATCATCACGAGTACATATAACTTGATTCAATGGTGCAACACCATTATTAATAAGCTCTTGTGCATTTCCAAGCCAAACATCAGTACCATGTGAAAGACCAGAAATCCTAATCAACTCTTCAAAAGTAGTAGGTTTAGTTTCTTTAAGCATTCCTCTAACAAACTTTGTTCCAGATTCAGGAATTCCAAAAGTACCAACTTCAGACTTAATTGCATCAGATGTAACTCCAAGTGCATCAGTAGACGAATAAATTGACATAGTATCTTTATCATCAAGAGGAACTTTAGTAGGATTAAAACCTGTCAAATCATATAACATACGAATAATTGTAGGATCATCATGTCCAAGAATATCAAGCTTTAATAAATTTTGATCAATAGAATGGTAATCAAAATGAGTTGTAATAATATCAGAATTAGAATCATCAGCAGGATGTTGAACAGGTGTAAATTCATATATTTCTCTTCCTTTAGGAACAACTATAATACCACCAGGATGTTGTCCAGAAGTCCTTTTAATTCCAACACATCCTAAAGAAATTCTATCAATTTCAGCATTACTAACAGGAATTCCCTTATCTTCATAATATTTTTTTACATATCCAAAAGCAGTTTTATCTTTAACTGTTCCAACCGTTCCAGCTTTAAATGTCGTTCCTTTTCCAAAAATAACTTCTGTATATTTATGTGCTTTTGCTTGATATTCACCAGAAAAATTTAAATCAATATCAGGCTCTTTATCACCATTAAACCCTAAAAAAGTTTCAAAAGGGATATCCATACCATCTTTATCCATCATATGACCACATTTTGGACACTCCTTATCAGGCAAATCAAATCCATTATCAACACCATAATCATTAAAATCAGAATACTTACAATTAGGACATCTATAATGTGCTGGCAAAGAATTTACTTCTGTAATACCAGTCATATTTGCAACAAAAGACGAACCAACAGAACCTCTAGAACCAACAATATATCCGATCATCATTAGACTTCCAAACAAGTTTTTGTGCAATTATATACATAACAGAAAATCCATTAGAAATAATTGAATCAAGTTCCTTTTTTAATCTATTCTCAACTACTTCAGGTAATACTTCACCATAAAGCTCATGAGCCTTATTATATGCAATATCTTCAATCATCTTTTCACATCCAGGAATATATGGAGGACATTTTTCAGATGAAATAGGTGAAATTCTTTCACACATATCAGAAATCAAATTAGTATTTGTAACAACAATCTCTTCAGCCTTTTCATCACCCAAATAACTAAATTCATTAATCATTTCATTAGTTGTTCTTAAATACAAAGGTGCCTGGAAATCAGCATCAGGCTGCTTTTGCCCAGCTTGAATCATTCTCCTATATATCTCATCTTGAGGATCCATAAAATGTACATCACATGTAGCACAAACAGGTTTATTAAGTTTCTCACCTAAATCCACAATTTTTCTAACAATATTTTTAAGACCTTCATAATTTTCAATAGTACCATCTCTAACCAAATAATCATCATTCATATATGGTTGAACTTCTAAGTAATCATAATATTTAGCAATCCCTTCTAATTCATCATCAGATTTTCCATTTAAAATAGCTCTATAAAGTTCACCACTACTACAAGCACTTCCTAAAATTAAACCTTCCCTATATTTATTAAGAATTGATTTTAAAATCAATGGTTTTTTATAAAAATAATTAACATGTGAATATGACACCAATTTATATAAATTTTTTAATCCAACATAATTCTTAGCTAAAATAATAATATGACTATTTTTTATCTTTTTGTAATTTACACTTCCTTCCTCACTTTTATCAATATCAGCTAACTTTTTAACACCAGAATTTTCAAGCATTTTACACATAACATTAAAAACTTTAACAGTTGTATCAACATCATCCAAAGCCCTATGTGCAACTAAAACTTCAATTCCTAAATTCTCAGCAATAATACCTAATTTATATTTTTTATAATTAGGAAACAAATTTCTAGCAAGTGCCAATGTATCTAAATAAGTATTTTCAAATTTATAACCAAATTTCTGACAATTATATCTAATAAATCCAGTATCAAAATCAGCATTATGTGCAACTAAAACTGAATCACCAAAAAATTCCATAACTTTTGGTAAAATATCTTCAATTTTAGGAGCATCTTTAACCATATCATCAGTAATATGTGTAACTTCTTGAACTCTTTTAGGAATAGGTTTTTCAGGATTAACAAAACTTTCAAACGTATCAATAACTTCCCCATTCTTAATCTTCATAATACCAATTTCAGTAATTTTCTCAGTTCTAAAAGAAAAGCCTGTTGTTTCTAAATCAAAAACACAATATGTTGTATCTTTTAAATTTTGTCCTTTATCATTTGACAAAACTGAATTTTCGTCAGGGATCAAATATCCTTCAACACCATAAATAACTTTAAAATCTTTATTTCCATCAACAGTATGATAAGCTTCTGGAAAAGATTGAACAACACCATGATCAGTAATTGCAATAGACTTCCATCCCCATGACATTGCTCTTTTAATAAGTGTTGATGCACTAGTAACAGCATCTAATTGACTCATTTGTGTATGCATATGAAGCTCAACTCTCTTAACTTCAGCATCATCAACATCTCTTTTAGGTTCAGTATGTCCATCAATTTTAACAACAGTATTTGCACTAATATTAATTTCTCCTAAGAAATCATTATACCCAGCATTTCCCTCAACTTTAACCCACATGCCAGATTTTAAATTTTTCTCAAATTTATTCTTTATCTCTTCATTAACAAAAGATTGACAATTAAGAGTAGTACTTCCATCATAAATATCAAAAGAAACAATAAATCTACCATTTTTTGTTTGCCTAACATCATTTACTTTAATAATCTTTCCTTCAACATGAACAACTGCCTTTTCAGGTTTTATATCAATTAATTTAACAACATTTCTTTTAAAATTAGCATTATTAGAATTTCTACCAATAATCAAATTAAGATCATCATCAATATGATTATTTTTTATACTATTATCAAAATTATGAAAATCATTAAATTTAGGCTTAAAAATTTCTTTTTTATTTTTAACATCATTCGAAATTTTAATATTACTAGAAGGCTCTTGATTTAAACCATTAGCAGTATTTAACAAAACATCTTTAATAATATTATCATTATCATTCTTAAATTTTTTTATTCCATTATCATCACAACTACAATTAAACTCAAGCTTAACATTAACACCCATATAATTAAATATAAACTTTTGAATAAAATCACTAACTTTTTGCAATTCAAGCATATTACAAAATTCATTACAAATATTATTAACCATCAATATATTTTCATTAAAATCAACTTCACAATCTTTCATATAAGCACTAATCATCTGATTATACTTTGACATATATTTAACAATATCATTCCATTGTAAAACAATATTATTCTTTAATTCATTATCAGAAACTTCTCTATACTTAATATAAAAAACAACATCACTAAAAGAAAATTTATCAATCAAAAATTCTCTAAATTTTGCAATATCTAAAATGCTCAATACACAATTTGAACCAATAAACATCTCAAGCTTATTGGTTCTCTTATATAAATTTGCATTAATTATAATTAAATTACTTAATATATCATATTTATCACTAAAATCAGGAAAAATTAAATTTATTTTTTTATTATTCTCCATTCTTTCCTCCTAAAAAACTATAACATTCCAAATAAAATATATGCAAATGGAGTAATTAATAATAAACTATCAATTCTATCAAGCATTCCTCCATGTCCAGGTAATAATTCACTAAAATCTTTTATTCCACAATATCTTTTTATTCCAGATGCAGCCAAATCACCAACTTCACCAATAATTGCAAGAACAACTGTAATCAATGTAATTTGTAAATAACTTATTGAAAAACGCATAAAAACATTCATTACAAATGTATAAATTAAAGAAAAAAACAATGCTCCAAAAACCCCACCAAATGCGCCTTCAACAGTTTTATGAGGACTAAGTGGTGTAAGCTTATGTTTTCCAAAGCGTTTTCCTATTAAATATGCAAATGTATCACTACCCCATGCAGAAGTAAATATGTATGCAATATATACTAATCCTAAAGGTTGTCTAGATCTAAGTAATGTAAAAAATACTAACAAAAATGGAACATATGCAATTCCAAAAATTGTAACCATTACATCAAGAATAGTCTTTTTACCAGCAGTAATAATTTGTTCAATAAAAAGAGTTAACATTGATAATGCAAGAACAATCAACATAGCTGCATAAACTCTTTCCTTATCTATAAATTGCATAATTGTAATCAAAATACAATCAATATATCCAACCCATTGCGTAGGATTAGCTTTACATGTTCTATTAAAGCATTCATAATATTCATGTAATGTAATAATAGAAATAATTGAAATAAAAATATTCATAACCAATTGATTTGCATATATAAATAATATAATCAAAAGTGGCAACCCTACTAAAATAGTAAGATATCTTGCAATAAAATTCTTAGTTTTTTTCATTATTTTCCCTTTCTTATCTTACGTTTAGCAAACTCATCAATACAAAAATCAACATCATTTCTATTAAAATCAGGCCAATATTTATCAATTAGTAACAATTCACTATATGTTATTTGCCATGGTAAAAAATTACTTGTTCTCATTTCACCACTAGTTCTTACAACTAAATCAGGATCTTTCTTTCCAGCAGTATATAAATAATTCGAAAACAAATCTTCATTAATATCATTAATATCAATAATACCATCTTTAACTTTACTAGCAATTTTTCTACAAGCATTAACAATTTCAGCACGACCACCATAATTAAAAGCAATTATTAAATTTAATCCAGTATTATCAGCAGTCTTAATTTCCAAATCCTTAATCTTCTTTTTCAAACTTTCATCAAGAGAATCAACATCACCAATAAAACTAATTTTAATTCCCTTCATATCAAGTTCATTTAAAAATTTATCAAGATAAATACCAAGAAGACCCATCAAATATCCAACTTCTTCTTTAGTTCTCTTCCAATTTTCAGTAGAAAAAGCATAAACTGTCAAATATTTAAGTCCTATCTCATTACAATATTTAGCAGTATCAACTAAAACTTCTGCACCCTTTTTATGTCCCATTGTTGTCATCATAAACTTTTCTTTTGCCCATCTACGATTACCATCCATAATAATTGCCAAATGCTCTAATTTATTTCCATCCATCATTTTAAAAGTCTCCATCCAAACTATATATAATATTAAACTGTCATAATTTCTTTTTCTTTTCTAGTTGTAATCTCATCAATTTTAGAAATATACTCATCTATTTTCTTTTGAATCTTCCCTTCATCTACTTTTGCTTCATCTTGAGAAATTTCACTATTTTTTAATTGAATTTTAACCAAATCCATCTCATCCCTTCTAATATTTCTAATAGAAACTTTAGATTCTTCAGATAACTTTTTAACATCTTTAACCAAATCTCTTCTTCTCTCTTCTGTAAGCTCTGGAAAAGCAAGTCTTATAACTTGTCCATCATTCATAGGATTAATACCAATATCAGCCTTTTCAATTGCTCTAACAATTTGTGACAACAATGATTTATCCCATGGCTGAATAACAATTAATCTAGCTTCTGAAACTGAAATAGAAGCAATTTGAGATAATGGAGATAATGCACCATAATACTCAACTTGAACCTTATTCAAAATACTAGGATTAGCTCTTCCAGCTCTAATCTCACTAAAATTTTCTTCTAATCTATCAATAACTTTATCCATTTTTTTATTAATATTTTCTAAACTCATATAAACTCCTTAATCATTTGATACAACAGTACCAATATTCTCACCTTTAACTGCTCTAATTATATTTTCAGGATCACTCATAGCAAAAACAACTAAAGGAATATCATTATCCTTACATAATGAAATTGCTGTAGAATCCATAACTTTCAAATTTTTTTCCAAAACTTCTTGATATGACACCTTATCATATTTTTTAGCAGATACATCAACTTTTGGATCAGCTGTATAAACACCATCAATAGTTTTAGCAACTAAAATAACTTCTGCTTTTATTTCTGCTGCTCTTAATGCTGCAGCAGTATCTGTAGAAAAAAACGGACTACCAGTACCACCAGCAAAAATATTAATTCTATTCTTTTCAATATGTCTCATAGCTCTCCTTTGAATAAAAGGTTCTGCAATTTGCCTCATTTCTATAGCTGTTTGAACTCTAGTTGGAACACCTAACTTTTCAATTGCATCTTGCAAAGCTAATCCATTCATAATAGTTGCAAGCATACCCATATAATCAGCTGTTGTTCTTTCCATCTTTTTTCCATATTTACCTCTCCAAAAATTTCCACCACCAACAACAATAGAAACTTTAACATCTAAATCATGTAATTCTTTAACCGCATTACAAATTCCAGCCATTGTATTTTCATTAATACCAAACTTATCATCACCTGCAAGTGCTTCACCACTTAACTTTAATAATACTCTTTTATACAAAATAACCCTCCTAAAAATATAATTAGTTTTCTGTATTCTATCATAAATAATAGAAAAAAAAAAGAATTTATAACATAAAAAAAGATAATAGCTTTTCTATTATCTTTCTTTTAAAAAATATTTTTTAAACAAATTAATTAATTCATAAATTAATTAATTTTTCTCGATTTAACAAATGCAAATCCACCAATCAAAACTACTACAGCTGCAACAACTGAAATAATATATACATCAAATTCACCTGTTTTTGGTAATTCTTCTGAATCTTTTAACATATTACTATTAATAGTTGTATTAGCAGTATTAGATGTATTAGTTGTATTTAATCTATTACTTGTTGTATTTGTTGTATTTGTTGTGTTTGTTGTGTTTGTTGTATTTGTTTTTCCTAAATTATTTGATGGTGTATTTGATGTAGCTGGTCTATTTGTCAAATTTCCACCTTGGTTTACTGGACTTGTTGTTCCTGTTGATGTAGCAGTACCTGTTGTACCTGTTGTACCTGTTGAACTTGATAATCCAATTCCACCTGCAGCAAATACATTATTTAATGCAAAAGCAACTGATACTGTTACAATAGCAACTAATACAGCTGCTACTTTTGATAATTTGTTCATAGCTTAAAATCTCCTTACATTATTTATATTTTTCTAACATTCATATATTGTATTATAGTTTTTCTACAAAAAAATGTCAACACTTTTTGCAATTTTTAACATATTTTTATAAAAGAATATTATAGTTAAACATTAAACTTAAACTCAACAATATCTCCATCTTTCATGATATATTCTTTTCCTT
>ERZ773197.2815-NODE-2815-length-10649-cov-14.256938_pt1 | contig 10649 bp, 12 predicted proteins | sample MGYA00580999_ERZ773197 | MGnify/ENA primary metagenome ERZ773197 (study PRJEB29015, sample SAMEA2738166) | human oral metagenome | biome: human oral; feature: human-associated habitat; material: saliva | place: China | collected 2185 ... | reverse complement strand
TTTGTTCTTCCGGTCATGGGTATATCTCCTTTTTTTATTGTCAGAATAGCGGGAAAGCCGTGGAAAGTCAACGCAGACGGATTACGGAAGCGGGAATAAGCTTGACTAAAGTAAATAAAAGTCATAGAATATTGACATAAAACTGATTTAATAGTACAAGATTACGAATGATTTTTGAGAAATAAACAGAAGAGTGATTGCGCCGTATGAGCAAAACGGGAGAGAGACCGGACAAAAAGGCAAACGTTTGAAAGGGGAAACGGACATATGAGACAGAACCGCGCGCAAGGATGGAAGAGAGGCGTCGCCGTGACAATGGCGTCGCTGTTTTTGTGCATAGCGGGAGGCTGCGGTACGGCGAAGCAGCCAAAGGACACAGCTGCGGTGCAGACTGATGAGCAGGTTTCGGAGGCACTTGCAGCGGCGAAGGAGCAGACAGCCGAGTATCTGTCCCGGAAATACGCGAAATACGGCGATACGCTGACATCTTATTATGAGGCAGAGTACACGCCTAAGACAGAGCCTCATACCGCCTTTTCCGAGACCTTTCAGACAAAGAGGTATGCCGGGACCAATCAGCTGGTCAATGTTTATTACAGCGGGAATCCGTTGCGGGAACAGGATAACTATATGTCCTTTGTGTATCGCGAACGGGTTGAGACAGAGTATCAAAATCTGTTGGCCGAAGTTTACGGTGCGGACCGTGTGAAACTGGTCGCGGAGCCGGTTGCCTACATCTGGACCGACGAAGAAATCGACGGCGATACAAGCTTTGAGACCTATATGCAGCTTGTTGATGAGCAGGAAATCATCGCGCTGGTGAAAAAAGACGAAAAGGAAAAGAAACAGGACATCCAAAAACTCGGAAAACTCCTGAAGGCGCGAAACCTCGGCGTGAATCTGCTGCTCTATTATGTCGACGACGAGCAATTCGGTGCCGCCGATATGGCAGAAGTGTTGGCGCAGGGACAGTATGACGGCAACTACCTCTGCAAGGCTTTGGTGACTTGCAACCCGCAGCGCGAGGAGAAGTGCAGGGTCGAGTGGAGAGCCGGAAATTATATGCCGGATCTCTGGGCACTCCGGAGAGAGGCTTATGCGGATCCGGAGAAACAGAAGACGCAGGACGAGATTTATCGCGCGGTGCTGAAACTGCCGCTCAAAAAAATGGGGGTCAATACCGGCTGGACGCTGGATGGCATCCTGCGAAAGGCAAATTACCGCAAAGACCGATTCAACCGGGAGGAGCTGTTTGCCTACGAGAGCATTCTCGCAAAGCTTGGGCAAGCCAAATACAAACCGCTTCGGAAGAGCTATATTTTGCTGCTCTCGTACCGCGCGGGGCACGGAGGCCCAATCGTCAAGGCGGGGGAGAATAACCGGACGGAATTGTGGAAGGCGAGCAATGAGCACATCCGCATGTATCTTGAATTCTGGCCCGGCAATGATGACGAAGGCGGATTCCGCGAAGGCACAGTGTTTGCGTCGTCGGAACCGTAAAAGGAGGGAAGATGGATCTCTATGTGAATTTGCCGCAGCTCGAGGCGGCGCGGGAAAAAACACATGCCCTGCAGCGCCGACTCGCGTGCGCGGCGCGGGATATCCGGGCACTGGAGCGCGGCATGGATCAGAGTGTCTGGAGCGGCAAGGGAAGAGATGGATTTGTGCGGCTCTTCCTGCTCTTTGAACAGGCGCTGGACGGCATGCAGGCTACGTTGGCTGAGAAGCAGACTTTGCTCGGCGAGGCTGCCCTTCAGGCCGGACAGTGCCTGCAAAGTGAAACCGAAGGCTTTTGTGAGGAGTTTACGGCAGCGGAGAGCTGAGATAGGAAGGCCATGAAAATAGAGTTACGCCATGAGGCTTTGCAACTTCTGCATGATCAGTGGGGCTTGCTCGGAGAAGAATTGCGGGAAATTTGGGATGGGGTTCAAGCGGTAGATGACGACATCGCGCAGATGTTCACGGGAGACATGCAGAGAGCCTACCGAGCGGCTGCGGAGCGCTCGACCGCGCAGGCTTCACAGCTCTCGGATATTTTTGAATCGTTGCTCGTACAGCTGGACGAAGTCAATCAAACGGCGGAGGCCTTTGACCGGGCACTCGGGACGATGATTCAGAGAGGAGGCAGGAAAGCATGAGTTGTCGTTGTAGCGATATTCGCGACTGTGAGCGGGATTTACGCGTACTGCAAAGAGCGCTGCGAGATAACGGACAACTGGGGCAGCGCATCCGTACACTTGCGGCGAGCGGACACGCGGGAGATGAACAGGATGAAAGAGCATATCCGGTCGAAGAGAGCTTGCGGGCACGGATGCGACAAAAAACGGAAGAATTCTCTGCGCGGGCATTGGAAGCGCAGCAGAGATATCAGCGCTATCTGGAAAATTGTATTTGGGCGGCAGAAGATGATCTTGCGGCAATGCAGGAGGAGGATGACGCCTATCACGAGGATGATGATGATTGAGAGACAGAAAACAGCCGGAACATCCCGGCAAAATACAGCGGGAGAAACGCAGGATAAGAACTTTTTTCAAGGACCGGCTGCTTGCCGGGAAGCGGAAAGCAACTACCCGATTTCGCACAATGTAGCGGAAATCCGTCAGCGGGAGATACCCGGTCATGAGATACCGGATTTGCTTCGCTACCTTGCTCTGTACCGGTGGGGGCTTCTATGCGAGGGAAATACGGATGACAGTTGTCTTCTGATGAGATAAGAGGCATAGGAAGGGGAAAACAGACATGCAACCGGACATGAAAGAACAAACGAAGACAGAGAGAGCGGCGGAGAAAAGGAAACGTCTTTGTGTCCGCTATCTCCCCAAATTAATCCTTGGCCTAGGCGCTCTTGCGGCGTATTTCAGCTGGAATGACTATCACCGCAAGCCGAGTCAAAAGGAACTGGACACAGCCCTGACCAGATATATGCGGGGAAAGTATGCGATTTACGGAGATACATTGACGCCGAAAGGAGAGGGAAGCGTAACGTATCTGGCAAGTGATATCTTCTATTCAACCAGCAATACCTATGAACTCGCGTTTACTTCCGAGAAGTTTCCGAAGAAAGAAGAAAAAGAAGAAATCGTCCTTGACTATGATTATGAGAAGAATACGCTGCGCGACAACTATATGAGTTTTGTATTGCGCGATCAAGCGGAAGAAAAGTTCCGGGAGATCTTTGATCGAATCTATGAGCCGGGAACGTACGAGCTTGCCATCGTGATACCCATAGTGCCATATAACGGGCACGAGCAAAATGCAACAGAATTGATTACAGAATACTTGAAAATTATGCCATGGAACCGTGTCAATGTTTGCGTGATACGAGAGCCTGAAAAAAGAGAAAATGACATGCAACGTCTATTGAATGTGCTAAAAGAATACGGATATGATATGAATGGAAGCATTTATTATGTTACGCAGCAGCAATTCGATAGCGAAAAGAGAAAAGAAGAATGGATTGGACCTAGAGAATTTCCGCGCCAACTGTCTGTAGATGTTTGCTGGAATCGAGGGGATGACTCATACTATATATACTCTTGGGAGGAGAGTGGAAAGAAGTGAACGAGAAAAAATATTATGGAAAAGAAGAAAACAATAAGCAAGCAGCATTCGGAGAGAATCCGAGCGAACAAGAGGCAAACCAGGAGATTATCTATAATCTTGTATCATATTTGCCTCTAAACGAAATGAAAATTAAAGATGGAGCTAAAATTAGCTATATTGTAAAGACCGCACGGGATTACAAGAATGCAAATGGTAAGGTGGAGGATGGTGCGTTAGAGACCTTAGAAGCCTGCCTCAAAGAGGAATCCGGTATCTCCGATATCGGCAATGCGACAATACACTATGCAAGTTTCAACAAAAATACCAATGACCTGATTGCGCACGGAGTCACGCGGCAGGAAGCAGACTCTATCACAGACGCAAAGGCAATTTCAGCTGCGGTTTTTATTTACAAAGGTAGTGAAAGACAGGGAATCAAAGAAGGCGTGAGCATGGTATTTCGCGGGACGCCGAGAGCAGCCTGGAGTGACAATGCAAATATGGAGAGTGACTGTACCGGTCATTTCCAAAAGGACGGATTTACTTACGAGCGGATTTCTCCGCTTGACAGAGCAAGTTTATTGAACGTGCAGGATACCTTACGGCAAATCGAAGAAGGAGATGATGAGACTGCCCGGGTGTGCAGGCAGTTCATGCAAGAGAATAAACTGGTCCTCAGCGCGCATTCACAGGGAGGGAAACGTGCGGTTACCGCAAAGGGAGTTTTTCCGGAATTGCAGAATACGCGCTGCTATGCGTTTGACGCGCCGGGAATTCCGCCGGAACATTGGGATGAGCTTGTGCAACACTGGGGCGCGGAAAAAGTAGAAGAGATGCGCAATGATATATATAGTATCTATGCCGATAATGATATTGTACACGGAATCGGATATACAAAACAGCGAGGATATTTTGCGCGAAATCAGATGGCCTTAGATGTGCCGGAAGTAGATAATGACCGGAATGCAAATGTAATGGCATATCACTATGCATTTCGGCTGCTCCATATCGACGGAGACGGGAGCGTAAGGTTACAGGAGAAAGTAGAAAAGGAAGGAAATTGGGCCGAATATGCCAAGGTTGTTTCGGATGAACTGATGAAACTCCCGCCGGACAAGCGGGCTGATCTCATGCACCCCACAATGGCGCTGATACAGGTGTTTCACGCAAACTCACTACCGCATAATTATAATTTTATTGAGCATCTCAAACTCGGCGGGAGAACAATGAAATTTCTTCCTGACATTATTCCGCTGTTACATTTTTCTGCCTATCGATATTATTCTGAAAGTTACTCAAAGGAGCATCCGCTTGAGCGATGGCCGACAGGAGCCGGGGAAATCGTACTAAAACTGAAAGGAATGCTTCCCAAAGACATACAGAACGGTTTGAATGAAGCGGGGGATGCCTGGAATAAATCTTTGGATTTTTATCGGGAAGGAATCGGATGCGTTATTGGATTGCCGGGGGTATTGTGTCAATCTATGAGCAAATTCATAGTAGAAAAATTGGAGGCAGCGAAGCAACTGGCTGACAATGACGGTATAAGGCCGAACTCATTCTATCGGGATGAAGGCGGATTGCCGATGATACGCCATGATCAGACATTTAATCGCTGTACAATCGGTATGCTTCAGTTTGGAATCGAGGCGTATAGTGAAGCAATTACAGGAGCTTGTGATTGGGTAAAATCCGCATGGATGAATGTCACACAAGCGTATTATTTGGATGATTATAAGGTGTTCTGTAATCTGAATTATCCGTTTAGGTCGGTGTCAGATCCGATTTCGGGGTGTATGAGCAGAGGTGGATATCCCGGACTTTTGAGATTCCAGGCGCCGCCCTCTCTTGCGCTGAGCAAGAATGTTGCCTATGTCTGCCAAAGTGTAGATCAGACAATCGGAAGCTGTGAGGAGAGCTGCTATCCGCTCTTTTGGATTCCGGCCGGGGCACAGTATCCTTGGAAACTGGCTGAACTTTTGCGGAAACAGCATACGGCGGAAATTCAGGCAGGCGTTGATAGCTTAAAGCGTGATAAGGCAGCGCTGGAGTCTTGCATTTTGGAAGCCTGCGGAATTTCCACACTGGAAGAGCTCAAATCGGATGTGCCGGGTAAGCGTCCGCTGTTTGCGCTTGCCAAGCGAGTTCTTTACGATGCGCGCGAGACCGAAGAGATTCTGCTGCACTATGCGGCGCGCCTGGAGAAGGGATTACAGGCGCAGTTTGCGCTTCTTCCCGCGGGGAGCGCAGCAGGGGAGACGGCAAAGTTGTTTGATACAGAGGGCTTCCTCGCGAAGGAACCGGCAGACAACAGCAGTACTTACCGGGGAGAGGTCGGTATCTCTTATGCGGATGCCGGACAGTCTATGCAGAACTGTGAGGAGATGGCTTTGCAGTGCAATTACATTCTAAGCGATATCGGCGAACTCCGGCATACGCTTTCCGGGCTTGGCTATGTCTCGGTGTCGCATGACGGACTTGACGAAATGGTGGGGATTATAAACCGCTGGCGGGCACAGCAACTGCATCACCGGGAAGCACTCGGAAGCTATATGCGCCGCTGTCAGGAAGCAGAGGCAGCCTTCTGCGAGCGTTGCAACCGAATTGCGGTAAATTAGACGAGCGTTCAGAGATGTAAGTCGCAAGGGAGGACAAGGAATGCAGCAAGAGTACAAAAAAGAGTCACCGGTGGAAACGACATCTCCTGCTCGGCGATCTCCCCAAAGTAATCCTTGGTCTGGGCGCTCTTGCGGCGTATTTCAGCCGGAATGACTATCGCCGCAAGCCGAGTCAAAAGGAACCGGACACAGCCCTGATGAGATACATGCGGGGGAAAATATGAGATATACGGGGACATCCTGACGCCGAAAGGGGAGGGAAGCCCTATGAGCTTTGTATTGCGCAACCAATAGGAGGACCGTACACAATGCTTCTTATCAAAAATCCGGAAACACCAAGGTTGAGGCTTCGTTCTTGGCGGAAATCCGACAAAGACTTTACCTTATCTCTGTGGGGTGACAGAGAAAACGGAAAGTACATGAGTGATCCTGTTCGTGAGAATATGGATGAAGCGTATCTCAAATGTGTCGACGAGATGGAGGATAATCCGGAGGGATATTATCTGCTTGTCGAACGGAAAGCGGATGGGATGCCTGTCGGGACTTGTTGTATATTCCCCGAAAACGATAATTATGACATTGGGTATTGTATTGCAAAGGAGCATTGGAGAGAAGGCCTCGGAACCGAGATGGTCGATGCCATCCTTCGCTGGGTGAAAGCGGAAGGCGGGAGGTTCGTTACGGGAGAAGTGGCCGACGCGAATCTCCCTTCAATCGCGCTGCTTCGCAAATTCGGGTTTGCGGAGGACAGAAAAACGCGCTATCGGAAATGGGGCGAAGAAACCTATTTTGACGCCCATTATTATAAGCTGAACTTAGACTGAGGGCGGATTAAGACATGGGAACGAAAGTCTCTCTTTCTTTCTGAGGTAACGCGTTTGCGGAACGAACCGGTAGCGTTAAGTGCCCTGTTCGTCTGCTGCTCATGCGGCAGGCAAAGGCGTGATGGGGATAAATGACGCTGTACAGGATGAAGGGAGATGAAATTTCAGCTTTTGTTGCCGCAATCACGGTTTTTTGCGGGAGATATGCTATAGTGGAACGGTAAGGACAAACAAACCACTTTGGAGGCATATCCATGGATAAAATCATAGATTTCAGAAAAACAGTGTACGAGCTCGCAACAGAGTACCCGGAATTCAAGGAGATTATGGCGAGTGTCGGCTTCAAGGAGATCACGGAGCCGGAAATTCTGGCTTCGGCGGGTAAGGTCATGACGGTGCCGAAGGGCTCACGGATGAAGGGCATTCCGATGGAGCAGATTTTAAAGGCGTTTGGCGAGAAGGGCTTTCAAGTGATTGGTGCCGACGGAGCGCCGGTGCCGCCGACGCCGCCAACTCCGCCGAGCGCTCCGGCAAAGCCACCGGTGCCGCCGACTGCGCAGTACAATTTTCCGAATGCAAAACCGGAGAGAGCGGAGGCATTAAAGAGCTATCTCACACGTCTTAGTCAAGGTGAGTCGCTCGACACGGTGCGGGAGGATTTCCGGAAAGAGTTCCACTCGGTCGAAGCGTCCGAAATCATGCAGGCAGAGCAGCAGCTCATGAAGGACGGCATGCCGCTCGAGGAAGTGCAGAAGCTCTGCGACATTCACTCGGCGCTGTTCCACGGAGCGACCAAGGAAGAGCGGATTGCGAATGCCGAGCGCGAAGTCGCGGCGTCGATGATTCGCATTGCCGACCACGAGAAGGCGGAGCAGCAGGCGCAGTACGGCGACAAGAATGCGCTCGCTGCCAAGTTGATTGCGATTCCGGGGCATCCGCTCGAGACCCTGACGCGGGAAAACCAGGCGCTTTCCCAGCGCATCGAGAGTTTCCGCGATGCGGCAAAACTCGGTGTTTCTCTAAAGGATGCGGTGCACGCAATCCGCGAGGTTTCGGTGCACTACGCAAAGAAGGGCGACTTGCTCTATCCGCTGTTAAAGGTAAAATATGATGTGACGGGTCCGTCCTCCGTGATGTGGACGGTGGACGATGAAATCCGCGACGAGCTGGGGCGCCTTGACAAGGCAGAGGTCGAGGATGATGCCTGGAAGGCGGCGGCAGAGGCTGTTGTGCAGCGCGCGGACGAGATGATTTACAAGGAGACCAACATTCTGTTCCCGATTTGCGCCGTGAATTTCACGGAGGATGAGTGGAAGCAGATTTATCGTGACTCCAAGGATTATGAGAACTGCCTCGGTGTCGTGAGTAAGGTCTATGCGGCGGCAGAGGAAGATAAGCCTGCGGCGAGGGAGAAGGAAGTGCGGGTTGCGGTCGATGCGACGGAGACAAAGCGCCGCAGCTCTTCCTTTGTCGGCGAGATTGTGATGCCGGGCGGTCACCTGAAGTTGGATCAGCTCGAGTGGCTGTTGAATACGATTCCGATGGAAATCACTTTTGTCGACGCCGACAACATCAACCGCTACTTCAACGAGAACGAGGGACAGAAGGCGTTCAAGCGCCCGAAGATGGCGTTGGACCGCGAAGTGTTCTCCTGCCATCCGCCGAAGGTAGAGCCGCTGGTGCGCCAGATTATCGGAGAGTTCCGTGCGGGACGGCAGAGCAGTGTTTCGATTTGGGCTGAGAAGGGCGGAAAGACCATGCTGGTCAATTACCGCGCCGTGCGGGATGCGGAGGGCAACTATCTCGGCACTGCCGAGTTTGTGCAGGATATGGAATTTGCAAAGAGACATTTTCAGCAGGGAGGAGAGAAGCAGAATGATTAAGGTGTATGGGATGCCGAGCTGCCCGGATTGCGCGGAAGTTGCGGCAAATATCAAGGCGAGCGGCAGAGAGAGCGAGTTTGAAATCATCAATATCGGCGAACATGTGGCCTATCTGAAGGCATTTTTACAGTTGCGCGACCGCGAGGAGGCATTCCGGCCGGTCAGAGAGGGCGGATATGTCGGCATTCCCTGCTTTGTCCGGGAAGACGGAACGGTGACGCTTGATCCGGCGGAATTCGGTCTCTGAGGGGCTTGACATCTGTCGCGGGCTCTGGCAAACTAGGAGCAGTTATTGATTTTGTACATGAAATCAAACCCTAAGGAGGTAGTGCGATGGAATATCGTTTCACAAAAGATAGTTTTGAGAAGGAAGTTCTGGAGTCCAAGGAGCCGGTGCTCATTGACTTCTACGCGGATTGGTGCGGTCCCTGCAAGATGATGGCGCCGGTGGTTGAGAAGCTCGCGGAGAAGTACGAGGGCAAGGTCAAGGTCGGCAAGGTCAACTCGGACGATGAGCCGGAGCTTGCACAGATGTTCCAGGTCATGAGCATCCCGAACTTTGTCATCATCAAGGACGGCAAGGTTGTGGATCGCGTGATCGGCGCAGTGCCGCAGCAGGCACTGGAGGAGAAGCTGGACGCACAGCTTTGAGAGGAAAGCGGACAGACGGTGCCGCACTGTGGATAATCACCACAGTGCGGCGCTTTTTTTGTTCCGGAAGAGACGGAACCTGAATTGTGCGCAAATTCCTGATAAGTTTTGGATGCTTTCTGTACAAAATTCGGCATATGTTAAAATGAGGTGGTAAGTTTATGTTGTCCTTGCTATAATGAGGACACTCAAAATCATAAAGGGGGTAACTTAGCATGAATATACGCGACATTATCCTCCCGAGAGAGAAGACAAAAAACCTCAGATGGTTTGATGTCATCATCATCACCCTGATTCTCTTCGGGAAGTTTATTGTCATCTCCACGCAGATGTACCTCGCGACCCTGAAACCGGCCGTTGAGGCGGCTGCGACAGCGGTCACGGAAGCTGCAACGGAGGTCGCGGAGACAACAACAGATGTGGCAACCGAGGGAGCCGCCTACTCCAGTAACCTGAGGTATCAGGCGACCATGCTGGCGATTGTCTTCATCTACCTCTTTATCCGGAACTTTGACTTCAAGCAGGTCAAGTTCAAGCTGAGCTGGAAGATTGTTCCGCAGTACTTGGTGCTCTTCATCATCATGGGTCTCAGCGCAGACATTCTGTATCTGATCTTCGACAACGGCTATAACTACTTCTCGGCGGAGAGCCTGAGCCACATCAACCTGCTCTCGGTATTCCCCAAATTTGCGGCGCTCTCCAAGGTCGCGATTATTTACGCGCTGCTGAACGCGTTCTATGAGGAGTTTTACTTCCTCGGCTTGCTCGGCACCGTGCAGGAGAAGTACAAGTGGGGCACGCTGGTATTCTCGACGATTATCCGCGCCTCGTTCCACACCTACCAGGGCATGGCTTCGGCGCTCATCATCGGTATCTTCTTCGGCCTGCTCTACTATGTTTCCTACCACAAGTTCATCAAGAACCTGCTCCCGATTGTGCTGGTTCACTCGATGGCGGACATGTTCGGATCGGGTCTCATCTATCTGATTTCCCAGTGGTAATTGTTTTCGGGAAAGAAAAGCGCTCTGCATTGCTGATATGTACCCAGAATTCTGGACACATTGACTATCGTTAGGCACCGCAACTGGATGCTATCCTGTATTGTACAGGAGGCATCCAGTTTGTTTTCT
>ERZ773197.2809-NODE-2809-length-10666-cov-14.978701_pt1 | contig 10666 bp, 11 predicted proteins | sample MGYA00580999_ERZ773197 | MGnify/ENA primary metagenome ERZ773197 (study PRJEB29015, sample SAMEA2738166) | human oral metagenome | biome: human oral; feature: human-associated habitat; material: saliva | place: China | collected 2185 ... | reverse complement strand
CGAGGATCACGAGGTTTTCATAGACGCCGTCCGTCAGGATCGTCTCGCGGATCAGTCCCTCGCGCACGAGGCCTTCCGACTCGTAGACGTGCAGCGCGCGTGCGTTGTAGTCCTTGCAGTCGAGCCAAGCGCGATGAAACTCGAGGTCGTCGAATGCCCACGACTTCAGGAGCTTGAGCGTTTCGTGCCCGTAGCCCTCGCCCTTCTTGTCGAGGATGATGCGCGTCCACTCGATCTCCTTCGACGGATTGTTGAGCCCTGCGATCATCAGGAATCCGACAGACTCCAAGGTGTCTATGCGCTCGATGACGAGATGAATCGCGCCCTCGGTGTTGAGCGTCTGGCTATGCACCTCGCGCTCCCACGGAATGACGAATTTGCCGTTCTCGGGGCGAAATTCCACTTCGAGGATGTAGTCGAGATCCTTTTCCTCCGCCTGTCGAAATTGCAGGCGCGGCCCCTTTTTCACAATGCCCTGCATACGATGCTCCTTTCTATCGCGTCAAAGCAGACTGTGCATGCGGCCAAGCTCCTGAATGCGCTCCACCGACATTTTCGACACCCGCGCGATGGTTTCCAGCGGCAGCTTCTCTTTCAGCATACCGAGAATGAAAGCCGACTTTTCTTCCTCGCGGCCTTCCTCACGACCTTCCTCACGACCTTCCTCGCGGCCTCGTGCCATTCCTTGCTCTATGCCGTCCTCACGGATGGCTTCTTCAAAATCTTTTTGATTCCACTCGAAATTGACCATGTCGATGACCTCGCTTTCATGTGATTCCAGAAAGTTTTTCATAATGTCGTTCTCACGGCAATAGCGCATGGCAGTTCGGATGGCGGTCGCTCGTTCCATCCCCTGAGCAATATTTTTCTTTACGCATGCCACGAAAAAACTGTAATCATGCAGCGCTCGGCTTTTTTGCAGCAGTTTCTTTCAGTCAAGCTCGCGCAAAAGCTCTTCGAGCAGCCATTCGGCGAATACGCCTTCGCCCGTGTGCCGCCGGATGTGCGCGGCGTCCTCCATCGCGAGTGTCTTGGCGGCGAAGGCGCGGTCGGCTGCGGCGAGGAGCGGCGCGTCAATCGCCGTGTCGCCGGCGGCGTAGACCTTGCGCGGCGAGAAGCGGCGGCGCAGCTCACGGAGCGCCGCACCCTTCGTGAGCTTTGGGGGAAAGAAGTAGATCTTTCTGCCCGACGGCTCGACGCGAAGGCTCGTCTGCGCTTGGCACTTTTCCGCCTGCTCCTGCGCGTCCACGCCGTCGGCACAGTAGACGAAGAGGTACGCGTCGTCGACGATGCGGCAGCGGATGAACGCGCGATCGCCCAGATAGAGCGCGTGACAGCGCGCGATCTCCTCTCGTGCAGGGGCGATCAAAGCGTCATGCGCCTCGCGCCACGCGGCATCGACTTCGCCGCCGTGCAGGAGCACCGCGCCGTTCGTCGTCACGGCGTATTCGGGCGCTGTGCCTTCCGGCCACTCGATGCGCCGATACTGCTCGACGGAGCGCGTCGTCACAGGAATCAGCTGCACTTTTTGCGAGACTTCGCGCAGACGCTCGATGGCGAGCGGCGTCATGAAGCCGTGCGCCTCGCCCTTGATATGCTCGACGCAAACATCGCCCTCACGCTTGTGACTGCGCGAGTAGAGAAGCGTGTTGTCGAGATCGGAAGCGAATACGATGTCTTTCATTTCAGTTGTCGGCGAGCGAGCGTATGAGTCCGCATGCGAGATAATTTTCCAGCGGATACTCCACGATTTCGACGCCTTTCTCCTTTGCCAGTTGATAGAGATGACCGAGCCGCGCTTCGTCCGTGCGGCTCTTGACGAGAAGTTTCCACGGCAGGCGGCGCAGGAGGACGCGCGTCGCCTCACCGATGCCGGGCTTCACGAGGTTGATGTCGCGAATGCCAAAATCGCCCGCGATGCGCTCGACCTCGGCAAGCCCCGACCGATGCGCCGCGCCCTCCTCGCGCACGGGCGGCGCTTCCTCGGGGAAGCGCCTTTCCACCGCCTCGATGAAGTCATACGTCAGATCCTTCTCGCGCAGTCCTTCGTAAAAGGCCGCGCCGTGAAAGTCCGCCTCGCCGATCAAATCATCACGCAGCACCGTGCGGCTCAGAAGCCCCGACACCGTCGAGTTCAGGCACGAACTCGCGATGAGGAAGTCCTCGTGCGTGCCGCATTTCTCCGCCACATAGGCGGGATCGGAGAGGACGGCAAGCCCCGCGCTCACGCCGCGAAACTCTGCCGCGTCGTTTGCAAGCTCGCGTGCGATCGCGCCCTTGCCCGTCCAGCCGTCGACAAACTGCAGAGCCTCGGGAGCGTGACGCGCGAGGATGTACGCCATGGCGTTCTTGTCGATGCCCCTGCCGCGAATGATGGAAATCGTGTAGTGTGCGACGTCCGCGCCAAAGCGCCTCTTGATATAGCGCTTGAGCAGAATGCCGATGGGCGTGCCCGCGCGGGCGAGCGAGACGAGCGCGGCGGATGCGCCCTTCTCCTCGTAAATCTTCTCGGCGAGACTCGCCGTCGCATGAGCTGTGATCTCGGCGTAGCGCGAGAGCGCGTCGAAGTACGCCTTCAAGTACTTTTCCGACGGCTCGTATTCGAGCGGCAGCATCTCCGAATAATGCCTGCCCGACTGAATGAGCTTTTCCCTCTCTGCCGTCGGCAGAGGGTCGAGCTTTCCCGTGATGTCTTTCAAAAGGATCGTCACGTCGTCCTTCTTGTATGTACTGAACATCGCCCGCTCCTTCCTCGTCATTCGTCGCGGCTCATCAGATAGACGATGTCCGTGCAGCCGCTCTCGCGCAGGGCGCGGGCGATACTCTCGACCGCCTCATGCGCCTCGTGCGCCGTGTCCGAGACGATGACGGCATGGTGATAGGGCCGCAAGTTGTAGATGTACGTCGCGCGCTCATCGCCGTAGAAGCTCTTGACCTGCCAGCCCGCTTCGATGGGATAGCCCGCTTCCTCCGAGATGCCGATGGGGCTTCGCGTCGTCGCATGGAAGAAGACGTTCTGCCAGCCCTTCCTCTCCAAGACCCTGCCGACCATAAGACCCGGCAGCATACATTCCTCCGTGCCGAGCACGAGGATCGACTCGTGCTTCGCCCAAGCGATGCGCTCGGCGAGGACGAGTCCGGCGCCCTGCCAGAGGATCGTATAGTCGCCGATGGCGACGCCCGTGCGCGGCGTCGCGTGCTCGCCGAGCGCAAGTGTGCGATAGGGGTAATGTCGCGACGGCACGCGGCAGTCCGCCGCCCCGCGCGTTTGAAACGCCGCCGCACGCACCTCGTAGTCTTCGGGCGCAAGCTCTACGAGCGCGACGCACTCGACGCCGCACGCCAAGAGCCGCTCGCGATCGGCCGCCTTCAGGCGGTTCAGGACGGACGCTGCCACGAGCCTTTTCTCGCGGAGCGCGGGCAGCTTCGCCTTCATTTGCTCGACGATATTCGAGAGCGTCCTGCCCGTCGAGATCTCGTCGTCGACGAAGACGACCGTATCCGTCTCAGCGAGCTGCGCTTCGAGCGCATCGACGGCGAGTCGCTGCTCGGGCGCATGGCTGTGCTCCTCCAAAAACTCGATCGTGCGCACGCCGGACGGCAATTCCTCGCGCGTCGTCTGCACATAGAGGCACGCGTCCGCGAGCGACTTCGCGACGACGGCGCCGATGGCAGTCGCCGTCTCGGCGAAGCCGATGACGAGCCTTGCCGCCGGCGCGGCTGCCTTGACCTTCTCGCCGAGCGCTTCCATGAGATCGAGCGCTTCATGCGGCGCGACGGGCATGTGCTTTCCCTGCAGCGGGTTGACGAGCAGATAGCCGCGCTTTTCATTTCTGTGCCGCCTCGCCACGCGCAGCACTGCGTCTGCCATGTACTTCATCGCGCCCGCCTCACGCCTTGAGCCGCTTCGGCGTCTCAAGATTCGCCACGCGATAGACCTTTTGGCGATCGGGGTACTGCCACGGCTTTTCCTCGCCGAGAAGCTGATGGACGGCGATATCGGGCACGTTGATTCCCGTCGCGAGGCACGAGAGCTGCAAGCCGCCCGACATGCGCGGATTGATTTCCAACAGGCAGTACTTCTCCCCGTCGCCCTTGAACTGGATGTTGATCGGCATATCGATCTGCAGGAGGTTCATCATCGTGCGGCATTTCTCGACGATCTCCTCATCGAAGCGGACTTCCGAATAGCGGTGGTTCGTCTTGAAGCGCGGGATGATGATCTCCTCGCCGGGCGTCCGCAGGCAGTCGACGCTGATCTCCTGCCCTTCGAGGTATGGCATGAGCATGAAGGGCACGGAAAAGTCGTAGCCCCGGACGACCGTGCGCGCCATGTCCCACGTGAGCTTCATGCCGGGCTTGCGGCGCACGTCGCCCGAGCGCAGAAGCGTATCGTCGATGACGCGGAAGGTCTCAGCTCCCTCGTCCTTCGTGAGCTTGTAGCAGACGCGCGCGCAGTGGGGGCGCAAGCTCTCGTAGGCGGCGCAGAATTCCTCGTACGTGCCGGCGATGAGATGCGCGGGCACGAGGGAAGCGTCACGCGCCTCGAAGAAGGCGTACGTCGCCGCCTTGTCATCGAGGAGCCGCATGATCTTGTAATCGCTGCCGACGGCGAGCTTCGTGCCCGCCGCGAGAAATTCCTCACGATAGCGCGAGAGCAGCGTCAGGGCGCGGCGCGGGAAGAAGATGTCGATATGATGCGCCTTGCAGAATTCCAGGCAATACTCCACATACTCTTCGGAAACGGGAAGCGCAGGCTCCGTATACCACTCGTCGGAAACGAGACGATAGAGTGCATTGGGATTGGCACTTGAGCCGACGAACGTGAACTTTCCGGGCGATCCCGCCCGCATCAGCTCGATCAGATGGTAGGCCGTGCTGAACCATTGGTTGAACCATATACGCATAAAGACTTCCCCTTACCTTTTGCTCTCGGCGGCGGCTGCCGCCCCATCATCCTTGACGCCATAGATTTCCGCGAGCGTCAGCACGCGCTTTGCCCACTTGGCATGCGTCTTGACCTCGTTCATGCGCGTGCCGTCCCAGCTCTTCTTCACGCCTGCCTTCTCGTCCTGCCAACCGCAGATCATCTTCGCATCCTCGTAGTCGGCGCGCTCCGCCTTCAGACTCTCGAAGACGAAAGGAAGCTGCGCGGGGTGGATGACCGTCTTGCCGATGAAGCCGCTCAAGCGGTCGAGTTCAAGCTCCCTCTTGAGTCCCGCCGCCCACGCGCCCGCAGGATCGTCGCCGAAGTAATTCCAGACGGGGCCGGAGACGATGTAGTCACGCGCGAAGATGTTCAGAATGTCGATGAGGATGTCGCGCACGACGCCGACCTCGTAGATCGTGTGCGCGATCGAGCGGCGCACGCCGTAGAGATTGCTGAAATCGTTGCCGCCGACGCGGATGTTCAGCACGTATTCCCTGTGTGCGTCGAAGATCGCCTTGAGCTCGCCGAGGACGGCGGCGCGGCTCTTGATGTCGGCGATGGAAGGACTTTCGAGGACGGGCATGAGGTAGCGCTTCTTCGCCGCACCGTCATTGACCGATCGCATCAGCTCCATGTAGGCTTCTACATTGCCGAGATTCACCTTGGGCAGGACGTAGCCTGTCAGAATGTCGCCCGCCGCACCCACGAAGTCGAGAAAATGCTCCATGTGATCGGCGGTGCGCACGCGCACGAAGAGCAGCGGCGTCTCGCGCCCCTCCTCTTTGCAGACCTCCTTGAGCGCCGCGAGATTCGTGCGCAGGACTCGCTCGGCATCGGCGACCGCCATATCGCCGATCGCGTCCTCCAGACAGAAGCAGATGGCCGTCAGATGCTCATTTTTCTGCCGACGAATCTTCTCCACGATGTTCTCTTGGTAGGCGGGCATGTAGAGAAGCCCGCCCACCTTGTACTGCAAGATTTCCCTATCTTCCCTTCGGGATAAGTCACACGAACAAACATCCACTATGGTAAAACCTCCATCTTCAGGAAGCACGGCTTCCCGTGCCCCTCTCTATTCCACGCTGAGTCCGTAGTCCTCGCAGAGTCTCGCGAGTCCCGCCTCATAGCCTGCGCCGACGAGCTTGAGCTTCCATGCGCCGCGATGGCGGTAAATCTCCGCCGCGTTCACCGTCTTCTCGCGCCGCAGGCCGTCGAGATAAAAGCTGTACTTCGGCACGCCGTCCTCCGCGAGCGTCAGGCGCGGCGCACGCACATGTGAGAAATCCCTGCCCGTGCCGTCATCGTAGACCGAGAAGCACAGGACGAGGCGCTCGACGGCCGCGCCGACCTTGGCGACGTCGACGCTCGCACCGACGCCGCCCGCCGTATCCACTTCGATGCTGTCATCGTCCGCGCGCGCGTTGCCGAAGAAGATCAAATCCTCGTCGCCATGAACGCGCCCACCCGCATAGAGGCGGAACACGTAGGCGTCGACCTCGACGCCCGGCTCGCGCCCCTCGTCCTCGTAGCGGAAGGCGAGCTTCTCGCTTCCTGCGAGCCGCAGCCGCTCGCCGCGCACGAGCTGAGGAAGCGGCGGTTCGGGGCTTCTCGCGCGTCTTTCCGGCGCACCCGCACGCGCCTCGCCCGCGATGAATATGCGCCGCTCCTCGCTCGCCGAGCGCATGGTGAGAGCGCCGTAGACGACCGAGCCGGCGCGCATCGCGGGAAGCGTCAGAAGGAAGCCGCCCGCCCCCGCCGGCAAGACCTCGGGAGAAACGCGTGCATCCGCGATCTCCGCCGTCACGCGCACCTTTGCCTCAGGCGATGCGGCGACGGCGAAGCTGTTCTCGCACTCGGGCGCGAACGCGCCGAGGTCGACGAACTTCGGCAGCGCCGCCAAAGAGCCGCCCGCCGTGCCCATTGCACTTTCGCCCCTCGCCTGTTCCCTTTCCATCGCATCCGCCTCCTGCGTCGGATTTCGGCAGACTCCCGCACGCGGCTCGAACTCCACTTCAGAGCCGCGCCCGGAAATTGCCGAAAAGAACACCCCAAAAACGGGAGGCACAAGGCCTCCCGTTTTTTTCCAGTGCTTTGTCAGACATTCACGCCGTACGCGCGGCAAAGGGCTTCCAAGCCACCCTGATAGCCCGCGCCGACCGCGTTGAACTTCCATTCGCCGTTGTGCCGATAGATCTCGCAGACGACGAGCGCCGTCTCGACGGAGAACTCCTCCATGAGATCGAAGCGCAGAACCTCCGTACCCTGCACATCCTGCGCGTTCGCCATGCGTGCGACACGCACGTAGGCGTTCGACACCTGTCCGAAGTTCTGCTTGCGCACCTGCGCCTCGTAAATCGTCACGGTGATGGCGATCTTGTCGACGTCCGCCGGCACTTTCGTAAAGTCGATCGTCAGAACCTCGTCGTCGCCCTCGCCCTCGCCCGTGAGGTTGTCGCCCGTATGATGCACCGAGCCGTCCGGGCTGTCGAGATTGCCGTAGAAGATGAAGTCCTCGTCCTTTCGCACCTTGCCGTTCGCGCCCAAGAGGAACGCCGAGGCGTCGAGGTCGAAGTCCGCGCCGCCGTCGTACTGGTTGACGTCCCAGCCGAGGCCGACGAGCGCCATCGTCATGCCCTTGTCAAGACTCACGCGCTGTCCCTTGGAAAGATTCACCGCCATGTCATTTTCCTCCCTTTCTCACGATCTCCTGAATCCACGTCTCGAAGCCCGACGGATTCCTCGTCTGGATGAGCACGGGACCGGGCCCGCGGAAGCGGCACACGAGGCATTCGCCTGACATGACGCTCGAAATCCAGCCGTTCGACGCCTTTTCGATCTTGTAGTTCATGTAATCGGGCCATGCGACGAGGTGGCCATTGTCCACGATGACCTCCTCGCCCGCTTCGAGATTCAGCACGTGAATGACGCCGTAGCTGCTCAAGAAGGCGATGCCCGTGCCCGTGAGCTTCAAGAGGAAGAAGCCCTCCTGCGAGAAGAATCCCTGCATGAGTCCCTGCATCTTCGAGTCGATGTTGACCGTCTCCTCCGCCGCGAGGAAGCCGCCCTTCTGCACAATCATGCCGTAGGAGCCGTCCAAGGCGACGTCCATGATGCCGCCGGGCAGCGGATGTCCGAAGAGCACCTTTCCCGCGCCGCGCGAGGCGACGAGCCGCTGCAGGAAGAAACTCTCGCCCGTGAAGACGCGGCGCATGATGCCGCCGAGCACGCCGCCTTCCATCTTGCCCTCGACATCGATGGTCGCATCCATCGCGATCATCGCATCGGATTCCGCCTTGATCGCCTCGCCGTGGCGCAGCGAGCACTCGACCACGGGAAAAGCCTCCGGATATAAGATCTTGTATTCCATCATCGCACCCCTTTCGATGGAAGAAGCTGTGCACGAGTCCGAGAGACTTATGCACAGCCCCCTTCTCTCGCCTCCCCTGAGGGGAAGGCTCGCCCAACAAAAGAATGCGCTTATACGTTGACGCCGTAAGCCTTGCCGAGTGCGGCGAGGCCGCCACTGTAGCCCGAGCCGATGGCGTTGAATTTCCACTCCGCACCCTGGCGGTAGAGCCTGCCGACGACGACCGCCGTCTCGATGGAGAAGTCCTCGCCGAGGTCGAAGCGAATGAGTTCCTCTCCCGTCGCCTCGTTGACGACGCGGATGAAAGCGTTCGACACCTGTCCGAAGTTCTGCTTGCGCTCATCGGCCTCGTAGATCGTGACCGTGAAATCGATCTTGTCGATGGAAGCCGGCACCTTCGAGAGATCGACCTTGATCTGCTCGTCGTCGCCCTCGCCCTCGCCCGTGAGGTTGTCGCCCGTATGCTCGACGGCGCCCGACGCGTGCTTGAGGTTGCCATAGAAAACAAAGTCCGCATCACTCGTGACCTTCTCGTTCGGCCCGAGAAGGAACGCCGAGGCGTCGAGGTCAAAGTCGGAGCCGCCGTCGTACTTGTTCGTGTCCCAGCCGAGGCCGATCAGGAGCTTCGAGAGACCCGGATTGCCCTTCGTCAGATCAACTTTCTGTCCCTTTTTCAAACTGATTGCCATGAAGATTCCTCCTTATGCGTACATGCGAAAGCCGCCTGCAGCCGCACGGTCGAAAAGCGCGGCATAGCGGGCGGTTTCCCTGCCCAGGCACATATCGTGCCGCTTCATGAGAACAAACGAACCGTTCCCTATATCAAGCCGCAAGGGCATGATGTCTTACTGATAGCGCTTCGCCAGAGCGCTCAGACCCGTGTCCTTCGTGCCCTGGCCGATGGCGTTGAACTTCCACTCGCCGTTGTAGCGGTAGATCTCACCGAAGATCATCGCCGTCATGCCCGCGTAGCTCTCCGAGAGATTGTAGCGGCAGAACTCCTCGCCCGTATTCTCATCGCATATACGGATGAAGGCGTTCGCGATCATGCCGAAGTCCTGCTTTCTCGACTCGCAGTCGTAGATGTTGACGACGAAGACGAGCTTGTCATAGTCTTGGGGCACAGCGGTAAGATCGACGAGGATCTGCTCGTCGTCGCCCTCGCCCTCTCCCGTGAGGTTGTCGCCCGTATGGACGATCGCACCAGACGGATGCTTGAGGTTGCCGAAGTAGACGACGTCCTTCTTCCCCGAGAGGCGGCCGCCCTTGCAGACAATCACGCTCGCGTCGCAGTCGATGTCGGGCGCAGAGCCGCCGAAGATCGAGCCGAAAAGTCCGCCTTTCTTCTCCTGCTTGACGGGATCCCAGCCGAGCCCGATGCGGATGCGCGAGAGCGCCTGACCGTCCGACTTCTTCAAGTTTACCTTCTGTCCTTTTTGCAGATTCACGCCCATGCGCCTGCCTCCTCGATTTCTCCTTGCGCTAAGAACCTCTCATGCGGAGCAGCCGCTCTGCGAGCGCCGCTCCATGAAAACAGTTTTCCCTAACTAAAATAATTCGCCCTGCCGCCGCCTTTTCCCTTCATGGCTTTGATGAAAATTCCTTCATGCGCCCATCGCCTTCCGTCGAAGCAAAGCGGCTGCCCGCAGCAAAATCCTGCACGCTCAGTCCTTGCTGCCCGGCTCCCAGCGCAGACCCCAGTGATAGGCTTTGTCCATGCTCTTATGTCCGCTGAAGAAATGCACGAGCTTCTCGACGCTGAAGGTGTCGTTGATGTTTTCGAGCATGGCGATCGCGCACATCGCCTTCGACGAGCCGTACTCGTCCATGCGCACGATGATGTCGGGGCTGCCCGGGCACTTGACGGTCACGACGCCGTCCGCCTGCTGCCAGTTGGCGACGCCCTCGTAGATGAACGTGTAGACGAGGATGCGCTTGATCTTCGATGCCATCTTGCCGTTGACGCGAAGCGTCTCGCCGGCCGCGTTGCTGCCCGTGCGGTCGTCGCCGTCGAGCGCGATCCAGGGGCGGCGCGAAAGGCTGCCGAAGTCATTGCCGAGCGCCTGCACGCAGCCGATCTCGCCGTCTTGAAGCTCGTAGAGGCAGCCGAGATCGAGGTCGATGCCGCCCGCTCCTCCCCCGCCGCCGAAAATGGAGGCGAGAAGCCCCTGCTTCTTCGTCTGCGGCTGCTGATGCCAGTTGAGGTTGATGGAGATCTCGCCGAGTCCGCCGCCCTTGACGAGGCTGACCTTCTGTCCCTTTTTTAGCTCGACCTTCTTCGGCGCGGTCGGCGGCTGCACGGGCGGCGCGGCAGTCGGTACCGGCGGCACAGGCGGTGCGCCGCCGGGTCTGCCGAGGTTCAGCGGCTG
>ERZ773197.2805-NODE-2805-length-10673-cov-15.078358_pt1 | contig 10673 bp, 10 predicted proteins | sample MGYA00580999_ERZ773197 | MGnify/ENA primary metagenome ERZ773197 (study PRJEB29015, sample SAMEA2738166) | human oral metagenome | biome: human oral; feature: human-associated habitat; material: saliva | place: China | collected 2185 ... | reverse complement strand
GTCGTTCCTCATCTCCATAGAAAGAATATCGTAAACCAACATCCACCAAACCGGCAAAACCAATCATATTATTCAAGCTATTAATAGTCCAGCTAGTTTCGAGTAAGTAAGAAATTTTTTGTTTTTGATGAAGCTCTTGATTTAAGATTCTATCATAGATGATCATTGGCGCAACGGCCATAAAACCAAACAATGCTAAACAGATGACATTTAGTGGAGACAGTCCTCCCAGTATTTCTTTAATCTTATCAAACGAAATTGTTTTAAAAAGTCTAGTTATCTCTACAATAACTAGACTAGTAATAGACAGAAATAAAACGAGTTTGATAAGTGTTTGCCATTTTTTAAGCCAATTCAAAAGCATTTGCAAACTCTACTCCTTTTATCCTAATAATGTCTGTAGAATCGGAACCACAATTACAAATAAAACCGTACTGAGAGTGACCACATTCGTTGAAAACTCAACATCGCCTTTTCCTTGATTGGCAAGGATAGGAAGAACCGCTAAAGCAGGTGTTGCTGATTGAATCATAAAGGTTCTAAATTCTGATGCTACCATATTTGGAGAGAAGAACTTCAAAACTAGGAGCATGATGACCGGCGCAAGGATAAAACGACCAACCAGTGTGATAATGGTATCCTTATCAAAGCGAATGGTCTTAAGTCCCGCCTTCGCTAGAACGATACCAATATAGACAAGTGATAATGGCGTTGTTAAACTACCAATATAGGTCAAGGTACTTTCCGCAAAACTTGGAACAGGCAGACGGAGCACTAAAAAGGCGAGGGCTACGAGAAAACCTAATAAAGGAGCAGGGAAGAGCTTCTTCCAATTAAATTTTTGAGTCTGTTTTGAAGCCCCTTCTTTGCTATCAGAAGTCATCAGATAGACACCTAAGGTCCAAGTAGAGATAGTATTTGTAATATAATATACCAAGAAGTAAGGAAGGGCTTGATCCCCAAACAGAGCGATATTTAAAGGCAAACCAATGAAAATAGTATTGGCATTGACAAAGGTATTAATCATGGTTCCTCGGCGTCCTGAGCGCACTTTAAAAACTTTCACCGCAATAAAGGCCGCTAGATAACCAAGAATGAAGGCGATAAACGTATAGAGCAAACCACCAGACAAGCTAATCAGCTTATCTAAGGTTAAATATTTAAGAACAGAGGTAAAAATTGCCACAGGCATAGCCACATTCATAATGAGTTTAGATAAGTCATTTCCAAAACTCTCTTGGAACCAACCACGGACTTGCAAGAAATAACCAAGAATGATGATGACGATAATGGGTACAATACTCTGAATTGACGTTAAAAAGATTTCCATAGTATCCCTTTCTATCTAACAGGACATACAAGAAAAGGTGTACAAGGCATCCAGTCGCACTCGTACACCTCCATTAAATTTACTTATTTATATTCTGGGTACCATTTCAAATCACGGACCGCTTTAGCCATATCTGTTTCTTGAGCACGCGCAAGACCTTGTTCTTGCGCTTTTTTAGCAACTGCTTCTGCTACTTTGATAGAAACATCCGCTACATACTTGAATGGAGGCAAGACTGGTGCTCCTGGTTCGCCTGGATTGACAATACCACTCAATGAATGTGCGGCAGCGCCAATCATTTCATCCGTTAACAGACTCGCTTCAGAGGCCAACATACCAAGTCCAAGACCTGGGTAGATCAGGGCATTATTCGCTTGACCAATCACATAGTCCACCCCTTTATAAGAAATCGTACCAGCTGGAATTCCTGTTGCAACAAATGCTTTTCCGTCTGACCATTCGATCAAATCTTTGGCACTTGCTTCAGCCAGTTTGGTTGGGTTTGACAATGGGAAAATGATAGGACGTTCTGTGTTTTCACACATAGCTTCTACAATTTCTTTTGTGAAAGTATTCGGCTGAGTTGAAGTTCCCACAAGAATAGTTGGCTTAACCGTCTTCACTACTTCAAGAAGGTCCGTCAACTGATCTGCATTGGCAAAATCAGAACGTTTCTTAGCAAATGGTTTTTGTTGTGGCGTTAAGTCATCCATATCATCAAAAAGGAGACCTTGTTTGTCGACCATAAAGAAGCGTTTATAAGCTTCTTCTTCAGGCAGACCTTCACTGACCATTTCACGAAGGACACGAGAGGCGATCCCTGCACCAGCAGTCCCACCACCATAGCAGAGATAAACTTGATCCGTTAATTTTTCACCTGTAATATCCAATGCCCCAAAGATCCCACCTAGGGTTACAATACCAGTTCCTTGGATATCATCGTTAAAGGTTGGGATTTGTTTTCGATATTTTTCAAGGATGTTGGCAGCGTTTAAGCGACCAAAATCTTCCCAGTGCAGATAGAGTTTAGGGAAGAGGCGTTCTGCAGTTTGAACAAATTGATCGATAAAATCATAATAACGATCTCCACGCACACGTTCGTGACGATTTCCCAAGTAATTAGGGTTGTTACGCAATTCTTCACGGTTGGTACCTGCATCAATGACCAAAGGAAGTACCGTTGAAGGATCGATTCCTGCAGCTCCAGTATAGACCATCAATTTCCCAACAGAAATATCGACACCATTTGTTCCCCAGTCTCCAATACCAAGAATACCTTCTGCATCCGTCACAACAATGAGACGAATTTCACGGTCCCCTGCTGCATTTTTCAAAGTCGCTTCGATATTTTCAGGATGATTGATATCAAGATATGCGGCATATTGTGGATCTACAAAGAGGTCGCTATAACCCTCAATGGTATCAGCAATGGTTGGGTCATAGACAATGGGATTAAATTCTTCCAAATGTTGAGCAAACAGGTAATAGAAAAGGGTACGGTTGGTATTAAAAATTTCCATCAAGAACAAACGTTTTTCCAAATCGTTAACCTTTGTTTGCATTTGCGCATAGGTTTGCGCTGCTTGTTCTTCAATGGTTTGAACGTAAGGTGGCAAAAGGCCAATGAGACCTAATTTCTGACGTTCCTCCAAGGTAAAGGCAGTTCCTTTGTTAAGGAAGGGGTTGTTTAAAATATCATGTGCAGTCATCATGTGACCTCCTTATTAGTTTATTCTATTATAACACTTATTTACTTTAAATGACACTTTGTTCTATATATGATACAATATGAATGAATCAGTCAATGAAAATTCAGACGACGCACCCTAAAATGATGGAATTTCAGGCAATAACAAAATAATAGATTTGTCCATCCCTTACTAAATCGTCCTGATCATCTTTTTAAAAAGCGAGATCCTTTACACGTTTTTAGAAGGTTATTTACGTCAAAAAATCCACTACTTTAAGGAACTCTTTTTAATCGCCATGATGCTCAATCTCTCTAAAAACTACAAATAATAAATCCAAAATATGTTTCTTATAAAGTACTTTGTTTTGTTTAAGGTGTTAATTTTGTTATTTAAAACTTGTATTCTGGTTACATGAAAACAAAACATTATTTACAACGGTATATAGCGCAAAAGGTCAAATATTTGCGAAAAAAACAGAACATGAGTCAAGAGGAGCTATCGGAACGGGCAGATCTTGGATTAAAATACATCAATCAATTGGAAAATCAAAACGTGAATCTGACCATTCACAGTCTTGAAAAAGTTATTGTTGCTCTTGAGTTAACTCCTGAAGAATTCTTCAATTTTGATTCACTCGAAGTGTCTTCAGATTCTACCGACAGCCTTTCACTTAAGAGAGTAAACATGAAAATTAAACAACTTCCAGTTGGAAAAAGGGAGAAGATCCTAACGATTTTCGAAGATCTTTTAGATAGCCTTTAATTGTCCTCTGACTCACCTCAGATTGTAACAAACAAAAAATCATATAGTCAAATTAGCTATCACGGATAATTTTTGCTTATCCATGTCTGTCTATTTAGAAGAGGGAGCCCAATGAATCTTAAGGACTTTTATTATTTTCTTGATCTTAGTCAACAGCAATCCTTTACTGGGGTTGCCCAAAAACACGGGATCAGTCAACCATCCATTTCCTATGCGATTAAACGACTAGAAAAAGAATTTCACTGCCAATTAATCGCGCACGATCCTTCTCACCGTACTTTCAAATTGACGCCCCAAGGAGAAATCTTGCTACGACATATTCAAAAGGTCTTACCTGAGATTCAAGGGGCCAAAAAAGAGATTCTCCGGAGTCTTTCTCAATTCAATACGATTGGTTTCCCACCAATCATCATTGACTATCTTGTCCGAAAACAACCCGCCTTTATCAGTAATGTTGCAGCTCTTCAAAGTATCCATCCTGTTCAAGAAGGATCTGTCGAACTTTTGGAATTACTTTCCAAAGGAGAACTAGATGCTAGTTTTTTAGGGAGTTTAGAACCGATTAAAGATCATCGCTTCCAGGTAAGAGAAATGGCCAAACGAGATCTCTTCTATATTCTTCATCACAACCATCCACTAGCCTCAAAAAAAGTATTACAATTTTCAGACGTCATCGATGAAGATTTTATCATTCCAGATGAGCACTTTGTTCATTTAAAAGCCTTTGAACAGTTGAATGAGCGCTATCACCATGAGGCTACGCCCTTCTTTCAGACGGATGATATTCAGCTTCTAAAACAACTTCTTCGTAAACAAGTGGGGATCAGTTTACTAGCAGATCTTGCACTAACAGATGGTGAAGAAGAACTGATCGCGATTCCGATGGCAGAAAATGAACGGATTAGTTTTTACGTTTCATTAGTTGAACCGAAGGAAAGTAATCTCAAACCGGAGGTCATCCAATTCTTTGAAAAATTACTAAACTAGTCGTAGTCTTTGTTTTTAGTGCTAATGCAGAAACATAAATAAAGTGACTAGCTAGTATTTTTTACGACAAAAAAATATAGTAGAAATACCAATAAAATAAGGATTCCTGCAAATTGGTAGGAATCCTATTTTCTTTTGCATGTTTTGTATATTTAAAATATTTTATGTATATTTTTCTTGTTTAGTTTTTTATTAATAACTAGGGATATAAAAAGCTCGTAAACCCTTTATCATTATACTGTTGACAAGTTTTTCAAAAACCTGTATGATAGAAAAAAGTTTATTAAAAAGGGGACGTATTTTGAAAAAATATACTATTTCACGTAAACAAACTTTAACTTTAGCTTCCGTTGTTTTAGGAACTGTCTTCACAGGAACGACTATTGCTTCTGCTGATGACGTTGCACCTGCAACAACCCAAGCTGCTCCTGCAGCTACTACAGCAGCAAAATCACCTATCACTGCAGCAACAGAAGAAATCAACGCTAAAGCCAATACACCCGTTGTTCCTGCTGATAAAGCAAAAACTGGAGATGTCATCGCTGTGGACGTCCAAAAAACTGGCCCATCTGCTAAAACAGACGGTGCAGATACAACCACTACCTCAACAGCAACCATCAAAACCACTAGCTTAGCAGATCAAGACACACCTGTTGGCACTTCAAAACCAGTCTCTTCTACCAAGACAGCTACATCAACCAAAGAAACAGCTGACTACACTGAGACCACAACAGAAACAGTTAATAAAACAACTGTAGTGGAAGTTATAAAAGAAGCAGATGTCATCAATAAAAAAGAAGTTCAAGGAACATCCGACATCGTCTTTGTCATTGATAAATCATTTTCAATGGATATTTATATCAATAAAACGATGAAGAATGTCGAGGCCTTCGTTCGCAATCTGTCTGCTAAAAATATTCAAGCCCGTTTAGGATTGGTTGAATATGAAGACTCAGAGCATACGAAATACCATGATTTTAACGGATCAAAATTCACAACTGATCCAGAAAGCTTCATTAGTGCTCTAAAAGCAATCAAAACCTATGGTAGTGATGAAAATACAACTGTTCCATTGCACCACATCGCTACTTCAGCAGACTACAACTGGGGGACTGGAGCAAATAATCATCGCTTTGCTTTCGTCATCACAGACGAAAACATTGATCTTACATCAGATACACCATCGAAAGAAGTGACATTGAAGGCCCTTCAAGATGCCGGTATCTCTTTGACCGTGGTTGGTTTAATAACTGACAAAGCAGACTATGAGGAATTGGTCAATGGAACAAATGGTATTTACTTGAATATCCTCGACAATTTTATTGACTTATTGAACGTTCAATTTGCCAATAAAGTAGTTGAATCTGTCCAAAAAGGTCGAGTCTTCAAGGTACAAATCGATAAGTATGAGTTGATTTCAAAAACCCATCGTGTGGCGAAAGCAAAACCACAAACTCCTATCATCCAAACGCCTACAACACCGACTCCTACTCCTCAAAAACCAGCTATATTTACACCAGCTCAAAGCGAGCCTGCCAAAACAGCAGTCTATATCGCACCTGCAGTCCTTCCTCAAAAAGAAGCAAGCCTTCCAAATACAGGAAGCAAGACCTCAACTGCCTTGACAACTCTTGGCCTTGGTCTTCTTAGCATGAGTGCTGCCTTTGGAATCTCTCGTAAAAGAAAGAAAGACTAACACGAAAAAGAGAGTGGGACAGAAATCGGTAATTCGTTAGAATTCGATTTCGTCGTCCCACCTCCGCACAGTTGAGTAGGGCAGTAAAAGCTGATGAAATCAGCGTAGTAGAGCCCACTCAACCACTGCGTCTTGCTCGACAATACAAAAACAATTGAGAGGCTAGGACTTTTGTCCCAGCCTCCCTTTTTAGCTCTGTACGAATGATTCCTGTTTTCCATTTTCATCAGGAATGTTAGAATCTTCAGCTTCTACCAAAAGATTCTTGTCCTCCGCTATGATATAATGGGGACAGTACAAGTGAGGAAACCAATGTTACAAGAACTAGCCTTTACAGGCCAATGGAGACACTATCAAAAACGCGTTCTCGATAAGAGTGACGCTTTTATGGCGGATGGCCACCTGCATTTGGTAGCAGCTCCTGGCTCTGGAAAAACAACTCTGGGGATTGAATTTATTAGGCATTTTTCTACCCCCTCATTCTTTTCTTCCCAGTCACCATTCGTTGAATAATTTGGAAGCCTTACGTCCGGCCTTCCCTAACTTAAAGATGATCTCCCTCACCGTTGCACCTCCTTACGAAGAAGGTTTTTGAGAACACTAGCATGTGTGGTGAGATCAATGAGGAATTTATCGTTCCAGAATTGTTTAAGGAGATAGTCTTTGTCTACTTCTCCTTTTCAACTAAGAAAGAACAAGCCCAGTTAGATGTCTTTAGCTAACAAATAGGAGCTCACCTTCACCAAGAAGCAAGTTACGTCGAATTTAAAATAATAGTTCATTTAACTAAAAAATTCTAGTAGATTTGAGATTCTACTAGAATTTTTCATTATCTGACATCAAGCATAGACTCGCCTTCGTCCATATCCTTGTACAGTTTGACTTTTCAAATAAATACCTTGGTATTCAATTTTTCTCATTACTTTTCAAAATCTGATAAATGACCGTATTTTTCATCTAAACCACGGCTGAACCACCGGCCGTTTAGAACTTGAGAAATGAGAACTTCTTTTCTTTCCTGACTAATACTACTGTCAGATGCAATTTCTTCTAATAAACTTATTTACCCCACAAGAAAGCAATCATCGGCTTATCAACTAAAGCTGTTTCATGAAGTTTACTGTGTTGGCCATCAGGACCTGTGATTTCCTTTTCTTGATAGAACTTGACATGACCTTTAAACAGGTAGCCCAAAGATTGACTAGACAAATTGGTCACGCGCTCATCACTCCCTTTACCTGTATTGCCATAGATGTTAAGAACTTCAACCTGATCTTGAGGGTAGTGATTTCCAAGAGACAAGAGCTCTTGATAGGACTCTGTCATGCTAGATGGTTTTCCTTCGTCATCTAGTGTGATATTTTCCGGTTCATCCATGCCGATGATTCCGTTAAAGTGACCAGCAATATCCACTTGTTTGATCAGTTTAGGTAGACTCGTATCACTGCCGTGTTGGAGCATATAGTAGACGATGGCCATATTCCCGTATGAGTGAGCAACCATATTCATCTCCGTAATTCCATAAGTATCTTGGAGAGCCTTGACAACAGCGTAGGCATAGTTGCCCTGATCCTGAGTGCTAGCTCCTCGATTATTGTCAAAATTGACTAGGACAATCGGATTGACAGCATCTTTAGGAATGGTTCCTTTTAGAGTGACTGTCCCATCCTTAGCTACCTTAGCTTCGATGATGGTCTGAGTAACACCAGCTTTTTTAGCCGCATTAGCCATATGTCTTTCTGCACGACTACTTGAACCCCAACCATGGAAAAAGATAGTCGGACGGCTTGATTGGATATATGTTTTTCTTGCTTCTGCTTTTACGGTCTGCGCTTGGTTTTGATGTAGTAAATACCAACCACCAGCACAAACAAGGGCAAACATTGCTAAAAGACTGAAAAGTAACGTTTTTTTCTTCATAAATACCTTTCTGATTGGCTTTTTGTAGGAGTTAGATGATCCTAAACTCTTTAACTAGCAAAGCTGGTTTCGAGTTCATCCATCTTACATGTTTTCCTTTAGGAAGCGTTCCATCTCTTCAAATGGAATCACATCCAACTGGTCGTAAAGGTCTGTGTGACTAGCCCCTTCGACCGTAATCATTTTTTTATTGTCACCAGAGAGTTTTTCAAAAGCATCTTTTCCCATGTAATAAGAATGCGCTTTGTCGCCATGGATCACGAGCACAGCATTGCGAATTTCATTTGTGTAATAGAGGAAACGGGTATTGGCAAAGCTTGTATTGCCCTGAACAGCCCAACCATTGTTTGAATTAAGACTGCGCGCATGGTAACCACGAGGTTGTTTGTAATAATCAAAATAATCTTTCACAAAGTATGGGGCATCTTCTGGTAAGACATCAGGCACCCCACCTGCTAGTTGCATTTGACCTGTTTGGACATCCAAGGTCCGTTGATTGGCAAGTGCCAGACGTGCTTGGTAACGGGCCCCTTCATTATCCTGATTATCAAAGTAGCCATTTCCTGCAATACGAGACATGTCATACATGGTTGATACAATAGTCACCTTGATACGAGGGTCAATAGCAGCTGCATTCAGGGCAATACCACCCCAGCCACAGATACCGATAATCCCGATACGGTCGGCATCCACCTGATCATGAGTCGCTAGATAGTCGACAGCCGCTTGGTAGTCTTCTGTATTCACATCCGGTGAGTTGATATAACGTGGGTAACCACCTGATTCACCAGTATAAGAAGGATCAAAAGCAATGGTCAGATAGCCACGTTTCGCCATTTCCTGAGCATAAAGTCCAGATGCTTGTTCCTTCACCGCTCCAAATGGACCAGACACTGCGAGAGCTGGTAGTTTTCCAGTCGTACCTTTAGGTTGATAAAGATCTGCTACTAGAGTGATGCCGAAGTGGTTGGTAAAGGTAACCTTTTTATGTTCCGCTTCCTCACTGAGTTTAAAAGTCTTATCCCATTCTTGTGTGAAATTCATTGTTTCAGTCATTTGTTTTCTCACTTCTTTATTGATGAGTCTATTATAGCTCTTCCGACAAATATACTCAAATACCTATTTACTATCACTACTATGCCTAAAAGGCATTCTATGTTATACTAGAGATATGGATATTCGGATTTTACATTACTTTGTCACCATCGCTCAGGAGAAAAATATCACTCGCGCTGCTGAACGCTTGCTCATTACCCAGCCCACCCTCTCTCGACAGCTCAAAGAGTTAGAAGAGGAATTAGGTGTTTCTTTGTTTCATCGAGCCAATCGTGAGATGACATTAACAGAAGATGGTCAGTATCTTTATAATCGGGCACAAGAAATTTTACAATTAGTCAGTAAAACAGAGGAAAATCTGACCCGAAAAGATGAGATTGGAGGAGATCTTTATATCGGAACAGCAGAAACTGCTAGTTTTGATCTTATAGCGGATGCCTGTCGCAGTTTGCTAGAAATCTACCCTCAAATACGTCTCAACTTTTACGACGATAACGCAGATAGTCTTTATGAGAAGCTGGACAAAGGCACTCTTGATTTCGCACTTGTATTCACACATACTGTCCCAGCAAAATACAAGATGATTCAACTTCCTAGAAAAGACCGATGGGGTGTTTTGGTCCCTAAGAATCATCCCTTGACAAAGCTCGAACAAGTCACAGTAGAGGAAATTGTGAGCTATCCACTCATTGTCTCTAATCAATCCGACATTGACAAATCAGCCTTTGCCAACTATGACTATAAGGTAGTTGCTACTTATAATCTTCTCTATACCGCAGGTCGTCTGGTTCGAGCAGGTCTTGGCATCGCTCTGTGTCTTGACGGAATTGTGGATCATCCTGAACTGGTTTTCCTCCCCTGTACTAACCAAGGTGACGAAGGTTACTATCTTATCTGGAAAGACAGACACGATCAAACTGCAACTGAGAAAGCCTTTTTAGAAGAAATTGAAGCACAACTGTATGAAATGGAGCATTAACTTCACTTCTATCAAAGCAAGCATCAAACCTTATCACAGCCCTCGTAATCCCTACGAGAGGCTTTTTTTTATCTTTTATTTGAGAAATTCTATTATCTTCTTTACAGCATAGAAAAAGGCTTGGAAATACAACTATCTGTTGCATCTCCAAGCCTTTGATAGAACTAGAACTGACCTAGTCAAGTACAATCATAGCCTTAATAGTCTTACGTTCATCCATGTCTTTATAAGCTTGATTAATATCTTCCAGTT
>ERZ773197.2799-NODE-2799-length-10692-cov-4.928645_pt1 | contig 10692 bp, 10 predicted proteins | sample MGYA00580999_ERZ773197 | MGnify/ENA primary metagenome ERZ773197 (study PRJEB29015, sample SAMEA2738166) | human oral metagenome | biome: human oral; feature: human-associated habitat; material: saliva | place: China | collected 2185 ... | reverse complement strand
CATGGAGATGACCGTCGAACTCGGACGAACCCGCAAGATGATTAAAGAAATTTTAAGCATGGGCGAAGGGCATATTATCGAATTGGATAAACTTGCCGGCGAACCGGTGGACATATTGGTTAATCATAAGCCGATTGCAAAAGGGGAAGTCGTCGTTATCGATGAAAATTTCGGTGTTCGCGTTACCGAAATTTTATCGCCGGCTGAACGTATTAGCGATAATACATAGCGGAATGTGAGTACGGGTCTGCATATTGCAGCCGTAGCGCGCATGGGGTGGGAAATGTATAGTAGCTTTTATAAAAGTATAGTATTCTCTTTTTTTTTGATGTGCGGTGTGCTATGTGCATTTGCCGATAACGGAACGACAGTAGAGACAGGCAATGCCGCAGTATCTCAGGTAGCGCCTGCAGAAACAGGTATCGTTTTACAAGCGGATGAATCGGCATTGCCGGTACAAGATGTTTCTCCGCCGCGCGCTGCAGGAAGTTCAACCTTTTTGATGCTGTTGCAGCTGATCCTTTCGTTAGCTGTTGTATGTGCGCTCATTTACGGAGTGCTGTATTTTATCCGACGTTCAAAGCAATTTACCGCCGTGGACGATCCTTTCTTAAAAAATGTTGCAAGTTTACCGCTTACACCCAATAAAACCCTCTACATTGTAACGCTTATCGACAAAGCATACTTAATTGGCGCGTCTGATGCTTCACTGTCGCTGGTTGCGGAAATCACCGATAAAGAACTCATCGATGCGATGAATTTGCACGCAGCGCAAACAGCCGGACCGAAGCAGAGTTTTAGCTCATTGCTTCATACTTTTTTCCCAGCGGCAAAACCCAAAGAAACTGATGCGAATCCTTTTGACTCATTTTTAGCTAAGCAGCGGGGACGTTTGCAAAATTCAGGCGCGGCGCAGGAAAGCGAAAATTCGCAAGAAAAGAACGCCCCGCAAGAGGCGGAAAACGGCAGCGCAGGGAGGGATGAGCGATGAAAAAACTTGCACTGTGTATTGCGTGCATCTGCCTGTTTTGCATTCCGGTAACGCTGTCCGCGCAAAACACCGGTACATCGCAGACCGGACGTACCGAAATAGACGCCACCCGCCAAGCAGGGCGTATGCCTTTTATCAACCTCAATATCCGCGAGGCACAGAGTAATCAGGAAGTAGCGTTTTCTATTCAGCTACTCCTGTTAGTAACGCTGATTACCCTTGCGCCGAGTATTCTCCTGTTGATGACCTCGTTTTTGCGGCTCAGTATTGCGCTTGATTTTATTAAGCGCGCGCTGTCGTTGCAGCAGGTGCCCCCGACGCAGGTACTCAACGGTATTGCGCTGTTCTTAACAATTTTTATCATGTGGCCGACCTTTACGGAAATATACAATAAATCGTTTAAGCCCATGGCGGACGGGCAAATCAATATCGAAACAGCCTATACTGAGGCGGAAAAACCGTTGCGCCTTTTTATGTATAAGCAGATGGCGCATGACCCCTCGCATATCAGGCTCTGTATGTCGCTTGCCCGTCTGGATAAGCCAAACACGCTCGCCGACGTTCCCACGTATGTACTCATTCCGGCATTTATCCTGCACGAGTTGACCATCGCCTTTCAAATCGGCATATTCCTGTATTTGCCGTTTATCATCATCGATATGGTTGTCGCGAGCATCCTTATGTCGATGGGTATGATTATGCTGCCGCCGGTACAAATTTCGATGCCGTTTAAGCTCATCTTATTTGTGCTGGTTGACGGTTGGAATTTACTGGTCGGTCAACTCTTTCAGTCGTTCTTGTAGAATACTAAAGATGCAGCGAAGCTATAGAGATGATAAGAATGGATATATTGCATAATATCGATAGTTTACATTTTGATGCAGTTCTGAATACCATTATCAACGGCGACTGTTTGGAAATAATGAAAAAGCTGCCCGATAAGTCTATAGATGCTATTATCACTTCTCCTCCATATAATTTACTTAACAGTACCGGTAATGGACTTAAAAAAAACACCCGTTCCGGTAAGTGGGCTAATGCGGCAATAAAAGACGGATATAAAGATTATGATGATAATATGCCATATAATGAGTATATTTGCTGGCAAAAAAAATGTATTGCTGAAATGTACCGTTTGATAAAAGATGATGGAGTTATTTTCTATAATAATAAAAAAGGACCGAGTATTAAGTATTTGTTTTACTTATTTTACCCAATCCATATTTTATTACTTGATTTAACTTTTTTACTTCATTAACTACAATATTTACAAAGGACTAATTCAATTCCAATTGATAGATCAATTTCTCCAATCTTGTATTTTTCATCAATCTGAATTAGTTCTTTTAATATGTTTTTTAAATCTTCTGTTTTGAAGTGTCCAGCTTGTTCTTTATATTTTCTTATTAAAAATGTTTGATTTGGCTTTAATTTTAAGTTTGATACAATTTCTGAATCATTTTCAGTGTTTTTTAATAAATATAATTTTTTAAAGTGTTTATATAATTGAATTAATATCATCTGTCTTTCTTGTGCTTTTTGTGAAAAATTTTTGTATATATTTAATGCTTCTACTATTTTTCTTTTTCCTAATGAATCTGTTAAATCAAATATTATGCTTTCTGATTTTTTTATTGCTAATGCATCGATATCTTCTTTTTGAATTGTTCCGTTTTCTCCAGCATATTCAATTAATTTTCTTATCTCATTTATTAATTCTTGCATATTTGTTCCAACTAATTCAATTAAATATTGTGCATTATATGATTCTAATTTTACTTTATACATAGCTGAAATCTGTATTAATTTTTTTACTAGTTCATTTACTGATAATTCATTGCATTCTATAATTTTTCCTTTTTCTAATATAAATTTGAATAATTGATTTTTTGTATCAATTTCATCTTCTAGAAAAATTAAGCTTACATATTTTAGATCTATATTTTTCAAAAATTGTATTAGTTTTTTTATTTCTAATGTTTCTTTTTTAAATAGTTTTGATTGTTTTATCTCAATTGTTTTTTCTTCATATCCAAATGCTGGTGTTTCAATATTTGTTATTAATTCTTGTATATTTGTTTCATCTAGTTTTATATAATTTAATCCTAAATGTAATTCTCCTAATGTTTTTTTTATATTTTTTAAATTATCTTGTTTTATAAATTCGTCATTTCCATATATTAAATATATCAATCTTTGCTCCTTGTTATATTACAGTATAATCATCATTAGTTAATAAAATTTTAAATATTGCTGATACACTCCATGCTTGTGCAAATGCTCCTTTCCCATGTTCTGGATTTAATCCATCATATACTTCACATATACTTCCTATTGTATTTCCATATATTAATTCATTTAAAAATACATCTGCAATATTTGTTTTAAATTTTTTTAATGTTTGTTCTAAACTTAATTTGTATTCTGTTCTTTTTTCTGCTTTTATTAAATTACTTAATGAATCATAATATAATTCTAATAACCATGGCCATGTCGTTCCTTGGTGATATGAACTATCTCTTTCTATTGGTCCTCCACTATATTCTGGCTTGAATTCTTTGTCTTCTGGTGATAATGTACGCACTCCATATTTATTTAATAATTTCTTTGTGCATGTTACGAAACTTTCTCTTGCTATATCTTTTGAACAATCTAATATTGGATATTCTGTACTTAAAGCAAATAATTGATTTGGTCTTATTTTTGCATCTCCTAAAACATCATATAAACATTTATTATCAATATTAAAAAATTCTTTTTCAAATGATTTTTTACATTTTAATGCCATATATCCATATTGTATTTTTAATACTTTTTTATTCAAATGTTCTGAAATGTCTTTCATTACACATAATGCATTATACCATAATGCATTCATTTCTACTGCTTTTCCATTACGTGGTGTTACTGGTTTTCCATTTACTTTTGCATCCATCCACGTATTTTGTATATCTGGTGTTCCTGTTACTAATAAACAGTCTTTTCTATCTACATATATATTATTTCCATCTAAATTTGTTCCATCTGTATATGCTTTTATTATTCTTTTCATTTTTTCAAATAATTTTTCTTCTACAAATGTATAATTATTGGTATATTTTAAATACTTTCCTATTGCTGCGAATAATAATAATGATGCATCAGCACTATTAAATAATGGCATATCATCATATTCATTAAATCCATTTGGTACTATTCCTCTACGTGCTGATCTTATATATGTCAATAATACTTCTTCGGCTTCTTTTATTCTGTTTGACATCAATAATATTCCTTCGAATGATATTAATGAATCTCTTCCCCAATCTAAAAACCATGGATATCCTGCAATTATTGTTGTTAATTCTGTTGATTCTCTTTTTACAATAAAATTGTCTGATGCAACAATGTACTTTCGTACTAAATTTTTATATAATATTTGTTTTGTATTATCTGATAATTTTGTTTTTAATAATTTTGAATTTTCTATTAAATGATTTATTCTTAAATATTCATTTTCAATTACTTTTTTTCCATCTATTTGTAATATAGAATCATAGTCAATTCCATTCCTTCCATCTAATGCACATACAAATGTTAATTCTTTTATTTCATTTGGTTCTAATTCAATTTCAAATGTACCTGCAACTAAATGATTTTCAAAACAATCAAACCCTCTATCTCTTTCTGTTTTATAATACATATTATAGAAAATATCATTTTCATGTGGTTCATATGTGCTTTTCTTCATACACATATTTACTTTACACTCATTATTTCCTATAAAATTTATTTGTGCTCTATCTCCATCTGTTTTTTGTGTAAATCTAAAGTTTTGATCTTTTTTTAATGAATGAAAATCTCTATTATTTAATAATGGTGTTACTCTAAATTTTGATTTTGAATTTTGACTTTGTATTCTATATTGTACTATCACTGCATTTTTTCCATGTAGCATGCATATTGATTTTTCTATTTTTGTATCTAGTATTTGGAATTTATATATTGGTATTATTTCTTTTTCAAATTCTTGTAAAAATGTATATCCTTCTGTTACTGAGTTTGATGTTGAATTTGTAAATATATTATAATTTACCCCATGTATTTCAATACTTTCATCCACTTTTGATAATATTAATTGTCTTTGTGCTGGTGGATTTAAAGATGCTATTAACAATCCATGATAACGTCTTGTGTTCATTCCTCCTATATCTGTTGATGAGGCATATCCACCTATTCCATTAGTAATTAACCATTCTCTCATTTTGGAAATCTCCCTTATGCTTTATTTATCTTTAGATTCACTATTTATTAGTGTTGATTTTGTTCATCATTTGGCGTTTCATCACCTTTTATTGTTTCTATTCTTTCTTGATATTTTTCTTTAAATTTGCTTTTAAATGGACTTCTTTCAAAGATTTTTCTTCCTGACATTAAAAATTTATTATCTTGTTTTTCTCTCTTTTTTCTTTCTCTTTCTGTTTCTTTTAATTTGTTGTTTAATGTCATAAATTGACTATTGTTTTCCATATCATCAAATAATAATTCATCACAAATTAATTGAATTATTGTTGATGCTATTATATCTGGATCATGTCTTATTGAATCTCCTTCTATCTTTGATAGATTTCTTTGTATTAAGTTTATTCCCATTTCTTTTACTTTTTGTGTATCTGGTAATACAATGTCTGCACCTTTTAAATTATATAAATGTATAAATTCTGGTACAATTTCTCCTGTATCATAAATACAATAATCAATTATTCCTTTTCCAACATAATCTGTTATTGCTTTTACATGGTCTGATAATGTATATTCATCTGTTTGTCCCATTTCTGTCATAATATTGCTTACATAAATTTTTGTTGCTTTACTTTCTTTTATTGATTTTGCAATTCCTTTTATTAATAAATTTGGAATTACATTTGTATATAAACTTCCTGGGCCTATTATAATTGCATCTGCATCTGTTATTGCTTCTATTACACCTGGTGCTGGTCTTGAATTTGTTGGTGTTATATAAACTCTTTGAATTTTCTTTTCACGTTTGCCTACTTCTTCTGGAATTTTTGATCTATCTTCTATAATACTTCCATCTTCTAATTCTGCACAGATTTTAATTGGGTCTAATGTTACAGGAATTACTTTTCCTATCATATTTAATACACTTTCTGCATTTTCAATTGATGAATTAAAATTTCCATATACTTCTGACATTCCTGCTATATATATGTCTCCAAAGTTTAATCCTCTTAATTTTGGATTTCTAAATCTATGTGATAACAATGCTTCCATTGCTTGTTCATCATTTGCTAAAGATATTATTCCTTCTTTTATATCATTTATTGGTAACATTTTTAATTCTTTATTTGAATCTGATCTTAATTCACCATAATCTGATAATGTAATTATTGCTGTTATATTGTCTGTATAATTTTTTAGTCCTTTTATTACTGTATTTAATCCACTTCCACCACCTATTACAACTATTTTAGGTCCTTGATGATATACTTTTTTATTAAAAATTAATGAATTTAAATTGTTTTTTTCGTATCTTGTATCACTTTCTTCTACTAATATTTCTAGCATTCTTTTCTGTCTTTGTATTGAACTTATTATTACTGATAATACTCCTAAAACAAAGCATATTGCTATTTTAACTATCTCTTTTGTTGTTAATGTTTGTTTTACTATTATATTTGCAATTCCAAATGTTATTAAAATTACACCTATTAACCCTAATAACATCCATCTTTTTACGCCTTTTGTATTACTGATCCACTTAATTAAGCCCTTCATCTCCTATAATCCTCACTTCTGGTTTTATTTCATAACCATATTTTTCAAATACTGTTTTCTTTACATGATCTATTACTGCTAAAATATCCTTACATGTTGCATTTTCATAATTTATAACAAAGCCTGCATGTTTTTTTGATACCATTGCTCCACCTATTTGATATCCTTTTAATCCTGCTTCATCTATAACTTGTGATGTTATAAATCCTTCACCTCTTTTAAATGTACTTCCTAAGCTTGGATATTCTAGTGGTTGTTTTTCTTTTCTTTTTGAAATATATTCATCCATTTGTGCTTTAATTTCAGTTGGATTTCCTTTTTTCATTTTCATCTTTGTTTGTAATATTAATGCTTTTACTGTTCCATTTTCAAATATACTATTTCTATATTTATATTCATGTTGTTCATTATTTATTGTTTTTAATTCTAATGTATTTAAATCAACATATTTTGTTTCAACAATAATGTCTTTCATTTCATGTCCATATGCTCCTGCATTCATTACAACTGCTCCTCCAATACTTCCTGGAATTGCATCTGCAAATTCAAATCCTGTAATTGAATTTTTTAACATCATTGTACCAATTGTTTTATTTAGTGCTCCAGCTTCTGCTGTTACATAAATTTCATCATCTGATTTTTTATCTATTGTAATATTTTTTCCTATATATTTTATTACTAAACCTCTTATTCCATTATCTCTTACTAATGTATTTGATCCATTTCCTAAAATTGTTATTGGACATTTTCCATTTTTTATTTCTTCTAATTCTAATATTTTCATCAATTCTTCTAAATTGCTTACTTCAATAAATATATCTGCTGGTCCTCCAACTTTCATTGTTGTTCTTTTTTTCATTGGTTCATTATAAAATATTTGTTCTGGGCTAACTATTTCTTCAAGCTTTTCTATTTTCTCTATTTTATCCATTCTTTGCCTCCATTTTTAAATATTCTTCTTTATTTTATCATTATACTTATACTTTTACAACATTATTACATATAATAAAATTTGGTTTTTTCTAGATTTTCTCTTGTTATTTTTAGCAATATGTTATATTATTCATATATTGAAAATCTGCCTAAGGGAGTTTAGTAATGAGTGACATTAATGTATATTCAGGACCTATGAAGTCTGGAAAAACGCAAGAAATCCTTAATGAATATAAAAGACAGCTAATTGCTGGAAAAAGTGTTAAAATGTTTAAGCCTATTATTGATACTAGAAATGGTAATTGTGTTATTGCTAGAAATGGCATAAATATTCCTGCTACTGGTATTAAGAGAATATCTGATATAAAAAAATATGATGTTGATGTTTATTTTATTGATGAATTTCAATTTTTAAAAGGTGATGTTTCTATAATACAGGAAATGGCTGATAATGGTAAAAAGTTTTATATTTCAGGACTTAATTTAACTTCTGAAAAGAAGCCTTTCGGTAAAATGCCTGAGCTTTTTGCTATTGCTGATAATATTAAAATTTTACATTCTATTTGTGATAATTGTAAATGTGATAATGGTATATATACTTATTATAAATGTGGTAAAAAAGATTCTGATATTATTATTGGTGATCATGAATATTGTGTTCTTTGTAGAAATTGTTATCAAGAATTAGTTAATAATGAAAATAATCTTAATTCTGATGTTATTAATAAATAATTGAATAAAAAAAGAGGCTTTATCTGAAGTGAACAATTAATTGTTCACTTCATTTTATTTCCTCTAATTTTCATTTTAAAATACTGTGTATATTCCTGTTAATACTATTGCTCCAAATAATATTGCTGGAGTAATTAATACTTTATTTCCGAAAAAATCTACAACAAATGTTGTGTTTATTCTGCTTCCATTTATTAATTGATCCCAATTAATGTTTCTTGGATCTAGTTTTTCCCAATTAATATTTCTTGGATCTACTTTTGAAAAATCAATATTTTTAGGATTTATCTTGCTAAAGTTAAATTTATCTTTATCTTTTCCATTATTTGTTGCTTTATTTATGTCACCTACTAATTCATCTTTTCCTATTAATTCTCCTGTGATTTTATCTACCATTTTATAATTATAATCTGCAATAAAATCTAGTGTTTCTCCCGGTTTTAAGTCTTTAATAGTGATATATTGATTTCCCATCTCTACTCCACGTTTTGAAAAGAATCTTAATTTCAAAAATTTATCTTTTATCTCTTCATTTGTATTATTAGTGATCTTGCCTCTTACAACACCACCCTCTGTTGATCCTCTTGCTTGTGTTATTTGGACTAATGGTGAATTTCCTGGTATATTCAAACTTACTACTTTATTTGAATTTGATGATCTCATTAATAGATATATTAATAAATTTACCATAAAATATGCTATTATTAATATCAGAAAGTATCTAATAAATTTTTTCATATTTATTCTCCCTCGTATAATATATTTACAATCAATTTTATATTTTTCTAAATACGCCTGAAACTTTTCCTAAGATTTGACAATTTGAAACTATTATTGGTTCCATTGAACTATTCTCAGGTTGTAATCTTATGTAATTTTCTTCTTTATAAAATGTTTTTACTGTTGCTGAATCATCTATTAATGCTACAACAATTTGTCCATTTTCTGCAGTATTTTGCTTTTTTACTAATATATAATCACCATCTAATATTCCTGCTTCTATCATACTTTCGCCTGATACTGTTAGCATGAAGCTTTCTGAATTTCCTACAAAGTCTATTGGAATTGGGAATGTATCTGTGATATTTTCAACTGCAAGTATTGGCTGTCCTGCTGTGATTTTGCCTATAACTGGAACACTTACCATCTCTCTACTTGAATAATATTCTTTGCTTTGTTTTATTCCTGTTTGTTCTGTTATTACTGAATCTCCTTTATAATCTTTCAATAATCTCAGTGTTCTTCCTTTTTGATTTTCTTTTGCTATATATCCTCTTTCTTCTAGTGCTTTTAAATATCCTTGTACTGTTGCTGTTGAATTTAATCCTACTTTTTTACAAATCTCTCTTACTGATGGTGGGTATCCATTATAAATTATCCCTTCTTGTATTGCTTTTAATATTGCTCTTTCTCTCTTGTTTAGCCCATTTGCATCTCTTCTAGATTTATTCATTTATAAAACCTCCGGAATTTATGTCTATTAAATTTATAACATAAAAATAGATGTTTGTCAAACAAAGGTTTTGTATTTTAAATATCTTTTATCTTTATTCTATATTATTTATAATTCATAATTATCTTTACTTTGAATTTCTTCATTAAACATTTCTTCTATTTGTTTTATACTTGATGATATTCTGTATTTTTCATTTACCATATTTGCATATTTTTCTTCCATTTTCTTTTTTTCTTCTTGATGCTCTATCCAATAATCAATCTTATTTGCTAAATCTATTGTATCTCCTGGATTAAATAAACTTCTATCATCTAATGCGAATTGACTTGTGGCTGATTTGGGAGAATTTGCTATTATTGGTACTAGCCCTGTTGCTATTGCTTCTAAACATGATATTGCTTCTATTTCAATATCTGCTGTATGTACATATAAATATGAATAATCTAATGTTTGTATTAATTCTTCTTTTGTGCAAAATTTAAATACTGGTTTGTTTTTTAATTTTTTTGAAAGTTCTTTATATTCTTGTTCTTTAGGACCTTTTCCACAAAAAATTAGTTGAATTTTATCAATATTTTTTGAATTATTTATTGAATTTATTAATACTTCTTGTCTTTTTTCTGGTGAAAACCTTCCTACCATTATTATTATTATCTTATCTTTAAATTCTTCTGGCTTTTCTATTTTATTTATTTTGAAATTTTCATCTACTCCATTTGATATAATATGTAATTTTGCTTTATATCCATGTTTCTTTAATTCATCTGCAATAAATTTACTTGGACAATGTATATGATTAAAA
>ERZ773197.2797-NODE-2797-length-10694-cov-30.272488_pt1 | contig 10694 bp, 7 predicted proteins | sample MGYA00580999_ERZ773197 | MGnify/ENA primary metagenome ERZ773197 (study PRJEB29015, sample SAMEA2738166) | human oral metagenome | biome: human oral; feature: human-associated habitat; material: saliva | place: China | collected 2185 ... | reverse complement strand
ATCATTGTTGTTTTCCCTGAACCAGATGGACCTAGGAATCCAAAAATTTCTCCTTCGTTTATTGAAAAACTAATTTGATTTAAAGCAATATTATCTCCAAATCGCTTTGTAACTCTTTCTACCTTAATCATTTTATTACCTCTTTCTAGTTTATTTTCTGAACCACATCCACCACAACATTGGTACTGGTATAAAAAACATAGTTTCTCCTTTCTATTCTGTTATATCAATTACTTTTACTTTATTTTTTAGTTGAGGCGAAATTTTAACTTCTTTGACCTCATTTGGTAGTAACAAAAGTAATTTAAATAGTTTGTCATCTATTGTCACCTTACATAACCTTCGTCTATCTAGACAATTTCTTATTATTAAGTAATTTGACTTTATTTTCTTTTCATCAAAATGATACTCTATCTTCTCCATCATTATCTACCTGTCCATACATTAACAAAAGCTGCTAAAGCTACTGCAACAAAAATCATTCTTAAATCTCCGTTCCTTATGTTTTACATAAACTAGTATAAAACTAACGACAAATAAAAAACAGGACATCTCTGTCTACTGACATTTATGTCCTGTTTTTTATTTATAACTCAGGGAACTCTTCTTTTCTCTCCTCTATCACTCGATTTTTGAAATTCATATCATTAAAAAATTCTGCCCCATTGATAGCTTTTTCATAGTATTGTAGGGCTTTTTCTTTATCTTTTTCCCCGTATAGGTAATATTTGGCTTCCAAGTAGTCTACCGTTGGTTTTAAGTTTGAATCTTGAATTTCCATCATAATTTCTCTTAGAAAACTAAAAATAACGGAGATATCTTCGTAGTATTCGTTTCTCAATTGATACAACAGTATTGCAATTAATACTCTTTGTAGTAGATGCATGTAAGTGTTATCTGAACAGTCAATTATGGTCACGATATTATTTCTTACTTTTTTAAAAATTTCATCATGTCGTTTGAAACTAATAGCACTTGATAAAAAATATAAATATAAAATCAATAAATCATTTACAGAATACTCCGTTTGTAGCAAAGTTTGATTGAAATATTCCTCAATCAAACCTTCTCCAAATTCAGCGTTTTCAGAAACATATACATCATCGATAGCCTGTAGAACCTCAACTGCTACCTGTTCATCCTCAGGAAGTTGGTCATAAAAACGTTCTTGAATGTCTTCAAAGATATCTTCACGTTGGTGGATCTTTTCTTCATCTCCATGAATAGATTGACGGATCAATTTTGTTTTTAGTTTTAAATACTCTTTAGGAGCGATTAGCAATCGTTCATCAATTAACTGAGATATCGGAACTCCTAACACTTCAGCTATATAGTCTAGTTTTGCTAAGCTGGGCAAGTTGTTTCCTGTTTCAATTCTGGCCAACTGACGAACAGTAAGATGCTTTTCATCTCCACAAAAAGCCTCCCTACTTAATCCTTTTTCAGTCCGTAAGGTGCGAATCCGTTTCCCTATTTCCAAATTACTCATAATACGCCTCTTTAAATTATAATTTGACATCCAAATAACTGTATTCGTTTTCATTTTAACATATTTGTTCCATTTATCAGATAGAAAAAACACATTCCTCAATTTTTAATGACGTGCTTTCTATATGAACAGACGACAATAGCGAAGCCGTCCGACTGACATTTTGAAAAAATGTCTCGCTCGGATTTGAGCGACAAAGAGAAAACTTGGGGTTCGAGTTTTCTCTTTTTTCGTGCGTTCATTCGCACGAATTTGCTCTCTGCAAGAGTCCCTCGGAGGAGCGTTTGCGTTTTGACGAACCGCTAGATTTGTCAAAACAGCATAAACGTTACTCTTTTGTCAAAAGAGTAACAGAAAAGCTATAATAAAACCAAGCGTTGCTTAATTTTATTATAGCTAGAATCGAGCAAGCAATAGACTTTGTCGGCTTGCTCGTCCTCCCAAAAGGGGAGGACAAGAGGGAGGGAATTTGGATGGTACAAATGAGCATTTCTTTTAAAACAAGTACCAAGATGACGAGTATCAAACACAACAATCGAGATTTGACAGAAGAAGAATTTAAACAGCCTCAACACCAACATATTGACCAAGATAAAATCCACGAGAATATTTACATCAAACAAGAACCCATCAAAGAGGCCTATGAAAAGATTTTCGGTTCTGCCCTTGAAGAATATAATTCAAAACAAACTCGGAAGGACAGACGGATAGAGGACTACTTTCAGCATGTCAAAAAGAGTAAAACCTTAGACTTACAGAGAGAATTTATTGTCGGAATCGGTGATAAGTATGACTGGGATAGAATTAAAAACAGTACTGAAGCAAAGCGATGGGTGGGGGAGAAATTAGCCGAGTATGTAGAGGAGTTCCAGGAAAGACACCCTCACTTGTATATCTACAATGCAGCAGTTCACCTGGACGAAAAAGGGCATCCTCATGCTCATTTCAATATCATTCCAGTTGCAGAGGGATACAAAAAGGGCTTGAGCATCCAACCTAGTTTCAAAAAAGCTCTCCAGAACGAAGGGAATTTTGAAAAGGGTCGCCATCAGCTACGAGTATTCAAAGAGCAAGAAGTCAAAATTTTATCTGAGAAGATGAAGTCATTAGGGATTGAACGAAAACTAGTCGGGACAAATGACATCAAAGATATGCGTGAATACAAGCGACTGGTAAGAGAACTTGAAAAAGAGAAAGAAGCAATCTCGGAGGAAGTTCACAAGCACAGAGAACAGGCTTTAGATGAACTTTTGGAAGTAGAAGACGAAATTAAAGCCAATAGAGAAACACTGAGCAAACTGAAAGATTCTATTCAGGAAAAAAGGGAGGAGTCGGCTCAGCTCTCTTTAGAGGGCGAAAAAACGCTCTCTAACTTACAAGATAGGGTAAAAGGTCTAGAAAGTGAAAAGAGGGGCTTAGAATCGAAAATAGAGGCCAAATCGGGCGAGTTAGTGCGACTGGACGAAAAAATAGAGCAACAAAAGAGTTTTTTGAACAATTTATCAAGAGAATATACTCTCAATCCATTGCCAAGTGAAAAAGAGCGAAGTTATTTTCTTGAAGTGTTAGAAAAGGCTAAAAAGACGATTACAGGGAAAATAACCTTCGATTTTGATTTCGTGAGCCAGTTAAAAAATTATATCCATTTGGTCAATGAAAAAATTCAAGGCCTGATTTCTCAAAATATCCTTTTGAGAAGGCAGCTAGAGATGAAAGATACGGAACTAGGAAAAGTAAAGTTTGATTTGAAGTTAGCAGAAGCCAAAACTAAAGGCTTTGAGGATAAATTTAAGACTTACAAAGAAAAAGCGGATATCCTAGATAAACTTTCAGATGTTTTGACTGAAAAAGAAATAGAATCGTTGAATGACAGAATAATAGCTTCAGAATCAAGCAAAACTTTCTCAGTAGACAGAGATTTTCAAGGACCAGAGCTTTGAGCGATTTATGCCGAGAAAACTTTTGACAATAAGCGGTGACAGAGTACGCTGGGACGTGCCGAGCCGAAAGGCTTTAGCGTTTCGGACGGACACGGACAAAAGACGGCAGTCACTGGTTACTTGTTGTCAAAAGGAAATTGGAATAAAGTAAGCGGACATGATATAATAGCAAAGTCGCTAGTTCTTCCACTAAGTAACGCGAACTTAGATTGGAGGTGAGCGTTTTGAAGACTTTCCTCGAACTTGTTTTGATTCCTTTTGCGGTTGGCGTTGCTGCAGAAGTAGTTGCTGATTGGCTTATTCAGTACATCAAAAACAAAAGCGACAAAAAATAGCCTGAGTTCTCTTGAGAACAAAAAAGAAAGACAGTAGCTGGAACTACTGTCTTTTTTTGCGTTTTGCTATTCGTTTCCTCGAACTATAGCGTTTATATAATTATAACACGTTGAAGTCTATGTGTCAAAATTGGGTACGTGGGAAAAATTGAGGGGGATTTTTTCTCCGAAAAAATCTAAAATCTGGGGGGCTACTACGACCCCCCTTATAGTGCCGAGTGCCAAATTGAGAAAAAAAGTGACTTTAACCTTAGAGCCACAATGGTTTGACCTGTGCGAGCCTCTAGACGAAAATCGACTCAGGGGTCGCAAAAAATGACCTTGAACGTGCAAAAAAACAGAGATGATGTAAAAAAAATTGACTTATATTTCAAAAAAATGTAAAATATTTTCAAAATATAAGTTGAGGTATAAGAATGGTTGAAACAAAAAAGAGGGTCTCAATCGGTTTGACAGGTGAGCAATACAAATTAGTTGATGAATTATCAAAATCAAGAGGATTTTCAAAATCTGCTATTTTTGTTCTTGCGCTTGAAGAATATGCTAAAAAGCAATTTGAAAAATAAAGAAAGGAACCAAAAAAACCGCTGAGCATTTTGCAGGGCTAGCGGTTTTCTCGGGAAAATTGAGACGCTTTTTGCGTTCTCATATTGGTTAGATTATAACATATGGCAAAAGAAAAATCTAGAAATTTTACATTTCTTCTCTATCCTGATGGAGAAGGATTTCCAAATGATTGGGAAGAACGATTGGAAAAAATTGGAGTGCCGATTGCAATTAGTCCGCTTCATGATCAAGATAAGGCGAAAAATCGTTCCTTCAAAAAAGCGCATTATCATGGGATTTATATTGCTAATAATCCAGTAACTGCAGAATCTGTTCGTAATAAACTTAAAGCAGTTCTGAGCTCAGAAACAGAAGAGTGTAAAGCAGTTGCTAGAGTTCAAATTATTTATGAAGCAGTAGAGAACGTCTATCTCTATTTGACCCATGAGAGTAAAGATGCGAGAGCAAAAGGCAAGCATGTTTACGATAAAAAAGACATTAAGCATATCAATAATTTTGATATTGAGCGATATATTACGATTGATGTTGAGACGAAAAACGAAGTACTGAAAACATTACTTCAAATCATTAGAGCATACTCGATTCCAAATGTACTTGACCTTCATGATTTCATCGAAGAAAATGGGGCTGTTTATGGTATTGATATGAATTTGTTTTTATCGACGATTGAAAGCAAATCAAGTATTTTACGTTTGTATTTTGATGGCGCATATCAGAGGGGGAAAAGAGGTCAAGTGCAGAAAGAATTTTTGGAGAGTGGGGAATAAAAAGCAGACCTTTCGAGGTCGGCTTTTTTGGTCGGACAATGGCGAAGCCGTCCGACTGACATTTTGAAAAAAATGTCTCGCTCGATTTCGAGCGACGAAGAGAAAACTTGGGGTTCGAGTTTTCTCTTTTTTCGTGCGTTCATTCGCACGAATTTGCTCTCTGCAAGAGTCCCTCGGAGGAGCGTTTGCGTTTTGACGAACCGCTAGATTTGTCAAAACAGCATAAACGTTACTCTTTTGTCAAAAGAGTAACAGAAAAGCTATAATAAAACCAAGCGTTGCTTAATTTTATTATAGCTAGAATCGAGCAAGCAATAGACTTTGTCGGCTTGCTCGTCCTCCCAAAAGGGGAGGACAAGAGGGAGGGAATTTGGATGGTACAAATGAGCATTTCTTTTAAAACAAGTACCAAGATGACGAGTATCAAACACAACAATCGAGATTTGACAGAAGAAGAATTTAAACAGCCTCAACACCAACATATTGACCAAGATAAAATCCACGAGAATATTTACATCAAACAAGAACCCATCAAAGAGGCCTATGAAAAGATTTTCGGTTCTGCCCTTGAAGAATATAATTCAAAACAAACTCGGAAGGACAGACGGATAGAGGACTACTTTCAGCATGTCAAAAAGAGTAAAACCTTAGACTTACAGAGAGAATTTATTGTCGGAATCGGTGATAAGTATGACTGGGATAGAATTAAAAACAGTACTGAAGCAAAGCGATGGGTGGGGGAGAAATTAGCCGAGTATGTAGAGGAGTTCCAGGAAAGACACCCTCACTTGTATATCTACAATGCAGCAGTTCACCTGGACGAAAAAGGGCATCCTCATGCTCATTTCAATATCATTCCAGTTGCAGAGGGATACAAAAAGGGCTTGAGCATCCAACCTAGTTTCAAAAAAGCTCTCCAGAACGAAGGGAATTTTGAAAAGGGTCGCCATCAGCTACGAGTATTCAAAGAGCAAGAAGTCAAAATTTTATCTGAGAAGATGAAGTCATTAGGGATTGAACGAAAACTAGTCGGGACAAATGACATCAAAGATATGCGTGAATACAAGCGACTGGTAAGAGAACTTGAAAAAGAGAAAGAAGCAATCTCGGAGGAAGTTCACAAGCACAGAGAACAGGCTTTAGATGAACTTTTGGAAGTAGAAGACGAAATTAAAGCCAATAGAGAAACACTGAGCAAACTGAAAGATTCTATTCAGGAAAAAAGGGAGGAGTCGGCTCAGCTCTCTTTAGAGGGCGAAAAAACGCTCTCTAACTTACAAGATAGGGTAAAAGGTCTAGAAAGTGAAAAGAGGGGCTTAGAATCGAAAATAGAGGCCAAATCGGGCGAGTTAGTGCGACTGGACGAAAAAATAGAGCAACAAAAGAGTTTTTTGAACAATTTATCAAGAGAATATACTCTCAATCCATTGCCAAGTGAAAAAGAGCGAAGTTATTTTCTTGAAGTGTTAGAAAAGGCTAAAAAGACGATTACAGGGAAAATAACCTTCGATTTTGATTTCGTGAGCCAGTTAAAAAATTATATCCATTTGGTCAATGAAAAAATTCAAGGCCTGATTTCTCAAAATATCCTTTTGAGAAGGCAGCTAGAGATGAAAGATACGGAACTAGGAAAAGTAAAGTTTGATTTGAAGTTAGCAGAAGCCAAAACTAAAGGCTTTGAGGATAAATTTAAGACTTACAAAGAAAAAGCGGATATCCTAGATAAACTTTCAGATGTTTTGACTGAAAAAGAAATAGAATCGTTGAATGACAGAATAATAGCTTCAGAATCAAGCAAAACTTTCTCAGTAGACAGAGATTTTCAAGGACCAGAGCTTTGAGCGATTTATGCCGAGAAAACTTTTGACAATAAGCGGTGACAGAGTACGCTGGGACGTGCCGAGCCGAAAGGCTTTAGCGTTTCGGACGGACACGGACAAAAGACGGCAGTCACTGGTTACTTGTTGTCAAAAGGAAATTGGAATAAAGTAAGCGGACATGATATAATAGCAAAGTCGCTAGTTCTTCCACTAAGTAACGCGAACTTAGATTGGAGGTGAGCGTTTTGAAGACTTTCCTCGAACTTGTTTTGATTCCTTTTGCGGTTGGCGTTGCTGCAGAAGTAGTTGCTGATTGGCTTATTCAGTACATCAAAAACAAAAGCGACAAAAAATAGCCTGAGTTCTCTTGAGAACAAAAAAGAAAGACAGTAGTTCCAGCTACTGTCTTTTTTGCGTTTTGCTATTCGTTTCCTCGAACTATAGCGCTTATATAATTATATCACGTGGGTGGGCACGTGTCAAAAAGATAGACACATAGGAGAGTTTTAGAGACGTTCTTTCCTATTGTTCATCATTTCCTAGAAAGTCATATATGTCTGTCTGCCCTGGTACTACATCAGGCTCGCTAGATTTATCTAGTTTCCCTAAAAGTTCCCATTTTTTGGCTTCTAGCTTAGCTCTTCCTTCTTCAATTTCTTTTTTCTTCTGGGCGATTTCTGCTTTTGCTTCTGGAGTTTCCAAAGTGCCTTGTGACTCGTGGAATTCAATCAACATATCGATAATTTTTGGGTCAAGTAGGTTTACGTAATCTGGGTTGCTCCACTTCGGAACGTTGCTTTTCTTAGCAGCCTTTTTAGATGGTTTTTTAGCTATAGCTTTAGGCTTGTCGTACTTATTAGGGTCATAGGCTTCTGTGACTTCTTTTTGCCAAGTGAACTCGTACCCCAAAACAGGGTTCCCACGCTTGTTTGACTTGATTTTTTTAACTTTAAGACTTACAAAATAGGGAGAAAGTTGCTCTTTAATAGGTTTGATCACTGCTCTATCAATTTCACTAGACTTATAGCTAGAAGGCATGTCGAGTATCCTTTTTAGGTCATCTATAGCAAATTCTTTTTTACCAACTGTTCTCCATTGTTTAAGGAGACGATACATTGTTTTTGCGTAAGTTGATCGAATGCTAGTAAACTCTTCAAGTTCATATCGTGTAAATTGAGTTTCTAGTTTGTTTAGAATGTAATCAAAATTAGACGATACTTTAACCTCAACTATCCTTTTTTCTAAGTCTACCTCTAATAATTCAAACAGAGTCATAACTCTAAATTTTTTTTCAGATTGTTCAAAATAGGTTAATTGACCTATCTTTTTTACTGCTGATACTACAGTTTCTTCCCAACGATATTTTCGAGATGAACTTGCAAGTTGCTTTAGTTCATCTGTATCGAATACAAGTTTTTTCAATCCTTGTTCTTTAGCTTTTGTCAGTATCGCAAAAAAGAAATTCATCTCTTCAGATGTCCATGTTCTCATGACTACTGTATTCAAATCGTTATGATATTTCACTACTTCGTTGCTCATTAAGAACCCTCCTGCCTATTCTTAATTATAGCATTTTTCTTTTTATATGTAAAGATATATTTGTTCTTTATAAATGCACATTTCTACACCCATAAATGCACATTTCTACACCCATAAATGCACATTTCTACACCCATAAATGCACATTTCTACACCCATAAATGCCGAAACCCCTTGGGACTCTAAGGCTCGTGGAGGGGCTAAATATATATTAAACATTAATTAAATATATAATAAAAAGAGAGACTCACTTCGTTCGCTCTCCTCCCCCTCATCTATAAATCAATTTATTAGTTAAAATTAAAACCTAATTAGTGCTATTTAATAACACTATCGCTTCTTCTATCAGTTAAAAAATAAAAAGACCAATTTGGTCTTTTTATTTTTTAATGACGAGATGCATACCAAGCAATTCCAAATCCTACAACAACACCAAGTGCAAACATTAGATTTCTCCTTTCTTTCTCTATTTTAATTGATAAGTAATATTTTATTAGCGAAGACGAGTATATAGATAAATTCCATATACGATACCTACTAGTAATGGCATAATCTTTTTCCTCCTTCTATTTTTTATTAAATATTTTGACTTTCTTCTTAATTAGCGATGACTAACTATATACCATACAACGAATGGGACTAACCAATACATACTATTCTCCTTTCTATACAAGTGATAATTTTTAAATATATTTAAACCCAGCGCTTTGAGCGCCTCCTCCATTTAATACTAGTCATTTTTCCTCCTAAGCTTTAAAAAAAGTTAGTTTTTGAAGTTGATTAATTGTTAGTTTCTCAAACTGTACTCTTTTTTTATTTTTTAATCCCCAATAACTAAGGGCAAGTAATGCTACAACCCAAGCAAAAGTGATCCCCAAACTGTCAAAATTCAACTTGAAATCTGGTTTATTAAAGAAATCTACATAAGCTCCTAAGAAGGTTGTGTCCATAAATTTCTTAACCTCTGAGCTAACTTGAGAAAACATCGGCAAGAATGAAAGACCAAGCATTGGAATCAAACCATAAACCTGAGCCTGAGTTTGTGTCTCTGAAATAGCTCCAATTACTAGATTTAAGAGAATTGTACATAATGCTACCAGAGAAGCTACTACAAGGTATACAGGATAATCTTTTGCGAAATCCACTTCAACCATAATAGGGAAAGAAATAACTGAAGCCAAGGCAAAGATTACAGGATAAAACAAAACGGAAATAAGATATTCTCCACGGCGAACCCCACTTAAAATGAGAGTTTTAAAAATTCTTTTTTCTTTTTCTTCTGCAATAGAGTTTGAAATCATTGAACCAGAAGAAAATGAGAATGCCATTGTTAAAGAACTATACAATAGTGCTTTCCCTTGAGTGCCATCTGTATTCATAAAATTTTGGAAGAGTAGAACCATAAAGAATGGGAATACTACCTGTACCAAAGTATTTTTGTTTGTTAATAATACTTGTGTCCTCAACCAGATAAGGGCTAAAATTCTCTTAAACATCTAATTTTTCTCCTGTCAATTTAATAAAAATATCTTCTAAAGTTGGTTCACATGAGTGAATCGTCATCATTTTTTTATAATCTTCTTGCTGCAAGTCTTCAAAGTGCACTACCTTTTTAGTAGAATCACTATAAGTTACTGCAACCTTTTTTTCCGTGTTGTATTTTTGGATAATTTCGCCTGGGCTTCCTTGTTCAATAAGATCACCTTTATTCAAAAGAGCTAGGTTATCACATAATAAAGTCGCCTCATTCATATCATGAGTAGTTAAGAAAATGGTTGTTCCTCTTTCCTTTAACTCCTGTAGTAATTTGTGAATCTTCTTTGAGGTGGTGGGATCTAACCCACTTGTAGGTTCATCTAAAAATAGAACTTTAGGGTAATTGATTAAAGCACGAGCTAAAAGCATTCGTTGACGCATTCCTGTAGAAAGTTTCTCAGCTGGAGTGTCTTTACTATCATACAGACCAACTTGTTTTAGAATTTCTTCAATTCGGGATTTTGAAACTTCGTATAGTCTTGCAAATAGCAACAAGTTATTGTACAAACTTAATTTTTCGTAATAACCACTTGTGTCACCTACCAAACCTAACTCTTCAAAATCTGACGGAAGTAATTTTTGAGAATCTTTCCCTAATAATTCTGTCTTTCCGCTGTTAGCCTGTAGCTGTCCTGTCAGAATATTGATCATTGTTGTTTTCCCTGAACCAGATGGACCTAGGAATCCAAAAATTTCTCCTT
>ERZ773197.2793-NODE-2793-length-10700-cov-2.477219_pt1 | contig 10700 bp, 7 predicted proteins | sample MGYA00580999_ERZ773197 | MGnify/ENA primary metagenome ERZ773197 (study PRJEB29015, sample SAMEA2738166) | human oral metagenome | biome: human oral; feature: human-associated habitat; material: saliva | place: China | collected 2185 ... | reverse complement strand
TTGTTTGCAAATATAGTAAATATTCTTGTATAAAACACTTTGAAGAATTCGGGATGAACCCAATATAAGTACAAAAACAATAAGGTTTAATTATTATAAAAAGCAAAAATCCCAGTAACTTTTATGTTACTGGGATTTACTTATTTTTGATTAGCGTTTATTAGCACTTTTACTTCACTTCCTCAAAATCTACAGTATCTCTGTATGAGCAACTTGCGTGAACGTGTTGCAAATATAGTGCAAACCCGAAAATAAGCACCCATAAGCAACCACAGCTCTTAACTGTAAATGTACGGATTTATTTGATAGATATCGTGATATAAACGCATAATAATCAAAAGTATGGTACAAAATTAACAGATTCTTCGGTTTTATCTCTATCTTTGTGTCTTATATGAGTTATTATTTCATTTCTGAAGACATACAATACACAAAAACTATAATATTCTTTTGCAAATCAACTTCAAATAAAGTGAAGAGCCATAATTATTAATGAAAAAGTTCTGGCAAATCGCGTAGAGGTGAATATACAAGATTGAGACGCTCACAACCGGGACGTGTTTGATGTATAGCTGGTATATAAGAACCTGGTGCATTCATGTCAACATAGACAATGCTAAAGTCAAAGTCCTTTGCGAAAATCGAGGCCACGACTGTCATTGATTTCTTACCTCCAGTGATGTCAATAACCATATTTCCACCTTCACTCACTATGAGCATCTCCTTCATAGTCTCGTAGATGGTTCCAAATGATTCGTCTTCAAGCATTACATAAGTAGGATTAGAGTCGAGATGAGCCAGAATTTTGTCATCTTTAACTTTGATATTTTTATCATAAAAGATAACATGGCTCTTAGGTTGCAAAAGGTGTTGGGTTATTACAATAGGAGCTGGAGTCATGCCCAAAACTGAGAACAAAGTATCTACACCTCCATTCTTTCTTAATTGCATACCAACGAGGTCTGTCTCTTTTAATTTAACCAAAAGTTCGGGAATGATTTTTTCAGCATAAAATTTCTTTGCATCATCATGTCTGTCAGGATTGCCAGTTTCGTTAATCCACTGTTCAATATATTGTTCTAACTGTGTCATCTCTTTGTCTGTTCAATAAGTAAGTTAATAAATTTCTTAGCCTCGTATATCTGCTCCGGGGTCAGGATTACACCTATATCAAAACCGCTCTCAAAAGATTCTTCAGTGAGATTCCCGGTGAATAAGATGCCACGATTGCTATTCATAATTACCTTTGCATGATTATCTTCGTGGCAATGAGTGAAAACCCCCTTTATAAACTGTCGCTTCTCATCTCGCATAACGATGTGTAGTCTAACACCTCGATTCTTTGCGTTGAGTAATGCCTCTTCTAATGTCTTTCCATCGGAATCAGTCGCTTTAGGATCAAATGAATAAGTCGCAATGTAAAGATTCTCATCACGTTCTGTTGAATTTATGATGTCGAATATCTCATCTCGGAGATTATGGATATTACACTCAGACAATGCATTTCCTTGTCCGCGTTTTGTAGGTCCAAGAGTCATTTTGAGATTCGGCAAACCAGAGAGTTGTTCACAGTCGATTATATCGGATGGCCGTTCGTACGAAAAATGGTATTCATGGCTGGCAAATTGGTATTTATCAGGACGGAGGAAAAGATGGTCGAACACTTCTTCTGCTTCGTCAAACACTTTTCCGCTGAGTTGTACTCCAATTTCTGAAATCTTACCAACGCTATTGGGTGTAAAGTTGAGGCTTGTAATCATACCTTCGCCAGTTCCTGTAAGCAAGAATTTGGCATGGAGGCCATCAAGCCCGGAAATATGAGCACCGGCTTGATAGAGTAACTTTAAAGAATCCGAATGAAAAAGATTTTGAGTTGACTGTTTCGCATGTTGTTTTCTACCTGTTGATTTGGAGGTATAAACTTCTCCTAAAACTCCATCAAGATTAGTAAGTATAAACAGGGCTACACCGCGTTGAAGTGCAGACAATAGTTCTTTGTGGATATCAGGATCATCAAAGAGAAGGTTGCATGCTTTAATCCATTGAGTAGCATTGCGTATTTGACGCAAAAATTCTTTGGTTAGGTTTCTGTCGAAATTATTGTTATAGAATATCTGTTTCATTTTCCGTACTTAATAAATTGTTCAACATCGTATCTAAACAACAAATCATGGCGGTCTATCTCAATAAGAGTCTGACGCCAATTCTTGGGATATGTATTTTTTATCGTAGTGATAATTTCTTGCCAATCGAGGTTTGTTCCATTTATTTTCTTACGTAACAGTCCGAGACGAATCAAATTATCTGAGGTTTTGACTTCAATACATATCGAACCTGTTAATCCCGGCAGTGGCACAGTCATTATACCCTTTTCGATAAGCGAAAGAAGACGAGAACGGTGGGTGCTATTTTCAATATTGTTGATGAATAGGTGACATTGGGCTGTTTCAGGATTCATTTCAAAACTTATCTGACTCATGTCTAGATTATATTCCTTTTTAATGGAGGGATATATCATCTGTATCATGTTTTCGGATGAAACTTGTGTAAACACAGCAGGATTATTTGGCTCATTTTTTATATAGGAGAATAGTTTCCTATTTGTATATTTGTTTAGTTTAAAACTTTGCACATCTTCAAGCCATCCGAAAGGAGAAATAGCAATCGGCTGATTATCGCAGAAAATTTTCCGTATCACTTCGGTGTCCCTCAAAAACACTCCTATTGATAGATTTTTCATCCATTTAGGTCCCAAAGAAGACATTGAGATTCCCTTTGATTTCTCTGGAATACCTATTCTGTTCTGATAATTGTCTTCCTTGCTTTCGCAAACTTTGGCATTCAATTCCGAAATCCGTCGATCAATGTCTGCTTCAAATGGATAAATTCCTCCCGGAATATTCTTATTAATATCTCTACAAATGATTCGGTCTTCCAAGTTATTTATCACATCTACTGGGAACGGTCTTCCGGTATAACCATCTATAAAGCAACATAAAACACCATCTTTGGCAAGTTCTATGCGTTCAACCCATTGCTTACCCGTAGGCGTAAGAGCGAGTCTTTTGAGCTTTTCGTCAAAATGAACAAGTTGAGGACCTGGATTATCTGATTTAAATCTTTGTAGTATTGCCTGATATGGGTCATTTACCATTAAAAGAGAACAAGCTGTAGAGTATGGCACTCCTATATCAATAAGCTGAAGAAGTGCACGATCTCGAAAATCTATCGGATTTGAGGTCGGGTATTTATATTTTACCTTTATAGCGTAGGCAGGATAATCTATGTTAAACCAAACTAATGGAATCAGACCATTAGTATTGGCATAATCAATAAATATATTGTTATTCATTTTCAATAGGCTTAACTGTGAACTTACTGTTATTACATACCTCTATCTTAACTTTTGTGCCTTGAATAAAACTTGGCGAGCTTGGAATAGAGAGAGCGATGAGAGTTTTATCTGACATTTCCAGTGTAAGATTAAAAGGTTCCCATCTATTTACTATCGCTGATAACTTAAAATTTTTCAATGTAGTCTGTTTAGAAAGCCAAAATCCTATAGGCTCAATCATCGTGTGAGGTTTGCCATCTTTATAACCTATAAGACTAGCTCTGAATCTCTCTAGCCGTTCCTCTTTTGGAATCCCATGAAGTACCGGATTGTACAAGGTAAGAAGGCTTCCTTTGTAAAGACTGGTAAATTGCCCATTTTTAGTTGGTCGGCAATCTTCAAACACATGATAGGGACAATCAAGATTGTTAATCAAACAACAAGATTCTGGAGGAAAATCATCGTATAGTTGCTGCATAGCCCCGTGATGTGCAACTACCTCCACTTTCTTATTTTCAATTTCGTTGATTACAGCCATTACGGCATCTTGGTCGACTTTATGCAATGATTTATTTTTAAGCGTATCAAGATGACCGACCATAATGAGATTGCATTTCGCACGACTGAATGATACATTGAGACGACGTAGGTCATCAATAAAGTTGAGCGAACCAGATTGTGTGTTTCGTACAAAAGAAAACACTACTATGTCGTATTCTTCACCCTGGATGGAATCGATAGTGAAGATGTGTCTCTTCAATTTTGGGAAACGTTCCCGCATTCGCATGACTTGTGCTCTATAGGGCGACAGCACACCTACGGTTCTTCCTGACTCAAGAGCCGACTCTAACATAGGGAGAAGTTGCTGCTCGATGACATGAATCTCTCCTTCGTTGTAAAGACTCATACCACCTTGACGACTCTCGCGGGCTTTAGAACCCATACCGGAAGTATCGATGAACTTTATAGCTCTTTCGAGTCCGGCGATGTTGATTGTTCGTTCTTCGGCCTTGGGTACCGACATTACTTTTCCATCGTAGAAGAGTTTAGAAACAAAATCTCCGATTTCTGGATGCATTCGAAATTGCTTCGAAAGCATTATCTGGTTTGATTCGGGCAATCGAGATTTCAAGTCGCCGAAGAGAGACTTACCAACCGCTTCCATGATGCATCCTTTTACGGCTTCAAGAGTGCGCGGTGCACTTGCATCACTTTCTGCTTCTGATTCGGATTTGTCATTTTCTAATTTACGTGCTGCCAGTTCCTCTAGTAACTCCGAATTGGTATAGGGAGGAAGCTGCTTGTCGTCGCCTACAAGTATATACTCGTCAGCCATCATCATCGGAACTAAAGACTCTGCATAGTTGGCTTTACCGGCTTCATCAATAATCAACGTGTCAAAATGTAGTTCCCGAAGGTAAGGATTCACACCTACACCTATACAGGTACCAAACACCACGTCAACCGCTTCCATATTCAGGGAACGATGTTCTGAAGAAAAGTTCTTAACATCCTCCTTGTCGAGCGCATCATAATACTCTTCCAAGATGTGTAGCACATCATTCGATTGGGGTGAGATATCTTTCTCGAATTTGCGTATCACTTCGTTGCTTTCCTCTTTGTGATGAGTCTCAAGGGTTTTTAAATCAGCAATGGATGATTCGTTCGCTGATGAATTCACAGAATGAAGATTTTCGACAAGAGACCTCATGTCCTTAATGGCTTTGCGAAGTTCCTCTACACTTCCGCTTATCTCCAGCGACTCATCATCCCGGAGATAGGCACAGCGCAAAGCGTGCCCATCGACCTTGACCGGTTCTCCGACAACTTTGTCACTTCTTCTGCCGGATAACTTATAATAGAGTTCTTCAACCGGTGCTACAGATTGTGTACACACCAATACTTTTTTGTGTTTCTTTACCAGGTTGCGTATGATGTCGACAATTACTGTTGATTTTCCGGTTCCCGGAGGACCTTGAATTAAAGTGATTTGAGATCCGCCAAGGGCCATTTTCAGAGCATTTGCTTGTGAATCGGTTGGGTCTTGTAGATGAAAGTGAGGATTAGCCTCAATATCTTCAATCGGAGGAAATACAACAGGCTTAAGTTTATTCCGTGCAATTTTACTAAATATATCAAGACCGTTGCGCTCATACACGAAATTATCGATTGCCCAAATTTGTTTGTTGAGATGTCGTATGTTGGGGTATCGTTTTATCTGAAGACCTTGTTCCTTTAAGACCTCAAAATCAAAATCCCGGTTAGGAAAGAGTTCAATAATCCATTGGTCTGAACCAAGATATTTTAGTATACCACTTGGCTTATGATCCTTAAATGGCTCATTATCATCAGGCTTCAATAGTACCTTTAATCCCTCTTCGGGATCGTCATTACTCATTATTTCGTTGAAGGCATCGACGGTTGCTTCAAAAATAAGACCTGTTCCTCCTAAAGAACCGGCATCCTCTTTTAATAGCGTTCTTATTTTAACATCCTTACTGCAAAGAGATACCTCACGCTCAAGATCCATCTTAAGCAGTTCTTGAAGCGTAAGATAATGTTCACCTCTTTTCTGCATACCATCACGACTGAGCTCGCGCAACTTGGGAAGCACTTCACGATTATATGTCAAGAATGCCATTATCAGATCAGCATCTTGTTGAGCTGGAGGTAGGGCACTCGAGTTTGAAGGTATAATTTGTAGATGTTCACCGGAAATTCTAAGAGGTCTGCCACCATAATGTCTGCTCATCTCTGACGATTCGACTACATTCAGATTGCATTTAGTAATTTGAATTTCATAGTCTTCCTCTTTTTCATGACAGAATGCTGTGATAGAAATAGTAGTGTTAAACACTGTAAGCCAATATCCTCCATTCTTATTTCGGACGCAGTCAAGGAAAAAGGTTTGCGATGAGAAATAAGTCTGGTCTGCAGTAAGTAATTCCTTCAATTCTTTGTGTTTCTCAGGGTCGTATCTAATTTGCAAGCCATAAGGATAATAGTCTGGTAATTGAGGATTAAACTCTTTCCTACGATTGATTTCGTTATAACAATCCAAAAGCTCTGCATCCAAGTTTGCTGCAACCTCTTTTTCTGCTTCAAGTTCTTGTTCCTTTTCTTCCTCTTCCTCTTTGTCAACGGTTGTGAACCGGATCATCTGGCCGGGATGTTTGGGTGCAATAATGGCTTTCACTCTAAGTGTTTCGGGTATATTGTCATCTGTAATTGTAAATTCTATTCGGGGGATATACCCAAAATAACCTTTCCATACGACAAATATATTACGTACCGTATTCATATTATGCAGCACAGTAGCTTCCACTCCATGGATAGATGTCAATGAAGTCATGTCATCCAAGGCTATCGTATCCAATTCAAGTAAGTCGGTGGCATCTAACTCAAGCACAGCATAGTTGAATTCTTTATATTTATGAGTGATGCGAAACTTAAGAGTATCACCAGGCAAAACGTGCTGTTTGATGATTTGGCGGGCAAAAATCACATGAACCGGATTTCCTTTTATCTTGATTGAACCTGGCAGAAGGATTCCATTCTCATATTCATCGTCCTCTTTGGCATAAACGGCAGTAACACGACCGGTGGAGCTTACTTCCTTGATGGTGAAGTCGCGATAGACTTCTGCTTCTCCTTCATTGTTCGTGACGGTGGAAAGTTCTTTATCTGCGGCTGATAGATTCCGATATTCCTTAAACATCTCCCCGATAGCAAATACATTGAGCTGTTCGATTTCCTTCTTTCTTAGGCTGATACTAATTTGCTGAGCGGCAACATTGAGGTGAAGTATTTCAAATGACAATTTTTGTCCTTTGTAATTGGAATCCAGTGATTCATTACAAGTACATTCGATACCTCCGTCAATCAGCACATCTGCATGATTATCATATACTTTTCCGACAAGACCATCAACCGTATCTTTCCCGTCAAGTTCTTCCCATGGATTGGCAACCAACTCTTTGAGAGAGCAAGTGATTTGTCGCCGCTCTTTGTTCACGTGAGTTACCATCACGCTTATTTGCTTTCCAACTGCGTATGGAAAGCTGTCTTTATCTATATACTTACACCAGTCTACATCGCGATAGCTTAGGTATCCTTTAAATTCTAAATTACCGACGTTAAGTTTTGCGCCACTAATCGTTAAATCCATAATCGTAGCTGTAACTTTGTCTCCAATAGATATATGAGAGTCTATTCTCTCCCAAGGGTCTTGTATAACCTTGCGAAGGCTTACATTAACCGTTTTGTGTTCTTCGTCGTAATTAGTAATTACTACTCGTAAGGAATCGGGTAAATCCGTTTCTCTGCAATCAGGAGTAAATTTAGTCCATGAAATTTCCTTTGCAGGCAAAAAACCTATATATTCTCCTAAATCCACAAGAATATATCTCTCTTCTCTCTTGAGAATTGAAGTTTCAACAACCCGACCGATCGGAAGCCGTTCCTTAACGCACAACCAGGGGGCAACCATCGTGTCTCGAATACTTGCAATGACTCCATTTTCATTTTTGATTACTTTTATAATGCAAGTTTTACCGGGTGTAAGATCTTTTTGTGCATCATTATTTTTCTTCCATGAGATGTATTTATTGGGGATAAACAGAGGCACCATTTCCTCAATGAGTACATTAGCACCTTTGTCATTACAACTGCATACAATCGCTTTATAATAACCGTCATACTCTAAAATACCGTCATAATCTTTCTTCTCAAATTTGGCCGAAACTACAGTGTTGTTTCCTCCTTCTTCTGGATCTGAAATAATTTTAACCAACCATTTCAATCCAATTACTTTGTCGTTTATCGACTTGTCAATCCAAGTGGGTGATTGGCTGGATGGACAAAATAGTCGAAATTTTTCTTGTCCGATGCTTTTCAAAAGATAACCACCATCATTCCTCCCTGTTATTTTGCTCAGCAATGGCTGGCCATCATGATACCTTTTAACAAAATTCTCCTCAGAATTTACCCCAAATAGATCCTCTATATCATTTCTTTCAAACTTGTTAAGGCCGGACATGTTGCGATAATATGTCTCTCTTTCTTCGGAATGACTATCTTCTATACCATATTGTGCGAAATAAAACGTATGATTGCCAAAAGTCTCTTTGTACTTTTTAATGAGTTGGAGGTTCACCATCTCTCCATCTTTACTATCAAAAGGCATTAAATCTTTATATGCGATAAAACCATATCCCCCATTAGTGGTACGTACACATACGAATTGTTTGTCATTATGATGACGAACAATTTGACCTATGCCATACTGAGGTTCGGGCGAATCTATAGCCTGACGTCTGCTTAATATCAAGTCATTGTCCGGATTATTTTGCAGGATAAGGAAGTCATGACGACTGCCTATTTTAGGGAGATTATCCAATTTATAAATTAATTCCCAATCCCATTCATCAAATGATACGATTCCTTTTCTTGAAGGCCTATCTATGACTATTTTAGTAAAAAAAAAGCCTTCTTCGTGGTTTATTTCTTTAAACTTAACTTTGATGAGTTTTCTTTCATTGTCAATTTGATATACTTCTCCCTCACTAATTGTGCCTGGAGTATAATTGAATCGTTTTGCTTTAATTACAGGATTATTCCAAGTTTTCTCTTTATCTTTTAAATAGAAATTTTCGAAGGATTGGGCCTGACTATTGTTGTTCTGTATGTCGTAGTATTTAATAATAGCATTTGCAATTCGGGAATGGGAGAATCTGTTCTTAAAGCACCTTCAAGCTTGTATTCATACTTTAGGATATTAATTATACGTCCTTCAGCAAGACCTATTTTAATGGATAGCGTAGAAACAGTATGAAGTGGCATATTAGTTCAATTTTAATGAGACGATTAAACTTTTCTTCTCCTGATTATAATCAAGTACTGTACATTCTTTAGAGTAGCCTTGTTTAATCTCCTCTGTTAAGTTGTTGACAATCCAAGGGGACTCTACATTGCGTTTATCAAGGAAACAGTATATTCCTTCGGAAGTAGATAAAAATGCATAATCACGTTTTACAGTCGTTATTATAGCACTTACTTTACTTCCTTTAGGAAAGTAAGTTTCAATATCTGTCCAAAAGTCATAATGCCAGTTGGGTTTGTAAATAATAGTGTCACTCATAATTAATAGTTTTGATTTTGCCACAAAGTTAGTGTGGAATTGCGAACATTTATTTCGTTTGATATTTAGAGACCATCTTTTCAATGGTCGCCTTAATAGTTTCTCTAAGTGATGAGGGACTCATAACCTCTACTTCATCTCCAAAAGCAAGAATCCTCTGTATGAGAAGAGGGTTTACTACAAGTTGCAACATTACTTCAGATGTTTCCTCAGAGATTCTCTGATGACTATGAATGGGATTTTCCTTGATTAATCTGAGAGCTTTAGGCGAGCATTTGATACATATTTCTTCTACATTCAGCTTTTGCGGATCTAAAGTACGAGGAACTTTTTCTAGATTAGGCTCATTGGTAGGGACATAAAAGCCCATAACCTTGTCATAGTATGCATGTATTCGTTGTTTAAGTTCGCTGATTTCCGACTCCTTTTGGGGAATATACCGACAATCCCCTTTGTGCCGATTTAAAAACCGAATCGCTACCAATGGAATTACCGTCCAGTCAAAAGGATTATCAATATACATTCGCCCTATCACAAACCATTTACTATTGAAACGTTTGAGTAAATAGGGAGCAAATGGAAATATTTTACCATTATTAAGATGAGGAAATATAATATCCAAAATTTGCCGGTTTTCTATTGCTTCAAAGAATTCCTTAATATACATAATCTCCTTACCATCTGTTGGAATATCAATACTGTCTGACATCCTTTTTAAAGCTTCTTCGGCATCATTTACCCTGACTTTTAAGATCTTTTTTATAGGTACTGCACCATCAAAGAATGCAATGAGTCGACATATTGCATTAAGTTGTTTACGATCGTTAGTCGAGAACTCAGCTTCAGGAAAAGCCAGGTCTCCTCCCTTCAGGAGAAGCCTATGAGGAGAGTCGGTTATAGTCTGATTACCAATATATAGTTCTCTTAATTTTTTAAGATCGTACTGAAGGGTGCGGACTTTGGATTTAGTAGTTAGTCTTATTTTATAACATAGTTGCTCTGAACTAAGTCCTTCCGGATATGAAACTAAAGCATGTTCAATTTTTCGTAATCTTATGGCTCGTTTATAACCGAGTGCCTCTACTTCCTTCCAGTTAATTGTTTCCGTCTTCATGATATTATATTTTCAGCAAAGTTAAAAAATCCTTTATAAAAGGCGAAAAAAACATTCGCAAAGATATGCGACCTTTGCACCATGAAACAAAATAAAGAATGAAGACAACAAAC
>ERZ773197.2792-NODE-2792-length-10701-cov-5.236333_pt1 | contig 10701 bp, 9 predicted proteins | sample MGYA00580999_ERZ773197 | MGnify/ENA primary metagenome ERZ773197 (study PRJEB29015, sample SAMEA2738166) | human oral metagenome | biome: human oral; feature: human-associated habitat; material: saliva | place: China | collected 2185 ... | reverse complement strand
ACGACATTATCGCCAACGAAATGAAAATGCTCGGCGGCCGCAACGACAACAGCGGCGGCGCACCATACGATGACGGCTACAACCAAGGCGGTCATTCCAGCCAAAGCAGCTACCAACAAGCGCCACAACAGCAATACCAATCTGCTCCGGCTCAAGAACCCCCAGCCGCCCCAGCCCGTCGTCCTGCTCCGGCACAACCGACCGCTCCGGTTGATGATATCGACGACGATATTCCATTCTGAGTTACATATAAGAAGAATATGTAAAATATAATTCAAAAGCACCAAGAGAAGCCCTTTAAAACAGGGCTTCTATTTTTTTACATTAATCTTTACAGATTGCATTGAATTCGTTAGTATTTATATATATTAATTTTGCAAATTTAAGCATCATGTATAAATTGGAGACGGTCCTTTTCCAAAATGGAGAACGTTTTCCCCTTTTGGTTAACAAAGAAACAGGGATACCTGATTTCTATTCGACGTTATGGGTTACAGTAGAACTGCGGTATCACTGTGCTGTAAATACGATTAGGAATAAATTAGGGGTTATACAGTGGCTAATGGATTGGGAACAGAATAATAAATTAATCATTAGCGAAATGCTTCAAAAAGAAATAGTTCCTACTGAAAGTGAATTAGAGACTCTTATCAGGCATATGAAGCTGAATGCAGTAAAACAAAAAAAAACTAATTGTACGAAAAGAAAAATTATAAAAAAAGTACAAACTCAATTTATTAAAATTTTTCCATCTGTTTCTTTAAATCATCAGTACAATAGGCTAACAGTGCTTTCAGAATATATTTTATTCTTATCTAAAGTAATTAGAGTTTCTAGTGAATACCAAGAAAAGTTAGCTAATTTGCTTTTATTAATTAAAGCTTCAAAACCTAAAAATCATAAAAATTTTACTGTAAGAGTAAATGAAGATTTATCTAATGGATTGTTAGATGAATTTATGTCTATTGCTAATTATTCTAACCCTAATAATCCATTCCAAAATATAGGTATCAAAAAAAGAAATTACCTGATGTTTATATTATTAAAAGAACTAGGGATAAGACGTGGAGAGCTTTTATCAATCCAGATTCCATTTATCGAGATAGGAACAACTAAACCATTTATTTTAATAAGACGAACTCATGACGATAAATTTGATTCAAGAAAAACACAGGCTGTAAGTAAAACTAAAGAGAGACGTCTTCCTATTTCACAGAAAATAGCTCAACTCATTGATGATTACATTATGAATTACCGTTCTAAAATTCCAAATGCAAATAAACATCCATATTTGTTCGTAACTCATCGGAAAGGGAAAACTCAAGGGAATCCTATTAGTACAAGTTCATTTGATAATGTTATTGTGCCAACAATGAAAAAAGTTGATCCAAAATTTTCTGTTATTCATCCACACATTTTTCGTCATGAGTGGAACTTAGATTTTTCAAAAAAAATAGATAAAAACAATCAGAATGTAAGTAATGATTTTTACCATAAAGATTTTATTTCACCAGAAAAAGAAGCAAAAATGAGGCAACACCTTATGGGACATGTATCAGAAAAATCTGGAGATGTTTATAATCAACGTTATATTCGAGAAAAAGCTAATAAAATACTATTAGAACTTCAAACTGAGTTTCAAAAAAAGTTGACAATTATGAGCCAGAAGAAAATTCTTAGACAATCAAGAGATGGATATGCGTTTTATGAAAATGAAAACTCTTGGCGTATAAGTAAAGATATTAAACTAAATTTCTCTCAAGCTGTATTGAATATAGATAAAAAAACATTAAATAGCTTTAGAAAAACATTAGCTATCTATGCTGAAAAATACTCTAGCTACCATACTATTAATATGTACAATAGATTTCATGAATTAGTAGTTAATACGCAACTAAAAACCATTGATACTTATACGCTATTAAATTGGAAAACCAACTTAGGAAAAGAACGTGAATGGCATTTAGGTTCATTAAAAGGTTTTTTGCTCTCGTGGTACGAGTATGGTTATTATGGAGTTGATAAAGCTGTTGCATCTCTACTAGAAAGCTTTACTTTGAGTGGAAATGATAAAGGTAAATCGGTAATAATGAGATGCCCTTATACGGGAGCATTTACTGAAAATGAAATTTTAGCTTTAATGACAGAGCTGGCTAGACTTTGGAAAGAAGATCTTATTTCATTTGAAACATATACATATATCCACTTACTTCAAGCTACTGCAAGAAGACCTATTCAAATACGACATTTAAAATTTGAAGACTTGAAAAAAGAAGCTTCTCAAGGAACATGGAATTATTTCCTAAATATACCTAGTGCTAAAAAGAGAGGTGGGTTATTTAGAAAAACATTTAAAAAGATTGCTATTACAGAGGACTTGTATTTAGTTCTCTTAAACTTTTTAGAATATCAGTATAAAAAATTGCTTAGCCTGGTTGATGAAACATTTATATCAGATTATAAAATGAAATTACCAATGTTTATTGATTGGCGTTTTCTGAAGAATAATATAAAAAATAGGAATTTTGATCTTTCATTATTAGAATTAGATATTTTTCATTACTCGAGCTCTTCATTAGAACTAAATGTATTACGAAAATTCTGTATACATCAAAAAGCTGTTTCAGAGCGAACAGGTGAAATTATTCATGTTAATGCAAGACGTTTTCGTCATACAAGGGGGATTAACCTAGGGAGAAAAGGAGTTGGTGCAGCGATTATAGCAGAACTACTAGATCACTCAGATACACAAAATGTGAAAGTCTATACTGAAAATACAGCGGATACAGTGCAATATATTGATCGCGTTATGGGTGCTGAAATGGGAAAACTAGCCCAAGCATTCGTTGGCAGAATTATTTCTAATTTGAATGAAAGTGAGAGAGGATTTGATCCAACATCTTTAATAACTAATAACGGAGTAGATACTATAGGCGCATGTGGGACGAATGATTTTTGTATAACTGGTTATGAGACTTGTTATTTATGTCCTAAATTTAGACCTTTGGTTGATGGTCCACATCAACAAATATTAAATAAACTGTATAAAGAGAAAGAAGAACGTTTAAGAAGAACTAAAAGTATAGATTATGCATCTTCTAAGGATCGTATTATATTGGCTGTTGAATATGTTGTTCAAGCGTGTAATGAAATGAAAAAAAATATGGAGGCTCATTAATTATGAATAATACAATTTTTTTCCAAGTACATGAGAATCCAAAATCCAGTTTAGAAAATTTTATCACTTTCTGTAGAAACAAACTTACAGCTTTCGGAAGTGATTGTTGGGACAATAATCAATGGAGAGATACCTTTAATCTTCACAACATTCAAGTTCGTTTTTCCACAGATAGGGTTAAATCTACATCCTATCAATATGAGCCGTTATCTGAACCATTTATTGATTTTGCTAAAGCATACATTCGTTATGTTTACTCTCAGCAACCAGTTCGTCAATTATCACGGCATCTTGAGTCATTACGTATGGTTGAAATGGCTTTATACAATGTAAAAGACAATTGCGATATATTACAACTCGATAATTTAGTCATTAATGAAGTTGAAACCCTTGTATTGAAAAAATATAAAAAAGATACTGAATCAGTCAATAAATTAGGATATCAACTTGAGAAGTTATTTGATTTTTGTCGTGAAAATGGGATTACTCCAAATTTGTCTTTATGGAATAACCCATATAAACGTCCTAGAGATTTAACGATATTGCTTGATGAAAGAGGAAAAGAATACCGTTCAAGTAAAATGCCAACAGATGAAGAAATGATGTTGGTAGCCAAACTCTTTCATGATGCACCAAATTTAGATAAAGAAACTGAGTATTATACAGCAGTTATGGCTCTACTTATGGTTGCTCCATCTCGTTGTTCTGAGTTGATGTCTTTATCTGTTAATTGCTTAGAATGGGAAGAAGATAGCCTAGGAAATAAGCAATTAGGTATTCGATGGATACCTGCAAAAAATGGAAAAGAGGGTTTGAAATGGGTTCCTAGTAGCATGCAAGATGTGATTATTGAAGCAGTCAAACGTTTAACAGATATAGGAGCTTTAGCAAGAAAAGCAGCAAAGTTTGCGGAAGAAAATCCGAACACGGTAATGATATCACCAGATCAAGGTATGCAAGTATCCCATTATTTACCTCAAAAACCTTTAACTGAAATAGAAATAGGTAAGGTTTTAGAAATTAATGGAAAGCATGGGATTAAAACTAAGTGGTTTGAAAAGTTAATGAAAGAAAATAGTGGTGTTATAACTCCCAATGTTTTAGGGAAATACTTATACGAAAAATATACCTCAAAATTCAATTACTGGCCATATATTGATAAAAATAAAAACGTTAAAGCTTCTGAAGCCTTATTATTATTCAGAGAAAATGAATTTCATGATAATTTTCTCCCTAAAAAATTTTCTTTTATATTACCAACAGTAAATCTTATTAATGATAGATTCTGCTATTCTGATACACGCCCTAAAACATCATTATGGGAAAAGCATTGTATAACTACTTCGAAAGGAGAGTTTGTTAGATTGCTATCACACAATGCAAGGCATTGGTTAAGTACAAAAGCTGAGAGAGGTGGAATGGATGAATTAACTTTAGCGAACTGGGCAGGGAGGGCTAGAATTGCAGATAATAAGGCTTATGATCACAGGACAGAAGAAGAAAAAAGTGAAGCAGTTCGGAATTTACTTATTCCCGAATATGCTTCACTTTTAGATAAAATTCATTTAAATCTTCCAGTAACCTATGAAGACTTAGGAAAAAATAGAATTGGAATTGCAACTATAACGGAAATAGGCATTTGTGAACATGATTATGCAATGTCGCCATGCTCTCGCCATGGGGATTGTGAAACATGTAAAGAACTCGTTTGTATTAAAGGATTAGAATCATCTTTAGAAATATTAAAGCTTAGAGAAATTCAACTTACAGAACAATTTAATAAAGCGAGAGAGCACCATAAATTAGGTGTTTTTGGTGCAGATCGGTGGATAAGTAATTTGGGATGGAGATTAACACATATAAAAACCAAAATTGCATTTTTAGAAAATCGGGAAATTCCAAATGGATCATTATTACGAATTCCTGATGAGTATGACCCTTCCCCAGTTAAATTAGCTTTACAGGAAAAAGGAATGGATATAGACATTCTAGAACCAGATACAGCTAAATTAGACAATGATTTGTATAGACTAATGGAGTTATAATATGCCCAAAATTCTTGTTACAGAAGAACGTTTAGAAGACATTATCATGTTAATTAAGACCTGGGAAGGTAAATTAACTTGGGAATTACTTTGCCACAAAGTTTCAGAATTATTAAATGTTAAAAGTATTGAAAGACAATCCCTAGCTAATTATTCAGATATACAAGGGGCATTTAGCAAACAAAAACATATACTTAAAGAAAAAGCAAAAGCTAACCCAGAACCGAATGTAACAATGGATTATCTGCAAAAGCAAGTTAAGAATTTAAAAGCTCAGGTACAACGTTTGGAAGAAATTAATGAGCGATATAAACAGCAATTTATTGTATGGCAATATAATGCATATATGCATGGTATGACCCAAGTTACTTTAAATAAGCCTCTTATTGCTGTTAACCGTCAACGTAGGTAATTTATAGGATGTAAGGTAAATTATTTTTACTATAGTAGTCTCTACAAAAGATCGTCTGAAAATCAATTTTCAGACAATCTCTTCACACCTATTAAACTTCTTGATGGGTAGAGTAGAAGACAATTTTCGTCAACATCTACTTCTTCCGGGCAGAGAGATACAGCAGTTTAATGGCGCGTCAAACACTATTATACTGAACTACTTTCCGCTCAAGCCCGCACCGCAGCTTGCAGCAGCCTCCACTAAATCTTAATTTTGTTAACAATATGGATTCGCTCAGCTTCGCTCACGTCTTGCCGGAGACAAGCACGCGGCCATGTATGCAAAAATTTAAGACTGCTGCATGATCATTAATCCCAAAGGTATTCCAAAAATAATTGTCCAAACTGGTTATCGGAACAGGAGCGCGATTGAAGTGTAACGCGAAATTTCAGGCAATCTGCATACCTCGCAATGACTGTGGCTGTCTAAACCCCGCCATTTCAGGAATGAACCATGCCCAACACCCCCATATCATCCGAACATCCCCACGACAGCACCCTATCCCCCTGCATGCTCACCGACTGGACATTCACGTGCTACCACACGCCCGGTAAATCCGAGTATGCCGTGGTGTACGGCACAGTCGTCCAAGATGGTTCGGGACGTTTTACCGCAGGCAGCCGAATCCGCACCTCGCCCGTTACCCTATGGGCGGCACCGCTGGCTCATACGCACAACTCGGTATATTGCCTGCCGGAAGGTGCAGGTTGCTTTTGCGACCTGCCTGCAACCTTGCAGCCTGCCATCGACTGTTTGGGTATCGACCCTGCCGAAGCGGCCGTTATCCTGCAAAACGCCTTCATGCAGCCTGCACATACCTTGCCTGAAACCGCCTGTTTCGGCGTTCCGGTGATGCAGCCGGCAGGACAGGGCGATTGTCCGGTCGTCATGGAACGCCACATCGCCGAATTGCCGTTCTACCTGTTTTGGCGGGACAGCAGCATCGGTTCGGCCCAAAGCCTGATAGACGGACAAGCCGCCGTGTTTCTGCACGATTGGAACGCATTCTGCCGACGGTTTGTTCGTACCGGCAGACACCGCGGCCAAACCGGCCACACAGGCGACAAAGCCGCAGATGGCCAATACAGCTATTTCGGCCTGCCGATTGTGCATACGCCAGGACAAGACAATGCCCCTGCCGTACCGGAAGCCGACATCGCCAAACTACCGTTTTACACCTATTGGCACACCGCCTGCGCTTCCGATGTGCACCGGTTAGCAGACGGCAAACGCGTTGTGCCCCTTGCCGATTGGGAAGCCTTCTGCCAACGGTTGGTATTGACCGGCAGATAGGCGGGCAAAAAAAGTGCAGGCTGCTTTTTATCGCCCCAACTCCGTTTCAGACGACCTCTAAAGCAGCCTGCACCTTATTTTTCATTGTCAGATGACCAGAAACCGAGTATCCCATGCCTCAAACCTATTTCACAGCCGACTGGCACTTCTCCCATCCCAACATCGCCCGATACTGCCCGCAATTTCGCCTGCAAAGCGATAACGCCGACGAGTTGAACGAATACCTGATCGACTGCTGGAACCGCGTCGTTACCCCGCAAGACACTGTGTACAACCTCGGCGATGTCTGCTTTGCCAAAAAGCCCGCACACATCGAAGCCGTGCTGTAACGGCTTAACGGGCAACACCATTTGATTTACGGCAACCACGACTACCTGATTCGGCAAAACGAAGCACATTTCCTCAACACGCGCAAAGCCGACGGCCATCCGTTGCTCTCGTCCGCCAGCCATTACCTGCGGCTCAAACTGCCCGAAATCGGCAATACCGCGATTTTGTGCCACTATCCCTTATACGAATGGGACGGCATCCACCACGGCCTATACCACCTCTACGGCCATCTGCACGACCGCATGGCCGCCGTCAAAGGGCGTGCCCTCAATGTCGGCTGGGATATGCACGGCCGTTTCCTGACCGAACAAGATATTGACAGCTTCCTGCGCGACCTCCCTGCCGTTCAGTATTTCGACGACAAGCAAAACGTTATTGTCGGCAACAGCACGGAAGATGCGGCTGCAAAAGTTCGGGCGAGATTGACAGCATTGAATGAATGAGCTTTTATTTTAGAGATGAATTTTCAGGTAGCCTTGAATAGTGCAGGCTGCCTGAAAAACAGTCGGCAAAACAAAAGGACGGGTTTTCAATCCGTCCTTTTTGCATCAGCAATACCGCCAAGTGTCCCGCATGAAATGAATGATCTCGTTTAACGGCACAGGCGTAAGCGTAAACTGCTTGTCCCTCCTGTTGTGTAGGAAAACGTTGCGTTGTTTACACCACAGGTTGAGAAAAATAAGCCTGCAAGACCTCAAACGGCGTATCGCCGTTCAAACTGCGGTGCGGCTTCACAGTGTTATAGAAATTAACAAAGCGGCACAACTCCTTTCGCCGGTGTTCCGGACTGTCAAACAACTGTTTCTCATGCCACATCTCCATCAGGATGCGGATAACCCGTTCCGCCTTACCGTTGGTCTGCGGACGGGCAACCCGGGTAAACTTTTGACCAATCCCGTTCTCATAACAGGCTACACCGAAAGCATGGTTGGCCGAGCCTTTATATTCCGTACCGTTGTCGGAGTAAACGCACTCAATCAGGTATGGGCAGGGATCAATCAGGTGTTCGGTCAGAAACTTGGCGGCGCTGTCTGCGGTTTTGTCCGGCAAAATGGCGGCGTATAGCTCCCTTGAGAAATCGTCGATGGCGACAAACAGGTAATCCCGCTTATCGGTGGCTTTCTGCCCTTTGAGCAGCGGCAGCCGTTTGGTATCGAGATGTACCAGCTCTCCGGGGTAGGATTTATTGTAGCGTTTGGCCTGCTTTTTGAGTTTTTCCTGAATGCTGCGTTCTACCTTGGCCAGGCGTTTCATTCCGTACTTTGCCTGTTTGAAACGGTTGTTGGTACTGGTTTGGGGTTTGAGCAGTCTGCCTCTTGCGGCTTTAAGTGCGCGGTAAATGGTGACGCGGCTGACTTGGTAGCGGCGTGCCAGGGAGGTGACGCTTTCCTTCCCCTGCGTGTAGGCCAGCCAAATGGCTTGGCGGTGGTGCGGGGTGAGACGGGTGTTTTTGTGCATGTTCATGTTTCAGTATTCTCCTGGAAATACTGTAAACAACGCTACTGGTTTCTACAGGAGCAAGCGACGGAAGGAAATGACAAACTCTATGCCTACGACACCGGCAACAGTCTGAACGGGCTGGCCGGCGAGGATTATCTGTAAGGTGCTGCCGGCAGCGACATACTAGATGGCGGAGAAGGTAACGACGTTCTGTTTGGTAATGCTGGTAACGACACCCTGCTGGGTGGGGAGGGTAATGATTTCCTCAATGGTAACGATGGAAATGATCGACTGGACGGCGGCACCAGCAACGATACTCTATACGGTGATGCTGGTGATGATGTCTTAGTTGGTGGTTGAGGCGACGATTCATTATATGGAGGCTTTGGCTCCGACACCTACCTCTTTACCAAAGGCCACGGCTCAGACACCGTATCCGACTACGCCTCCGATTCCGGCAGCGATACCGTCCGAATGAGCGGCATCAAGTTGGCCGAAACCCAATTGCGCCGTTCGGGCAGCGATCTGGTGCTGTCCGGCTACCATGATGGCGATGCGGTACGCATTAACAGCTTCTTCTCCGGCAGCCAACATCAGGTGGAAAACTTCGTGTTTGACGACCATGCGCTGACCAACGGTCAGATTACCCAATTGGCCGCCAACAGCGCCAACGGGCTGATCAATGCCATGGCTGCGTTCGGTGAGGGCAGTGCCGGTGGCAGTGCAACCGCGGCGGCAGCCGGCATTCAGACTAATCCGATGCTGGTCGCAGCGCCGCTGTAAGCTGTAACCCGGTTTGCTGCTCCGAAATAGGTAAGCGTATCGGATTGCAAAAAGGCTACCTGAAAAACCGATTTAGCGGTTTTTCAGGTAGCCTTTCCGTTTGTCCGCATCCCGTCAACCATTCTGCAGCTGATACAGATAGCGGTAATAGCCGCTCTCTTTCTCCAGCAGCTCGGCATGGCTGCCTGTTTCCACAATCTGCCCCTGGTCCATGGCGATGATGCGGTGGCAATGACGCACGGTGGAGAGACGGTGGGCGATGATCAATACGGTGCGGTTGCGGCAGATGGCCTGCATGTTCTGCATGATGGCGCGTTCGGATTCGTAGTCCAACGCACTGGTTGCCTCGTCAAAAATCAGGATGCGCGGATTACCGACAACGCTGCCACTTTGGATGATTCGTTATATCGGAAATGAGAAGCTGAAAAGAGGCTACCTGGAATTTTCAGGTAGCCTCTTTGGACTTTAAGCATGATTGGATGTTGGGCGATTAAAAGAAGGGGCTAATTTACGTTCAGTCCATAGGAGAATGGTTTAGTTAAAAAGCTAGGGAGATTTCCCACGACTGCTGTATGGAGTGTTCCATAGGAATTTAAATTAACCTATGCTGTCCACAAAATCTGCCCATGTCTGCATCATTTCTTGTCGCTGACGGATAAATTTGGCGTGATAGTAAGCGGCGTCTGTACTGTTGTCGGGAGCATGGGCAAGTTGGGCGTCGATATGTTCTTTTGGATAGTCCATTTCAAACAGGCGCGTAGCAGCGGTAGCACGGAAGTCGTGACCACTGAACTGTACACCCATATATTCGAGTGCACGATTGATGGTGGTGGCGCTCATCATTTCTGCCGGACGGCGACTGTTGGGAAAGAGTAGTCTGCCGTTACCAGAAATGGTGTGCAGCTCGCGCAATAAAGCGCAGGCCTGTCGTGATAGTGGTACGGTGTGGGGGCGGCGTTTTTTCATTTTGTTAGCAGGGATTGTCCACAAGCCTTCATCAAGTTGGAAGTCAGTCCATTCGGCACGTCGTATTTCGATAGTGCGGGATGCGGTGTAGAGTAGTAACCAAATGGCAATAACAACAGTACGGCTGCCGTTATAGGCCTTCAGGCAACGGACGAACTCGCCGATTTCTACCTTGCTTAGGGCTTCAGCAAGTTTCCTTGGTGGGCGAATCG
>ERZ773197.2790-NODE-2790-length-10710-cov-27.673862_pt1 | contig 10710 bp, 11 predicted proteins | sample MGYA00580999_ERZ773197 | MGnify/ENA primary metagenome ERZ773197 (study PRJEB29015, sample SAMEA2738166) | human oral metagenome | biome: human oral; feature: human-associated habitat; material: saliva | place: China | collected 2185 ... | reverse complement strand
ATTCTTGGAGTTGTTCATGAGTTAGATATAAATCTTCCTCTCTCTTTGACTCTGCGAGTTGAATCTTTTTAGTAGCTTTTATTCTTCTTAATATTTTTGCAACTTTATTAGCTTCTATATACTCAAGTTCTTCTGCCCAGTCAAAAATGGAAATTACATAGCTACGTAAAGATTTGAAGTTCGCATATTCATTAGCCTTAGATGTCATTAGATTTAGGATAACTTGCTTATTTTGGTTTAGAAACTGTATCGTATAGTTTCCAAGAAGTGGTAGGATATGTTTTTCAAAACAGGTTTTAGTATTAGCAACTGTTGACCTACTTGGTGGCTTAGAAGTAGATGTAGTTTGTCCTGCTTTATAAGAGTCCCACCAGATATTGTTATAGAAGTCTGAGAAAAGAATATCTCCTTTTGCTAGTCCTGTAAACTCATTATCTTCTATTTGATTTAACTTGGTAAGCAAGTCTATCTCAGCTTGCCTTGCCTCCTTTCTTGTTTTGAATCTCTTATCGTAATAGTTGCTATTAACGATACCAAGTGGCATTCGTGCTTCAATTGGGATATAGACTTTTAAGCGATAAGTTCCATTTTTTGTCTTACTGATAGTCATGATATTCTCCTTGTATATCGAACCAGAAAATATCATGACTATTATAAAACAAAAATATAGATATTTCTAGTTTTGTGAGTAGAGCCATGAGTTAATGGCTTCTTTATTAAATCGTATAGTCTTGCCAATTTTTATTGCAGGCAGTCCTCGTTTGATCCAACTGTCGAGAGTATTGTTTGAGATACCCAAGTAGTGGCAGGCCTGTTGTTTGTTTAAAAACGGACTGTCAAGGTTACTATTGTTCAATCTATTTTCAATTTCTTTCTTGATGAGTTCAGCGAGTAGGAGCTGAATCTGTTGAACTTGTTCATCTGGTAGAATTACTTGCATCTGTTCCTCCAATGTATGGTATAATAGAGGTATCAAGAGATACCCTACTTACTTTTCTTGATTATCTGCAACCTCGTCCTCGCTCGCCAAAGTTTCGGATGGGGTTTTTATTTTGTCGTACTCCCATAAATCCCATTGATTGTTGAGTCCCACTTTTGAAACTAACATGGATAGAAGCTCTTCTTTATTTTTCATTTCGTTATCAGGTGTAAAATCGTACGATAAGTAAGTATCATATCCAATCTCTGGGATTCGTCTCAGATTGTTCAATGTTCTTGTTGGGTGAGATTCATAAAAAATAGGTTCATCCCCCACCCCCTTTAACGTTGCTAGATATTCAATTCTTCGAACATATTGTGATAAATCCTCACGATTATTTCCTTTAGTATGATAGAAGAAGGTCAAAGGATGTTTAGAGCTTGTGATGATAATGACTTTGGCAGCGCCTATTTTATTTTGATAACGTGCTGAGATAGGACTAATATTATATGGATCTAAAACTTTTAACCAATCTGAAGCAGTTAAGCTATCTCCTCGGCCATCATCAAGTAGTAGTATCTCTTCTCCGTTTACTTCATCAAACATATTTGTGCCTGCGGTCAGGACTGATTGCCATTTTTTATTATTCAGCTTTGCTAACTGAATAAGACTTTTTGCGATCTCTTTTGCAAATGTTGACTTGCCAAGTCCAGAAGCTCCATATATGAATAAGATTGTCTTTTTAAACTCTCCGTTGTCCAGTTCATCTTTTGTTTTTGCGCACTTAATTTCTCCAATGCTCTTAATTGCGTCGTTTATTCTAACTTTATGAACTGTATAAAGAGTATGATATTGTTTATTGAGTAGTATTTCCTTTTTCGTAATTTTCTCGTTCAGTATGTTATCTATTAATAAATCGATGTCCTCATAACTTTGCTGCACTTCTTTTTTTGCTTTACCTTTCAGCCAGCTTCCTTGTCTTTCGTGATAAATTTCTAAGTAGTTTTTACCTGTTAGGGTGAATACTTCATCAGGGCTGTATTGATACTTATATTTATCTTTTGCATGAATTAAGTAAGCCAATAAGTTATCGTAGCCATACCTTCCAGACTTCGCCTTTTCAAGATGTTCACGTTTTAGTCCGATTTGTACAGCTAAATCAGTTAGTGTTGCACCTTTCTCAAACTTGAGTAAAGCGTGAATATGTGGCTTTTTTAGCTTTGTAGTTTTTGTTCTAGTTACACTGTCAAAACCGATGGATGTGTCCTTGTCATGTTTTATTGCGTATGCCTCGGAAACAGTTGCTATTTCACTAACTCTTCTGACAATTTCCTCAAGAATTTTTTCGATATTCTCGGATTTAATGAGTTCTTCATCCCAACCGTTTTTCCAATATTTCGTCTCAAAGTATTGTGTAATTGCTACAGAAGTCAAAAGTGCTTCCTTCTTCTTTGAAGTCATTTATATTAAACCTTTCTTTTTTAACTATTCTTTAATTATTCTTTTAATTATTCTAGTGTTAGACCGTTGACAAGCCCAGTCTAACACGTGCGTAGAATAATTAAAAATTAAATTGTAGTAACTCTTGGGGCGTTGCCCCAAACCCCAGCCTCTCCTGCCCGATGATAAATCATCGACCTGAGAATGCTTGCCAGCTAACAAGGGACGGGTAGTATTTTTCTTCGCTTCACTCCTTGCCTTCGGCATCGTTACGCTTGAAAAATCTCCACCCTCTAGCCCTTGCAAGCAGTCATTTTTCTGCTGGTAATGTCGTGCCGACACTAAACCGATGATGGAGCTTCAAAATAAGCTTACTGTCGTACTAACAAGTGTAGCAGAAAAAGCGCTAGCTATACCTTGAAAATAGCTCTCGCATCCGTTGATTTAACCGTTCCTCATCTTTTACTTGAATAGTGCGAAACATTTTAACAGGTTCCCCTTCTAGTTGAAAATATCCATATCCTCTAGGCTTTATCACAACTTCATCTTTTTCCATATCAGGAAAAAGGAGTTGTCTGTTGTTGGTAGACATGAGAAAACTAGTAGACAATGAAATTATACAGTTGAAGTTATAGCGCCCTGGCAAATCAGACATTAAGAAACGTTGACTGGATAAAATGATTCTCAAACCTAGACTTCTGCCCATGCTGTTGATCATTAACATTTTAGATAAAACATCCTTATGTTTCTTCTTATCTGTTTGTTCTAGGTACGCAAGGAAAGCTTGCCATTCATCAAAAATCAAGTAAAGATTATGAGAGTTTTCTTCTTGCTTATTTAGTCTCGCTTCAAAGCGTTGGTAGACGATTTCGAAAAGTTCTAGACAGTTAAATCCTCTTGCAATATGGTTGCCAGTCATTGAAAACATTTCTTCATCTGCTTTAAAATCCATAAGGTAAACTTCAGCATCAGTATCATGAAATGAAATGAGTCCTAAAAGTCTTCTCAAAAAAGTAGACTTTCCTGAACCAGATGGGCCAGCTATAATCCATGCGAAAAATCGGTTAATGTCAACAGATGCAGAGGTTGGTTGACCTCTGCTATTGACCTCGAAAATATTTTTTATCATGTTAGAAGTCCTCTTCATAACTGACTTTAGTCTGTCTTGTCATTCGATTGTATGTTGCCTCTTTGCTCGTTTTGACATCGAATTTAGCAACCCAGCCAGCGCCTGCGAACAGTTCAACAGTTAGTACATCTAATGCAAACTCATTAGTGTATAGAGCGATAGCACCTACAAAGTAGTTTTCTAATGACAATTGTTCATTATCATTTAAGTTGTTTGCTAGATAAACCCAAACATATACACCATCAGTAGTGGCAGGATTTATAGTTTTTAACTGTAACTGCTGATATAAGTTTTGATTGAGATGATTAACTACGTTTTGTAAGACAGTAGCCTTTCGAGCTTGTAATTGCTCATCAATTGTCTTGTTTAGTTGCCAAAAAATTAACTCCTGAATCAAATTTTTTAAAATCTTAACTTGATTTCCCGATAATAAGAGACATTGTTCCCATATCTTTCCGTTGTTATCAGCAACTTCATTTGATAGTAGAAGAAACTGTCTCTTTAGATAAATGTACACAACATTCAAACCTTGCCACACAAGCAACGCAAGGATAAGATAGAAGAATATTTTAAATAACATATGTTCACCTCACGCATAGTAAGTAGTTATCATCTAAAGGAAGTAGATGATAACTCACTATGCTTATCACTTATTTCAATGAAATGTCAGCAAGGTCAGCAACTAGTGCTAAACCGATTGGTTGTTTCAACTTGTCAAATACAAATGCTACATCGTAGTTATTAACTGTGATGTCAGCGTTAATCAAACTATCTAAGTTCTCGCTCTGGTAGTTTTTCAACTTGACTTTAAACGTTGGACAGTAGTCCTCTTGTCCAATACTTGCAAACGTTTCGTAGAGTTTTTTATCTACGCATGTTAGTGAAGCCCAAGTTCGTTGGTTTTTCCTGACCTTCGTTGATGATGCCATCGTTTTTGTCAACAACTTTAATTGCTGATGGAACATCAACGGAAGTTGATAAAGAATCCAAAAATGCTCTTGCACTTTCTCGGTTTCCAAGTGTTATTTTTTTCTCTTTTGGCATGTGAATGCCTCCTTTTTTAAAAAATGTGCGTGGTCAGACTATCGCGAATGCTGACGAGTGAGAGAGCTCTCTTAATTACAATTCTATAATACCATATTTACATAAATTAAAATGTATACATTGGACATATTTCTCGTTGAAAAATTCATAAAATAAGTTATAATTTTGTTAAGAAGAATAAGAGATAATGCAAACAATTTATAATTTCAGAAAGAGGTTTGATATGCTTAATTTTGATGAGAAACTTAGATGTTACGAACCATATATTAAAGTAACAGAAAGTTTAATTGGAGACAGGATAGTTGAAAACTATATTAAGAACAACTATGCTAGTATCATTGTAGAACAATTTGAAGAGTATAAAAAGGATGGAATTTATACGAGGGCAGGCGATTTTGTCAAAAAACTACAATCTGAATTAAAAAATCCTGATGCGTTTTATAATGAGATAAAACGTGGAGAAAGTAAGGATGTTACGAACATTATTCCTCAGTTGAAAGAATTTCCTGTTGTAAAGCAACGCCTTTCAGAGGTAGGTGCGCAATTTGATAAACGGATAGTCAATGTTAGAGACTCTCTAATACTAGGAAAAGAATTTTTATTAGGAAAAGACATATCACGTAATTCTAATTTGCTTCACTTCCTTTTATGGATTTTCGTAAATAATTATGATTATTCGAAAGTAACGAAATATGAAAGTGAGATTTTGGAGGTTATCGCCCAAAAAATCAGATATAATCTGAATAATATTGATGAAATTATTGATAATGATTTCGACATCCCCTTGCAAAATTATAAAGGGTCTATAGATATAAATAATTTTAAAAAAGATGTGGATCCTTTGGATTTATATATTAAATTAAACTATCCTGAAATTATTAAAGATCAATATCAAGTACAGAAAGAAATTGAAGAAAATAAAAGTAAAAGTACGTGGTCAAAAAAGATAAACAAATATACTAAGGAAAAATTTATTGAAAAACATGTAGAGGAACATTACAGCTCAAAAGGTACTTTGTACTATAGCCTTTCGACGGGGAGGAAAAAGATGAATGATGAGCTATTAAAAAAATTTAGAAATTTTTCTATACTGCATGAAAGCGAATAAAATCATTACAAAAATATAGAAAATTTTAAGTATATAAGATTAGCGTTAGGACTAGGAGCAATTTCTTTGGAAATTCCAATTCTAATACCTGAGATTACTAAGGCAGTTGAACAAACTAACTTACTAGGACTATCTGGAAAACAATATTTAGAAGCTTTATCGGACAATTTAGAAATAGTAGCAGATGAACTATATGAAGAATATCAATGGCATGAAGAACAAAATCGCCTTGAACACTACTATTCTGATAATTTTAAAATTAAGTAATATTAAAACCCAACCAAAATTTATTTTGGCTGGGTTTATTTGATATTCTTTACAATCTCATTAAATGAAGATATAATTTTTCCTTGCTTATCTTTGGGTAATTTTGTTAAGTTTTCAAAAAGTACTTCTGGAGAATCTTCTCGATCTGATTCAAATGATTGTAGGTTGAAGAACTCCTCGACCGTTAGATTTAGGGCTTTGATTACGGATTCAAGAGTTTTTATCTTAAAATCATACTTCATGTTTTCTATATTTTGAATCGCTTTAACACCTAGCCCAGCGATTTCAGATAATTTTTCTTGACTTAATCCCTGTGCTTTTCTGCACTCACGTATGCGAAATGCGATATGCTTTTGTAATTTATTATATTCCATGCTATATACCATTTTACTATCTGTTTTCTCTAAAAATAAGTATAATAAACTATCCAAAAACGATAAAAGTATGGTAAAATAGTACTATAGTTTAATAAAATGCATAGGGCATTGTACAAAAGGAGTTTATAAATGTCAAAAGCTACGGAAAATAGTCATAGTACTGCTAAAAAATTGTATACGGGTACGGTTATTTCTGCCATCGCAGCAACTGCAAGTCTTGTCGGCACAATCGGAACTGCTCACGCAGATACAGTAGAGGTTCCATTGCCTACAACTGCTCAAACCGAACCAGCCTTGGTAGAGAAAGAAGCGCCTAAGAAAACTGAAGTGAAAGTTCCTACTAAGGAAGTCACTAAAGAACAAGTTGACGAAGCAAAGGACAAACTTGACAAATCTACCCAAGCAGTAGAAGATGCAAAAGCTAAAAAAGACCAAGCGCAGACTCAGAAAGACCAAGCGCAGACTGAAAAAGCCAATGCTCAATCTGAAGTAGACAATGCTCAACAAGCCAAGGATAAAGCGACTCCAGAAAACATTGAAAACCAAAATCAAGAAGTTACTGATGCTGAAAAAGGTAAAACTGACGCAGAAAAACAAGAGAAGAATGCTGAAAAAGACCTTGCCAAAGCAAAAGACGTTGTCGCAGACCAAGAAAAAGTAGTTAATAAGTCTGAGAAAAAAGTAGTGGATGCTGAAAATGAGGTTAAAGATGCTCAGAATGATGTAGATAATGCCAAAGCTATTTTGGACGGTACAGGTAAAGCGAAAGTTGTCGAAGAAAAGGAAAACGCTGAGACTGCTCAAAAACAAGCACAGAAACAGGTGACGAGTGCAGAGGAGGTCTTGGAACAAGCTAAGTCAGACGACAAGAATCTTGAAGATGCAATTTCAAGCGTCCAAAACGAGTTGGCAGAAGCTAGTAAGGTAGTAGCAAGCACAGAGTCTACACTGACTGATGCTACTAATAAAGCTGACCAGACACAAACTGCTCTTGAAAAAGCACAGGATACATTTACTGTGGCTGAAGCTAGCTATAAGTCTATTAACACTTTCCAAGTTACTGATGAGTATGTTAACGCCTTGAAATCCTATGTAAATAATCCTTATGACATTTTGGATGAACGTGATAAGTGGAAAGAACATAGAGAGAAAGTAGAGTCTATCTTAAAATCGGTTAACCAAGAAAATTTGAATTTGAATAAATTCAAAGGAAATGTCAATGATAAAGCTATCAGTGTTGATGCTAATAACTTGACAACCGAACAAATGACAGAGCTTTCTCTATTTGCGAGTGATCTACTTAACCAAATCCGTGAGCGCTTTGGAACACCTAAGACTATTGTAACAAAAGGCATGCTTCAGGTTGCTGACGAAGTGACTGACGGTTACGTAGCTGATGATTGGGGATTCGGAAAAGGTCATGATAACAAAGCAGTAAATAATGTAGCTCGTAAGTATGGATTGCCTACATATAAAGATGATACCCACCAATCTCTTGAAAACCTCAATAGTAGCAATAATGGTGGTAAAATTCATACAATGGACGATGCTAAAAAATGGGTTTATGAAAGTATTTCTGACTTGCTATTTAATGGTTGGGAGTGGGGACATGCTCGAAGTGTTACGGGCTTGATTAGCAAAGGTGCAAGCAAAGATTATTTTGCATTAGGACTATCTAGTAATACTGGACGTACAAGCGCCCACTTCCTATCAGTTTCTGATAATGAAGTTACTGGCAACAAGCTAGACAAGACTGAAGTACCTAACAATAATACATCAGAAAGCATTGTAAAAGCTTATAATACTGCTAAAACTGCTCTATTGACTGCTCAGACTGAAAACTCTCAGGCACAGCGTGAAAAGACAAGTGCTTCGATTGCAAATATCAGGGCTAAAGGTGAACAGGAAACAATTCAAAAACGATTGGATGCTCTTAAAGATACACCTTTGAAAACGCCGACTGCTCAAAGCAATCTTGAAAAGGCACAAGACACCCTTGCTAATGCTAACAAGCGCTTAGAAAATGCTGAGAAAGCACTAGCTGATCTAACTGCTGATGTGAAAATAAAACAAGAAAATCTTACCAATGCTAAGAATGTCCTTGCTCAAAAAGAACGTAACCTTACTAACGCTAAAAACAACCTAGCAACTGAACAAGATAAATTGGTTGAACTCAAAGCATTAGTACAGACTGCTGAAAATAATCTTGAACTTGCTAAAGAAAAAGTAGCACAAGCTACTAAGACACTTGAAAAAGCTAAATCTGATCTTGAATCCTTGCTTAACGCAGAGCCTAACCTTGCTAAAGCTAAGGAAATTCTTGCTCAAAAAGAAACTATTCTTAATCAGAAAGTAACTGCTTTGAAAGAGGCACAAGCTATCCTTGACAAGTTGTTGAAAGAACAGAAACTCGACCAAGAGGCTTATGACAAACTCTTTGCCTTGTATAGCGCACAAGTAGAAGCTAAACGTTTAGCTGACCTTGAAGCAAAACGTAAAGAGCTTGAATCCTTGGGGTATAAACCAGTACCAGTTGTAGATGGTAAAGGGAATGTTGTGGATTACAAAGCAGAGAAAGTAACGGTAGGAACTAAAGACGATAAAACATATCAAGCTCCTGCACAGGCTACAAATGAAAATGCAAAAGCAGAATCTAAGAAACAACTTCCAAACACTGGAATGAAAGAATCGAATCTCCTATCATTACTTGGGGCAAGTCTTGGCCTTCTCGCTTTGGTAGGGAAACGAAAATATAATAGATAAAAAGAAAGAGAGCAGTGGTTCTCTTTTCTAATGAATGGAAACAAATTAGTATATATGGAAAAATTTTATATAAGGGAAACTTTTGATATTCTGGTTCGATTTTTGCTTATTTTTTTATGAAAGTTTACCTTATTTTAATGAAAGTGCTTGAAATTAGTTGAAATTTTATTTTTTGAAAACTTATGAAAACGTTGATTTTAAAGCACTTTGAAATTAGATGAAATAAGTGGTGCCCCAACCAGGTCTTAAGAAAGCTCGTAAAGCATCACAATTTAGTAAACGTTAATTCGAAAGAATTACTATACTTACAAAGAGCACCTTTCGGGGTGTTCTTTTTTATACTTTCTTACTAAATTGGTGCAATTGACACAGTTGTTGCGACTTTAGTCGCTTACAAATGTGGCTGCAACCTGACAAGGTCAGTTGCCTCAAAACGTTAATCAATACGATTATATCAACGTTTCAAAGCATTCAAAAGTTTACCTTATTGTTTTAGAGAAGCACTTAGCACCTGTTCATATTGATGAAACAGGATTTGATACTTATTTTTATCGAGAATATGGTCGCTCATTAAAAGGTCAATTAAGAAGAAGCTATCAGAGGATTTCTTTGGTTGCAGGGCTAACAAATGGTGAGTTAATCGCTCCAATGACTTACGAAGAGACGATGACGAGCGACTTTTTTGAAGCTTGGTTTCAGAAGTTTCTCTTACCAACATTGAGTACACCATCAGTTATTATAGATAATACAAGATTCCATAGAATGGGTAAGCTAGAGCTCTTATTGTGAAGAGTTTGGGTATAAACTTTTACCACTTCCTCCCTACTTACCTGAGTACAATCCTATTAAGAAAACATGGGCTCATATCAAAAAGCACCTCGAAAAAAGTATTACCAAGTTGCAATACTTTTTTGAGGCTCTTTTGTCTTGTTCTTGTTTCAATTGACTATATTCTAATAAAAGTCCTTCAGAAGCTGGACTTTATGGTAAAATAGAAAGAAGTGACAAGAGAGAGTAATACTCAATGAAAATCAAAGAGCAAACTAGGAAACTAGCCGCAGGCTGCTCAAAACACTGCTTTGAGGTTGTAGATAAGACTGACGAAGTCAGCTCAAAACACTGTTTTGAGGTTGTGGATAGAACTGACGAAGTCAGTAACCATACCTACGGCAAGGAGGCGTTGACGCGGTTTGAAGAGATTTTCATTGAGTATAAGAAAAAATCAGTCCCCTAAAGGAGTAGATTATGAAGTTATTGTCTATCGCCATCCCTAGCTATAATGCCGCTGCCTATCTTCATTACTGTGTGGAGTCGCTAGTGATTGGTGGTGAGCAAGTTGAGATTTTGATTATCAATGACGGTTCTCAGGATCAAACTCAGGAAATAGCTGAGCGTTTAGCCGACAAGTATCCTAACATCGTTAGAGCCATTTATCAAGAAAATAAGGGCCATGGCGGTGCTGTCAATCGTGGCTTGGCAGAGGCTTCTGGGCGTTATTTTAAAGTGGTTGATAGTGATGACTGGGTGGATCCCCGTGCTTACCTGAAAATTTTGGAAACCTTGCAGGAACTAGAGAGTGAGGGGCAAGAGGTGGATGCCTTTGTGACCAATTTTGTCTATGAAAAGGAAGGCCAGTCTCGTAAGAAGAGTATGAGTTACGAGT
>ERZ773197.2789-NODE-2789-length-10711-cov-4.007977_pt1 | contig 10711 bp, 10 predicted proteins | sample MGYA00580999_ERZ773197 | MGnify/ENA primary metagenome ERZ773197 (study PRJEB29015, sample SAMEA2738166) | human oral metagenome | biome: human oral; feature: human-associated habitat; material: saliva | place: China | collected 2185 ... | reverse complement strand
GAGCTGGCGCAGCCGAGTATGTGACGAAGTTTCAGCAAAGTATAAACGACTAATAACCGTAAAAAAACAGAAAAATAATCAAAAAAAGTTCGTATTTCAAAGAAAAGTACTATCTTTGTACTATGATTCAGAAAACGATACAAATATTAAACAAAAGGGCTAAGTTTGAATACGAAATTCTCGACAAATATCAGGCAGGTATAGTGCTGGTAGGTACTGAAATTAAGTCGATTAGGCTCGGGAAAGCGTCTATAGCCGAGAGTTTCTGCGAGTTTAACGAGCGAGGAGAGTTGTTTGTTATCAATATGACGATTGAGGCATACGATTTTGGCACCTATTACAACCATCGCCCTAAAAGCGAACGCAAACTGCTATTGCAAAAGAAAGAACTGCGCAAACTGAATAAAGAGGTAAAAAACAGCGGACTTACCATCGTGCCTTTGCGACTTTTTATCAATGATAAAGGGCTCGCTAAGGTAGATATTGCTTTAGTTCGCGGTAAAAAGCTATACGACAAGCGCGAAACCATCAAAGACCGCGACAATAAACGGAACTTAGACCGACTAAAAAGATTTTAAATAGTAAGCAACCTAACCACTAACGACTAATCACTAACCACTAACGACTAAAAAAATGTATATTGATTTTAAAGAACTTCCAGAAGATGCCCGTGTGTGGGTATACCAATGCAATCGCAGTTTTACTGAAGAAGAACAACAGCAACTGCACGCTCAATTAGAAGAGTATCTAAACCAATGGACTGTACACGGAAAAGACTTATTGGCTTCGTTCGAGTTGCGCTATAATCGCTTTATCATTATTGGGGCGAACTACGGGGCGCACGCTATTTCAGGCTGCTCTTTAGATGCTTTGGTACGCTTTATACAAGAGCTTGAAGAGCAATATCAGGTTATGCTGCTCGACCGTATGAATGTGAGTTATCGACAAGGAGAACATATCGCTTATAAAAACTTAATCGACTTTAAGAAGATGGTCAAGGATAAGGCGGTATCGGCAGAGACAATAGTATTTAACAACCTTGTCAATACTAAATTAGAATACGAAGAGAATTGGGAAGTGCCTTTGGCTGAAAGCTGGCACAATCGATTTCTTTAAGAAATAAAAAATTAGCAAACTACCCATTGGTAATTTGCTAATTTTCAAATTTACTAATTTTTTAGATTTCTATTTCAATTTGTCCTCTTACTAAATCATCAAAGGTTTCAGCTCTGCGGATAAGATGAGCTTCTCCTTTATACCAAAGCACCTCGGCAGGACGTAGGCGCGAATTGTAATTGCTCGACATAGTGTAGCAATAAGCCCCTGCATTGTGGAAGCAGAGTATATCGCCCTCAGTGATTTCGGCTATCTGTCGGTTAGAAGCAAAAGTATCGGTCTCGCACACATAGCCCACTACCGAATAAAAACGCTTGCGTCCTTCGGGATTAGAGATATTCTCTATAAAGTGAGTAGCCCCGTAAAACATAGGTCGTATAAGGTGATTGAAGCCCGAATCGACTCCTGCAAAGACTGTAGAGGTAGTCTGCTTTACTACATTTACTTTCACTAAAAAATAACCTGCTTGGCTTACCAAGAATTTACCAGGCTCAAAAGCTAAAGTTAGGTCACGCCCATACTCTTGGCAGAAAGCTAAAAAGCGCGCACTCAGGCGTTCGCCTAATTCTTCTATGTTCGTCTGTATATCTCCCTCTTTATAAGGCACTTTGAAGCCGCTACCAAAGTCGATAAACTGCAAATCTTTAAAGTTTTTAGCCATCTCGAATAATATTTCGGCAGCATATAGGAAGACATCAATATCGAGGATATCGCTACCAGTGTGTATGTGTATACCATTGATGTGCATTTTTGTGTTTTCAACAATGCGCAGAATATGAGGTATTTGGTGGATACTAATACCAAACTTGCTGTCTATATGTCCCACTGAAATATTGCTATTACCGCCTGCCATCACGTGTGGATTGATACGGATACACACAGGCACTTCGGGGTGCTTACTACCAAACTGCTCTAAGACCGAAAGGTTGTCGATATTGAGCTGTACCCCTAAGTGCATTGCCTCTTCTATTTCGTCTAGAGAAACTCCATTGGGAGTAAAAATAATCTGCTGAGGGGCAAAGCCTGCTCGCAAGCCCAATTGTACTTCTTGAATGGAAACTGTATCGAGTCCCGCTCCTAATTTTTTCATCAGTTTTAACACTGAAATATTAGAAAGCGCCTTCATAGCGTAATTGATACGCAAATGAGGCACGCTGCTAAAAGCAGCTGTAAGTCGCTGATATTGAGAGCTTATTTTATCAGCATCATACACATACACCGGACTTCCGTAGGTATGTGCTACCGATAGTAAATCTTCTATTTTCATCTTATAAATGTGTTACTTAATGAGTTACAGAACTGCAAAGGTAAGATTTTTGCAAAAATAGTACTACAGAAAATAAAAAAATAGTATATTTGCCACAAATTTAGGACGCAATGAAATTAATTATAACATTTTTGTCTGCGCTATTGAGCTTTGTGGTATGGGGGCAGCAATCTGATTTTGTAAGATTGAAAGACCTCTCTGCTGACTTTGTATACGAGTTAAAATACGCTACACCCGATAACTTCCTAAAGCAGGCAGTGTACGATTGTGGCGAGTGCTATTTGCGCAAAAGTACAGCTGAAGCCTTAGTGAAGGCTAATGAGGCTTTTAAACAGCTAGGATACCGCATTAAGCTGTTTGATTGCTACCGACCGCTCAGCGTTCAGAAGAAAATGTGGAAGATACTGCCCGGCACTCACTATGTAGCCAATCCCGCTAAAGGGTCTAAGCACAACAGAGGGGCAGCCGTAGACCTTACGCTGGTAGATGCACAAGGCAAAGAGCTCAATATGGGTACGCCTTTTGATTTCTTTGGAAAAGAAGCGCATCACACCTATACTCAGCACTCTAAAGAAGTACTTGAGAACCGCAAACTGCTAAAAGAAACACTCGATAAGTTCAATTTTAAGTCGATTTACTCAGAATGGTGGCATTATGAGTACCGTCCCGAGATGCAATCAAAAGTAGAGAATTTTGAATGGCAGTGCAATTAGCCGGTTTATCAATTAAAATAGTATTCTATTATGAAAATACAACACTGTATAGTAAGTTTAGGTTTGTTTTTGGGACTTTTTTGTGCCGAAAAGGCTCAGTCGCAAGTACAAACATTAAAACCTATCATTAGCGAAAAACGCCTAAGCAGCGATACCTCCACCGCAGGTATGGACGGTCCTCATATATATTATACAGGAAGAGGACCTGAAAAAGTCATTAAATACATCACTGAAAGCGGGAGAGAGAATATGAGTATCACCTCCAAATGGTATCACTTTAATAACCTACGAGGTAAAAAACTAAAAACACAAGTAGGATTCAATAAATTCTTTAGTTTTAGGTTGAAAAAAGAACTCACCAAAGAACCTGCAGTGTATGATATGCCCGAAAAGCTAATTGCTATATCGGATATAGAAGGAGAGTTTGAAGCTTTCCGCTCTTTTCTTATCGCTAATGGGGTGATGAATGAGAAGTATAAATGGACATTCGGCAAGGGGCATTTGGTAACCGTAGGTGACTTTTTTGACCGCGGACTAATGGTAACCCAAACTCTTTGGCTCATCTATCACTTAGAAAACCAAGCAGAAAAGGCAGGAGGCAAGGTACACTTTATTCTTGGCAATCACGACCTGATGAATATGAATAACGATTTTCGCTATGTACGCAAAAAGTATTTCACCAATGCCGAGCTGATGAATGTCCCTTATATAGACCTTTATAAACCCAAGACCGAATTGGGTGAATGGTTAGAAACTAAAAACATAGTAGAGAAGATAGGTGACTATGTATTTGTGCACGCAGGTATTTCTAAAGAAGTAGCTGACCTCAACCTATCAGTACAAGAGTTAAACGACAAGGCGCGCCGATATTACTTCAGAAACAAAGAAGCTCAACAGCAAACAGACAAGATATACAGCACTATCTATAAATTTGGGGTAAGCCCGACGTGGTACAGAGGTTGGGGCAAACAAACTATCGCTGTAGAAGAGGCTGATGAAATAATGAGAAAGTGGAATGTAGGTAAGTTCGTTATCGGTCACACCCTTCATAGCGAAGTAACTTACCTACTAAATAAACGTGTTATCGACCTAGATGTAGCCCACGCTAAAGGAGTGGTACAAGGTTTGCTAATAGAGAATGGCAATGAATATAAAGTAGATAACAAAGGTGAAAAGACTGCTATAGTAGAGAATGCATCTGTACCTGAAGATGATGATTAATAACTAGTAAAGATGAAAGGAATTATTTTAGCAGGCGGTTCTGGTACACGACTTTATCCTGCTACGAAAGGCATATCAAAACAACTAATACCTATTTACGACAAGCCAATGGTTTACTACCCTTTATCAGTACTGATGTTAGCGGGTATTCGCGAGGTATTAGTAATTTCTACCCCTCAGGATTTACCAGCTTTTCAGCGCCTTTTAGGTGATGGTAGTGATTTTGGTATCCTCCTGAGTTATGCAGAGCAACCAAGTCCTGATGGATTAGCTCAAGCTTTTATTATAGGAAAGGACTTCATCGGCAATGATGATGTATGCTTGGTATTGGGCGATAATATCTTCTACGGACAGAGTTTTTCACAAATGCTTACCCAAGCTGTTCATAATGTAGAGAAAGAGCACAAAGCTACCGTTTTTGGCTATTATGTAAAAGACCCTGAGCGCTATGGAGTAGCAGAGTTTGATACAGCAGGAAATGTGCTGAGCATAGAGGAAAAGCCTGCGCAACCGAAGTCGAATTACGCAGTGGTAGGGCTTTATTTCTATCCAAATAAAGTAGTGAAGGTAGCTGGAGAAATCAAGCCTTCGGCACGCGGTGAGTTGGAAATTACGAGCGTTAATCAGGAGTTTCTGAAAGATGGAGAGCTAAAAGTGCAGCTTTTAGGTCGCGGCTTTGCGTGGCTGGATACTGGTACCCACGATTCGCTTAGCGAGGCATCTAACTTTGTAGAAACCTTAGAAAAACGTCAAGGGCTGAAAATCTCTTGTCTGGAAGAAATAGCTTTTCGCAAAGGTTGGATAAGCGCTGAAAAGCTACGCGAATTAGCTCAGCCAATGATTAAAAACCAGTACGGACAGTACCTTTTACAACTGACAATTGACAATTAACAATTTAATTAAAGAACTACCCCCTCACCTAAGTTATGGCAAAACTAAAAACAGCTTATTTCTGTCAGAATTGCGGAACTCAATATAGCAAATGGCAAGGACAATGCCACACCTGTAAACAATGGAATACTATTGTTGAAGAGGTCGTACAGAAAGACACTGCCCCTGTATGGCAAGAAAAAGAGACCATAAGCAAAAATAAAGCTCCTAAATACATAGCTGTTTCGCAAATCAGCACTCAACAAGAGTCACGCTTAAATAGCAATAACCACGAACTGAACAATGTGCTTGGTGGGGGAATTGTGCCTGGCTCGGTAACCCTTTTAGGAGGTGAACCTGGTATTGGCAAAAGTACGCTATTGCTGCAAATAGCCCTTAACTTACCTTATCGTACCCTTTATGTATCGGGGGAAGAAAGTGAAAAACAGATAAAAATGCGTGCTGACCGCATTCCACATCATCTTGATAATTGCTTTATCCTGACCGAAACCAAGACGCAAAATATATTTCAGCAGATAAAAGAACTTCTGCCTGAAATTGTGATTATAGACTCTATACAAACGCTACAATCTGATTATATAGAGGCATCGGCAGGAAGCATCTCGCAGATAAGGGAATGTACTTCTGAACTAATTAAGTTCGCTAAGACTACACATACTCCTGTGATTCTCATTGGGCATATCACTAAAGACGGACAGATAGCAGGACCTAAGATATTAGAGCATATGGTTGATACTGTCCTACAATTTGAAGGTGACCGCAACCACGTGTATCGTATTTTGCGTTCGTTAAAAAACCGCTTTGGTTCTACCTCAGAACTCGGTATTTACGAAATGCTCAGCAATGGTCTGCGTGAAGTGAACAACCCTTCAGAGATACTTATTTCTAAGACAGATGAGACTATCAGCGGTACTACTATAGCCGCTACCTTAGAAGGTATGCGACCACTGATGATTGAAATACAAGCCCTTGTGAGTACAGCTGTCTATGGCACACCTCAGCGCAGCACTACAGGCTTTAATGCCAAACGACTGAATATGCTCTTGGCAGTACTCGAAAAACGTGCAGGTTTCCGCTTAGGAGCAAAAGACGTATTTCTAAACATTACAGGGGGTATCACTATTGATGACCCCGCTACTGACTTAGGGGTAGCAATGGCAATACTTTCATCTAACGAAGATATTGCTATTGAAAAAGATGTTTGTTTTGCGGGTGAAGTAGGACTTGGTGGAGAAATACGTCCTATACAGCGAGTAGAACAGCGCATTACAGAGGCTGAAAAGTTAGGTTTTAATACTATTTTCATTTCTAAATACAACAAGATAGCCCTTAAAAACAATAAAATTAAGATTGTGAAAGTTGCCAAAATAGAAGATGCTATTGGTGAACTTTTTGGATAAGAAGACTTATATATGCTTAAGAAACTCTTTCAAGATACAGCTATTTACGGAATTGCAACCGTCTTGCCACGTGTGATGACGCTTTTGCTCACACGTCTCTACGTTAGCAAGCTCAACACTAATGATTTCGGTATTTATTCTGGTATTTTTGTGTATCTTATTTTGGGTAATGTGCTGTTGTCGTATGGTATGGAAACGGCTTTTTTTCGTTTTATGAATAAAGGTGAACAAAAAAAGCAAGTACAATCTACAGCACTTACTTCTCTAACTGTATCTTCTTTATTTTTCCTACTACTTGCCTACCTGCTAAGAGAATCTATAGCCTCGTGGCTTAACTACAAAGTAGAGCATATTGTTTTTGGTATCTACATAATGGTGCTCGATGCTTTAGTAGTAATCCCTTTTGCATGGTTACGCAACAAAGGTAAAGCTAATCTCTATGCGTTTGTAAAAGTAGGAAATACAGCACTAAATTTAGCTCTAAACATCTACTTCTTAAACTATCTATCTCAGGAAAGTATTGCTGCTAAAGGAGGAGTGTATTACATCTTCTTAGCCAATGTAATAGCGAGCTTAGCAACTCTGATAGTGCTACTGCCTATCTATATCAAAATACGTTTTAGGTTCTATTATTCTCTCTGGAAAGAGATGATGATTTATGCCTTTCCTGTACTTTTAGCAGGTATTGCTTTTGCTGTAAACGAAGGCTTTGACCGTGTTTTCTTACGTATGCTACTCCCTGAAGAGACAGCTGACGCTACTATAGGTATTTATTCCGCCTGTTATAAAATGGGAGTGTTTATGAATCTTTTTGTAAGTGCTTTTAAGCTCGGAGTAGAGCCTTTCTTTTTCAGTAGTGCTCAAGATAAGAATGCTCCTAAGACATACGCCCGCATTACTGAATATTTCATTGTATGTAGTGGTTTTATTTTAGTTTTTATCACTGTATTTACTAATGTATTCAAATTTATCTTGATACCCAATAAGGCTTATTGGGAAGCGCTCTGGATAGTACCTATCGTCTTACTTGCCAATCTCTGTTTGGGTATCTACCACAGTCTTTCAGTATGGTACAAAGTAACTGACCGTACCAGCTTTGGAGCTATTGTATCATTAGTAGGTATGGCACTTACAGTACTTTTCAATTTTGCTTTAATTCCTTGGCTTAGTTATAAAGGAGCAGCATTAGCAACCCTTATCACCTACGGAGCAATGATGAGTATCTCTTATTACTACGGACAAAAACACTACCCCATACCTTATAACAAGCGAAAAATAAAAGTATTTCTTAGTATGAGTGTACTCTTCTCTTTCTTAGAGTTTTACCTTTTCAACTGCAATATCTATATTGGGTGTGTATTTCTACTTATTTATGGTTACTTAGCTAGTCTAACCTTAAAGTTTAGATTTCGAAAAAATAAAAAGACTGCCATTTAAGAGCAGTCTTTTTTGTATAGTTATAAACTAAAAAGTTTCATTTTTTCTTCTTCTTTAGTACGCATCAACTCGCTATCTGCAGGTGTTTTATCCTTATAGCCACAAAGATGCAAAATCCCGTGTGCTAAGACTCGTAAGAGTTCCTGTTCAAAGGTTACACCAAAAACATCTGCATTTTCTCATACTCTTTCTATTGAGATATAAATATCAGAGTTGAGGGTAATACCTTCTGTATAATCAAAAGTGATAATATCAGTAAGAGTATCATGCTGCAAGTATTGCACATTTATTTTATGCAAATAAACATCATCACAGAATATATAGTTGATATCGCCTATTTTCTTTCCTTCTGAAAGGGCAATCTGTTTCACCCATTGCTTCACCTTATTTTTATGATAAGGAAAAACAAAAGGTGTTTCATTAAAAAAAGCTATCATTATTTATTCTTCTCTTTATAAGTACTAATACCCAAAAGCATATATATTGGTGAAAAACCAATCATTATGGTTACTAATAGTAAGATAGATATAGCTCCAAGCACAGAAGCTACAGTTACAGAAAACTCATTATACAAACCTAAAATAGCAATAACTACTATTATCAAAAGGCGAATGTTCTTATCTAAAGCACTAATATTTCTTTTCATATATCTGACTTTTTTTAAAATTTGTGGCAAATGTACTTCTTTATTTTGTATAAAGCAAATTTTCACTATCTCTTAAAGTTCCCACTTTATTCCTACAAAATATGTTCTCCCTGGTGAAATACTCGAATAAAAACTAGTAGTTTTTGTTACATAGTCAAAAAGGTTATCGATACCAGCATTTAAGGTAAAATGATAAGGAAGTCTTGATGATAGCTGTAATCGCCATATAGTATATGGAGCATAATAGGTGTAATACTCTATATTATTAGATGTTTCATAGATTGTGGTTGCACTTACATATTTACCACTTAGTATGACATTGGGTATATATTTTGTTTCAGTTTTCGGAATGTATTCAGCTTTCCAAGTAGCAGTATGAGGACGATTTTCCGAACGCTGTTGACTAGTATGATAATAGGCATATGATCCCTTTAAACGCAAACTTTTAGTAGGCCTATAAGTAGCCGACAACTCTGAACTTACTATTTTCGCATTTCCATAATCATTTACATATTGAATTGTATCAGTAGCACGCGACCATTTATAAATTATTTTGTCTTTCACTACTGAAAGCTGCGTCATAGCTGTTACATTAATTTTTGAAGTATTATAATCTACCGAAAAGTTAAAATTATTACTCTTTTCAGGTTTTAGATCTTTGTTACCCATTATCTGAAAACCTCCCCCCCAAGGGTGAAACCAGTTTGTATAAAGTTCTTTCAATGTAGGCGAACGAAAACCTGTAGAATACCCACCTCTGAAAGTAAAATTTTCTACCTTAAACATTCCTGAAAATCTATAAGTAAAGAAATCTTTAAAGAGTGAGTGATAATCCATTCTAACTCCCGATACTAAGGTAAAAACAGGTGATAGAGCCCATTCTTGTTGTGCAAAGAGTGTATAGTTCTTAGCATTTTGCTTTGCCTCTGTTCCCGTATTATTGAAACGAAAGCTAAGTAACTCATCCGATAGCACTTCAGCTCCTGCTACCAAAGAGTGTTTCTCAAAAAGTGACTGGTTATACTGCGCTACTACACGCCATATACTATTTTCATAGTTTTTTTCTTGTTCATTGAGCAAACGGTAATAATTAAACTTATCATAGCGGTCAAAAGCTCCAGAAAGACTCAGCTTTTTATCTTCTGAAAGTGCTATATTAGTTTTGAGATTCATCACATAGTTATAATAGCGGTCTCTCACTTTTTTAGAGCTTTCTGTACCTGCATCACGTTCACTAAAATAATAATTAGGTGTTAGGGTAAGGTCTATTTTAGGAGTTACATTAAAGATAATTTTAGGAGTAATACCATAGTTACTACCTCCTGAAATATTCAATCCTCCTTGTGTAACCAATACCAAGCGACCATTTTCATAAGTACGCAAAGGCTCTTTATCCTCTAATATATAAGGTTTCATATAGTTATGATACCCTGACAGACGTACACTTCCCCAGTTTTTTTTGCTCCCTAATGAAATATTTGTCTTATGATTCCCACGATTTTCATAAAGGTATCCTACGCCTGCTTCTAAAGGTTTATGAGCATTCTTAGTAATGATATTGATAACACCTCCTAAAGCATTTGAGCCATAGAGTGAAGAGGATGCTCCTTTAATAATCTCTATACGTTCTATATTGTCAAGGTCTATACGGTTATAATCAATATTATCAAAAGTTTCACCAGCCATACGCTCACCATCTATCAAGAAAAGTACGTACTTACCTCCAAACCCCATCATATTGATATTAGGCATTCCCCCATCATATGTAAAGTTAATACCTGCAAACTCTGTCTCTAAAAACGATTGAAAATCAGTAGCCTGCGATTTTCTTATATCTTCAGCAGTAACCACTTGTACAGTGATGGGTACATTCTTGAGGTTTCGCTGGGCACGAGTAGCCGTCACGATTACCTCATTGAGTTTTATCTCTTTATCTTTATTATCTTTTGGCGTAAAGGCACGATCTTCACCAAAAGGGGGATTAGTTAAAACCACATCAAATTTTTTGAGTTTGTTTTTA
>ERZ773197.2786-NODE-2786-length-10721-cov-5.159291_pt1 | contig 10721 bp, 11 predicted proteins | sample MGYA00580999_ERZ773197 | MGnify/ENA primary metagenome ERZ773197 (study PRJEB29015, sample SAMEA2738166) | human oral metagenome | biome: human oral; feature: human-associated habitat; material: saliva | place: China | collected 2185 ... | reverse complement strand
TCTGACTGGTAATCAAACATGTTTACGTTTTGAGCTTGCTAGCTGCTGTTTTGGAGTAGTGTCATTCTGACTGGTAATCAAACACACGCTGCTGCAGGAATTATCGGACACATGTTTTGGAGTAGTGTCATTCTGACTGGTAATCAAACCATACTCACGAGGACTATTCCACAAACGCTGTTTTGGAGTAGTGTCATTCTGACTGGTAATCAAACAATGCTTACGTTTAGAGCTTGCTAGCTGCTGTTTTGGAGTAGTGTCATTCTGACTGGTAATCAAACATGCGACTTTCACCGCACACGGCGCTCCATGTTTTGGAGTAGTGTCATTCTGACTGGTAATCAAACTGCACATGGGCGGTAGAGGATCATTTTCAGGTTTTGGAGTAGTGTCATTCTGACTGGTAATCAAACTGATACTCTTATCGCTGCGCTTGATGGTGGTTTTGGAGTAGTGTCATTCTGACTGGTAATCAAACTGGTAATCGGAGCATCACCAAGGTATGCAGTTTTGGAGTAGTGTCATTCTGACTGGTAATCAAACTTTTTCTTTTTCGTTGCGTCTGCTACATCTGTTTTGGAGTAGTGTCATTCTGACTGGTAATCAAACAATTTCGTCAAGTTCACGCGCCATTGATAAGTTTTGGAGTAGTGTCATTCTGACTGGTAATCAAACAAGGTGCTTGTACAGTTTGAAAAGATTCAAGTTTTGGAGTAGTGTCATTCTGACTGGTAATCAAACCTTTTCTTCAAGTTCATTCCTTTGTATCTGTTTTGGAGTAGTGTCATTCTGACTGGTAATCAAACCAGTGGCCGGATATCCCGACACCACAACATGTTTTGGAGTAGTGTCATTCTGACTGGTAATCAAACTAACTCGTCCATCTTGCGCGCTGCTTCTAGGTTTTGGAGTAGTGTCATTCTGACTGGTAATCAAACATGGTGTTTTCCGTTACTCCGCTCTCATAAGTTTTGGAGTAGTGTCATTCTGACTGGTAATCAAACTGAGGTCGGAGTAAGCAAGGCCAAGATAAGGTTTTGGAGTAGTGTCATTCTGACTGGTAATCAAACTGGTATTCGCGCGTGCATATGTATATAGGGGTTTTGGAGTAGTGTCATTCTGACTGGTAATCAAACTGATTTATCATAGTCATACACTTCAAGCTTGTTTTGGAGTAGTGTCATTCTGACTGGTAATCAAACTATTGCAACAACTACTAATAACAATAATGGTTTTGGAGTAGTGTCATTCTGACTGGTAATCAAACTCATTGGCATATATGATCGACGCACCAGCGGTTTTGGAGTAGTGTCATTCTGACTGGTAATCAAACGCTGTAGGCTCTCTGAGAGCTTGGTGATGTGTTTTGGAGTAGTGTCATTCTGACTGGTAATCAAACTGCTGCTGCACTTATTGCAGCAGAAGGCGAGTTTTGGAGTAGTGTCATTCTGACTGGTAATCAAACCACGAAGATCTCATATAAAGCTTCAACCATGTTTTGGAGTAGTGTCATTCTGACTGGTAATCAAACGTCTTGTAGCTGATGCAATTCTCTACGTGGTTTTGGAGTAGTGTCATTCTGACTGGTAATCAAACATCTAAAATCATCTGAGAGTAGTAACGAGTGTTTTGGAGTAGTGTCATTCTGACTGGTAATCAAACTCCTAGAAGGTCATGTGTGGACGCTCGAAGTTTTGGAGTAGTGTCATTCTGACTGGTAATCAAACGGCTACCGCCGGAGAGTAGGAATTATGTATGTTTTGGAGTAGTGTCATTCTGACTGGTAATCAAACTTGTTGCCTTGCTACCGGTTACCGGCTACGTTTTGGAGTAGTGTCATTCTGACTGGTAATCAAACAACTCAAGAGTGCTGCTTTTAAGGAGGTTAGTTTTGGAGTAGTGTCATTCTGACTGGTAATCAAACACCTCCTTATCCGACAAGATAGACAACATAGTTTTGGAGTAGTGTCATTCTGACTGGTAATCAAACATTTTGACACCTTCCATTTTCATGAGCGCGGTTTTGGAGTAGTGTCATTCTGACTGGTAATCAAACCAGTAGCCTTTTTTGCCGCCTATAGCGGTGGTTTTGGAGTAGTGTCATTCTGACTGGTAATCAAACCAAGTTATATCTAATGAGGATACCTGCGGGTTTTGGAGTAGTGTCATTCTGACTGGTAATCAAACAATTGTCCTGTGTATCTCGCCATTCAGTATGTTTTGGAGTAGTGTCATTCTGACTGGTAATCAAACGTACAGCACCCTTTGCATACCACTCAATACGTTTTGGAGTAGTGTCATTCTGACTGGTAATCAAACAATTACGGCGGCGTATGACCTTGAGGCGTGGTTTTGGAGTAGTGTCATTCTGACTGGTAATCAAACCATACGGTTCTTTTGTTTGGATACGGAGGGGTTTTGGAGTAGTGTCATTCTGACTGGTAATCAAACCCTTTGCCAACCCGTATGCCTCGCACATGTGTTTTGGAGTAGTGTCATTCTGACTGGTAATCAAACTGACTTCAGAAGGCCAACCAAAAACATCGTGTTTTGGAGTAGTGTCATTCTGACTGGTAATCAAACATGACATTGTGGACAAGTTAGCTGACTGGGGTTTTGGAGTAGTGTCATTCTGACTGGTAATCAAACCCGCAAACATTGTTCTGGAACCATCTGACCGTTTTGGAGTAGTGTCATTCTGACTGGTAATCAAACCATGCAGTCATCAAAGGTGAGAGCTCCGAGGTTTTGGAGTAGTGTCATTCTGACTGGTAATCAAACTGCCAACGTACTTGAAGATGCATGAGATTGGTTTTGGAGTAGTGTCATTCTGACTGGTAATCAAACAATCATTCAATGCTGTTATTAGCATGTCAGGTTTTGGAGTAGTGTCATTCTGACTGGTAATCAAACTAAAGTGGGAACAAGAACTCGAGCAACTCGGTTTTGGAGTAGTGTCATTCTGACTGGTAATCAAACAGTTGCGGCTTGCGCCTTTCGCACTCCATGTTTTGGAGTAGTGTCATTCTGACTGGTAATCAAACAAAGCGAGTGAACTGCTATGCTGATATATTGTTTTGGAGTAGTGTCATTCTGACTGGTAATCAAACAACTTTTTTAACCACCCCTCGACCCCGTAGTTTTGGAGTAGTGTCATTCTGACTGGTAATCAAACGTACAGGTCGAGGAGTGTGCCATCCATATCGTTTTGGAGTAGTGTCATTCTGACTGGTAATCAAACTGCTGTCATGTGTTGGCTTTATAAGCAGCTGTTTTGGAGTAGTGTCATTCTGACTGGTAATCAAACGCATGCTCTTTGCGCTCACATGGTCAATAGTTTTGGAGTAGTGTCATTCTGACTGGTAATCAAACCCAAAATGTTCCGCGCTTTTTGGCGCAATCGTTTTGGAGTAGTGTCATTCTGACTGGTAATCAAACCAAAATACGTGTATTTGAAAGGAGGTACTCGTTTTGGAGTAGTGTCATTCTGACTGGTAATCAAACACTTCACGCGGATCACACATAACCTCGTCAGTTTTGGAGTAGTGTCATTCTGACTGGTAATCAAACTTACTAATTCTGCAATTGAAAACTCTAACTGTTTTGGAGTAGTGTCATTCTGACTGGTAATCAAACCAAATGTGGACGTCAAAATCTCATAACGTGGTTTTGGAGTAGTGTCATTCTGACTGGTAATCAAACCACTTGTTTATTAAGTATTACAAGAAATCATACATTTGCAATACACGAATTGAACACGAAATCTTCTATAAAAATTCTGTTGTCTCAAAAAATGTAAATTCATCTTACTATATCAATGATAATGTGATACAATAATCATTGATATAGTAAATGATATAAGTTTTGTAATATCATTTACAAAACGATAAACGGAAAGAAAGGAAAGTAATTAGGATATGAAGGTAAAAAGGACTCCTCTTCAGGCGCAGGTAAGTGAGCAACTGATGGCTCTTATCGATGCTCAGGCAAAGGCTAACGAATTAACACGTTCGAAGTATGTTGCTTATGCTCTAGCTGAATTTGTTGCTGGTGGCGAGAATACGCCTGAAGGTCATTTGCTTGATATTCAGTTTGATATAGCACAGCCAGATTTAGTTTATGACGATGCTGGCGAAGTTATCGACGTGAAGTATAGTAACGGTATTCCATGGAACCTTAGCGGTAGGGTAACACAGTCTGAAGCTGAGAAAGCGCGTGCTGATTTGTATAACTATGTTCAACAGGCTCTGTTCCAGATATTTTCGGATAGAGAAAGAGAAATAAATCTAGAAACAAAGTTTGTTGGATTGGTTAGTGACGCTTTTCGAGAAGTTCTTGAGGAAGGCGTTAAAGATGATTTAGGCGAGAATAATGATTAGAAAGGAGGTGTAAGTAATGGACAACAAATTTAAACAGAGCCTTGATGACCAACTAGTCAGCTTTATGACGGCTTTAATGACAGCTTTAGAAGAACTTCCTCATAATGAGAAAGAATCAAAAGTTCTTCGAGAGCTGTGGTATCAGGCTTTTGAAATGAGGCAGCAGCTCGGCTGCATTGAGCTTTAATAAAAAAGCGCCATGGAAGACGCTTTCAGACATAGACAATCTGATTATACCTTCCATGGTGCTTCATGTAATTATTAATTTTTAAGAAAAGTATAAATATGATTTCATATGATTCAAAACTTAATGGTTCTGTTGCTTTTGACAGTATTAGAGTTTTGGGGCAGTGTCATTCTGACTGGTAATCAAACAATGAAATGGAGAATAAAAAATTGAGCTAACACTCCGAAAGATAGTCGCGTATCTAGTGATTCGAAAACGTTAGCTCAGAAACAAAAGGGAGCCCGTTCAAACGGGCGGGCTTCCTATTCTCCAAATCATATCACCAATAATAGAAAGGATAAAGCATGACAACAGAAGCTCAGCTAAAGGCTACTGAGAAGTATCGTAAGAAGAGCGTTAAGACATTTCTTTTACGCTTTTTCCCAGATGATTATGATCTGTATGAGTACTTACAAAGCAAGCCAAAGAAAGCGGAGTATCTGCGCGATTTAATTCGCAGAGACATGAACAGTCAACCTAAGCCTTGGTAATTTCCGGAGTAAATTGGCATAAAAATACCCCCTCCCGCACGAAGCAGGAGGGAGTTTGCTATTAGTGCAATGCTGTCAAGCGCCCTTGAGCGTCTGTGTCAGCCTGTACGGTGCTGTCAGACAGTACGTTTTGGAGTAGTGTCATTCTGACTGGTAATCAGACCTTTAGCCGATGCGCTTGATGCGCCACGTCCGCCCATATGTCACCTCTCTCATCTAATAAAAATGCCACCCCGTAGAGTGTCATTTTCCAAGATATCTATCAGCTTAGCTGTCTATAATCATGTTTTCGAAATTTCCCTCGTACAGAACAACGTCTCCATTTGGCATCCGATATAAATCATCCGGCAACTTCTCTCCATCTTTGGTATAGAGGATGTCATCCTTACCAAAATAAGCTCCCTCAGGAAGATCAACGATTCCTGGAGTATTATTATCAGACTTCATTGTCCCTCTTATCTCTCAACCTTAAACTTTACTCCATATTTACCCGCATTTTGCGAAAGCCAATCCTGAGCCTCTTTAACACTCCTCCCGTAACTTAAAAACCTGCGGTATTCCCCTGCAAGTATCTCAAAATCTGCCCTTTGAGATACTTTTACAAGTGAAGCAGTTCCGTTTGTCTTAGTAGCAGCGCGAATACCAACTCCTCCTAGAGAACCTGTAATTTTAATGTCTGCTACCGTTTTGGAGCAGTGTCATTCTGACTGGTAATTAAACGTTTAGGATACTGAGATAAGGAAAACAAGGCTTTATAAACAGAAGCCTTTGCAGAAATGTTCGCAGGATCAATGGGGTCTAATATATCATCGGGGAAAATAAAAAGAGTGTTTTCTTAACACATATAAGGTTTTTGAAAGAATGATCGAGGTGATGTTAAATGACTGATGAAGTTCTTAAGGCTATGGATCTCTATGAAAGTAAGTTTCATGGCTTGTTTCCTTTTATGATATTCCACGGAACTGATCAGGAAATCATCAATGAGATCAATTTATGTATCGAGAGAAATGCTCCATATGATCCATACGAAGACCCGGAAGTACCAGAGGATGCGATTTTTTAATCAGTTTTGGAGGTAGGCAATGGATGTTGACGTAGAAGACTCTATTTTTTGAAGGATAAAAGTTGGTATACCACGCCGGAAGACGAGGGCATGAATGACTTATTTTTCCCGGATGGGCGTGGTTATCACATTACGGATAGCGCTCCTGAAAAAGCAAAGAAAAGCTATGAGGAGTTTTATTCTCGTCAAGAAAATGGAGTACTGATCTAATTCAAGTTTCGTTCTAATACTTCTAGCCACCTTAGAGCAGCTTTTTATTGTGGCTTTTGGTATTGGTATTGCTTCAAGACACTATCTAGTTTTATAAACCTTACTTCTGTGGTTTACTTCAACTACGAGAATGACAAGCACTTCATCTTCGATATCGCAGATTATGCGGTAATCACCTACTCGATATCTCCAAAATCCGGCTTTGTTACCAATGAGTGCTTTTCCCATACTCCTAGGATTATCTAATTGAGAAATTTCTCTTAGCTTAGAGGTAATTCTTTTGGCAGTTTGCTTATCTAGCTTTCCCAATTCACGCTGAATATTTTTGTTGATCTTAATCTGCCAGGCCAAGGCTCTCCTCCAGCTCATCAAGCGTTATGGTTTCAAGTCTTCCCGCTCTATAGTCTTCAACCATCTTTATGAGTTCAGCTTCATGCTCAAACTCATCAATAGCATCCTCCATAGCTTCGGTAATATAGTAAGAGCGCGTACGTCCTGTAGTTTCTGCAAGTCTGCTATAACGCTCACTCAGTTCTTTTGGCAGTCTAATTGAGGTGGTTTGTGTTGCCATGGTGTGCCTCCTGATATGTGTTACGTGTAATACAATACCATATTTGCTTTTCCAAGTAAATATGACATTGAAAAGAACTAGTAAGCTTATACGTATGGGTATCCGTATTTTATTTGTTGATTTCATTCTCAACCGAACATATTAGGTGAAAATGATATTTATCGAGTTTAACCGAACAGATTGAGTAGATCTCATTTGCCGATGTATGAAACATCTGAGGTAAGAGAAGCCCTTATATCTATTCGGTTGAGTTTTGAGCACAAGGTTATAGACCTTTGAGGTCTTGTTCTCAGACTCATCCGAAGGACTATAAAAGTATGAACGTGCCTCACATGCTTTAGGTGTATGCTTTTATACGAAAAGCTTACTAGGTGAGTAGATCTTTGGTGAGATTGAGGTTATCTTTATCCACCTCCTCAATACCGAGTCCTGAAAGAAGCACTTTTGCTGCACCTTTGTAGGCATACTAAAACAGCTGTATTGCACGAAGCCCCTAAAGATTCTTGGTTCTGAGTTTATGTGACTCATAAGCACAGCACACTGTCTTTTGGTAAGTCTCTCAAAGCTTGTTCTTTTAGGAAGCACTTTTCTTATCTCATCTCACAGGCACCTTTTTGTTGGGATTGTCTTATGTCACAGAAGAAAAGCTTCAGGCGCTTGTGGTGTCTATCAAGCTGACTTTTCAATAAGCGTGTGATCTGAAACTCACTTCCTAAAAGACGTCCTCGATTATCAAAGGCATCCGCTACAGCCTCAACTCTTTTGTCATTGAGTACAAGAGCAAGCTAAAACTTACAAGGTCTGAGATAAAGGGTGAGAAGACACTTTTTATCACCACACATATCTACTACAGCATCCATCTCACAGACACTTTTCTGCATCTCTTCGCCAAGGTCTAGAAATGCAATATAGAGCGCTTATGTTCATATGAGGTACTTCTCTGGACTACATATATGTGTCTGCGTTGCTTATAGGTGAGCTGACGCCTTAGGTGAAGGCTGCATATGCTATCTTCTCTATAGGTTTCTATCTACCTACAGAGAATAGAGAACACAACACTCAGTCGTACGCACTAATTATCTGCTCAGGAGAAAGTCCTCTTGATATATCGTCTTTTATGCAACTTCAGATATATTCAAAGTCCTCACGTGTTCTATCGATGCCCTCACGTGCTGCTATAAAGAGGATATGAGTATGTTTGTCTGCAATAAATGCTCTGACTCAAGCTGTAGGTGTTTGAGCGAGGGTAGTGAAAATACCTACAGCCATTACAAACAAAGAGCCATCTGTTGAACTTTTTACACATCCTCTGGGAGTCCTTCTACTACCTGTCCTTTACGTGAACCTTTAGCATAAGAGTAATTTCTCTTTACTTCATCATGTACGCCAGAGCAGATGCGCTGAAGCACATCTGCAAGAGAGTGAAGCGAACAGGTTACTCTCTTGTTCAAGCTTTCCTGTATTTCTTTTCTCTCAACAAGACTCAGTCTTACATAGTGCTTCTGTTTTATGTATCTGTTCTTGCTCATCTTTCTAACTCCTTGCAATTCCTAAAAGGCACCTACTCACCTCTTAGAGTTCATTCTCAGAGTTAGTCGAACACTTTCTGTTGAGTTTGGAGCTTCCCATTATGTGTTCGGATGAAGGTGAAAATTGAGTCAAAACTGTTAATTGAAAGTATCCACACAATAGATTATCAAATATTATATGCTATATCACAAAAGGTAGTACAAACGCGGCCTCTTTGAGGAGAGATTATTAGTCACCATTGACAAAAATTAAGTCTCCCTAAGATAATATGCTCATTATGAATAATTGTTTATTCTATGTATAACTGTTAGACTTTATGTTAAATATGATCTTATAAACTTAGAATGCTGGGGTTTGGAGGATTAAATGGGAATTGATAAAGCCAAAGATGGAAAACTACTCTATCATTTAACTTCAGCTGATAATTTGGATTCAATTCTTAAAAACGGATTACTATCACGGAAGCTCCTAAGAGAAAAGGGAATTGGTTTTAAAGATATCGCTAATACAGAAATTATTGATAAGCGTAAAATGCTTAAGCTTGATAAATATACGCCATTTCATTTCCATCCATATACTGCATTTGATTTTGCCATTAAATATAATGGGAATCCAGACAACATGTTATATATTTGTGTAAGCAGAAGTTTTGCGCGAAGTAAAAACTTTTTGGTTTTACCACAGCATCCGCTTTCAAGCGACGAATGCGTTCCTTTACCTTTTGACGAGGGCATGAGTAAAATTGACTGGAATACTATGATGAAGGATGATAGAGAAGACTCGCTCGCCAAAGAAGTAAAAATGGCTGAATGTTTAACGGATTTAGTCATTTTAGCAAGAGACTTTTATTGTTTATATGTTCCAAACGAAAAGATGCAAAACATTGTAACCAAAAAATTAAAAGAATATGGTATTAAGTTAGGCCCTCCATATGTGGATTTTCTGTCTGCATTCTTCCGTTAAAGTAAAAATGTTCAGACTGCGGTCTAGAATCAAAAAGGAGACAGCTTATAATTACTTTCAAGACAGGTAGTATTTTTGAGTCAGATGCAGAATGTCTCGTTAATACTGTAAATTGTGAAGGATACATGGGGAGGGGCATTGCTTATCAATTTAAACTGCACTATCCAGAGAATAATAAAGAATATGTACGCGCATGTAGAGATGGAGAGTTTCGTATAGGATCCATTCATTCGTATCGCGAAAAAGATTGCCAAAAACTTATAGTTAATTTTCCGACGAAGAATAAATGGCGTGAAAAATCTCAAATAAGCTATATACGAACTGGTCTTGATTTGTTGGTTTCGCTTGTTAAAAAAGAGAATATTCAATCGATAGCGATGCCAGCATTGGGATGTGGTAATGGTGGACTGGATTGGAATGAAGTAAAGCCAGTAATTGAAGAAAAAATGTCTGCTATACCGAACTGTGATATAGTAGTATTCTTGCCAGCGACGCCTGATGGAGTAGCTGCAGCACCGAAACTTAGTATTTCAAGTTTGGTGCTACTGCAAATAAAGATGCATTTAGATAATTGGGGATTTTTAAGGATGCAGTATACAGGTTTTTTTTTAAATTACTATTTAAAGAAAGAATATTTTAAGTTTGATAACTGGAAATCTGGACCTTATTCTAATTCATTAGATGTAGCTGCTAAGAAAATAAAAAAATATCAAGAATATCTTAATGTGCAAAACCCAGAAGACACATACAAACTTGCACATCAAGTTATTACTAGTAGAAAAACAGAGGTAAAACTTCAGAAATTACTTCCCGCAATCGAAAAAGCAGCAAATTATGTTAATTCTATAGAAAATGATCATGATCTTGAAGGTATAACAACAGTACTATATCTTATTCAAAATAATGTGAATGATGTTGAAATGAATGAGGAGAAAGTTCTGGAATTACTTAAAGATCGGTCAAAAAGTGAAACATCAAAGTTTACAGAACAACAAATTTCAGGCTACCTTAATCATCTCGTTGATACTAGGATTCTTTATAAAAATCTATTTGAGTCTTATGAATTGAATGATTAACTTAATTGTTTTAAGAATTTTTAAGTGTTTTCTCTAAAATGAATATATTGAACTTTATAGAATATTTTAAAGGCTTGAATTCTCAAAGCAAGTGCAACGTTTGGTGATGGTAGACTTCCCAAGGGCACTTCCAACCCAGACGCTTACGTGGCCTTAAATTGAGTTCATTATATACTGCCTCAATCTCTCTATCACTAATCGATGAGAGGTCT
>ERZ773197.2783-NODE-2783-length-10724-cov-10.397882_pt1 | contig 10724 bp, 9 predicted proteins | sample MGYA00580999_ERZ773197 | MGnify/ENA primary metagenome ERZ773197 (study PRJEB29015, sample SAMEA2738166) | human oral metagenome | biome: human oral; feature: human-associated habitat; material: saliva | place: China | collected 2185 ... | reverse complement strand
GAAGTTTGAGTTCTAAGTAGATATTCAGATGTAATATAAAAACTATCTTGAGCATCTCTAGCAGGATGTCCTTTAGGTAAATTCAATCTTTCAAAACAATATTCATCTGTTTCAAGTTCAGGACCTGAAACAACATCATACCCCATTGAAACAAACAAATCTTCAATCTCCTCTATAGTTCTAGTTAATGGATGCTTACTTCCATTTACAATTTTAGTAGAAGGTAATGTAACATCTATCTTTTCAGCATTTAATTTTTCTTCAATTTCTTTTTTTAACAAAATTTCTTCATTTTTTCTAATTTCAGATTCAATCAAAAACTTAACACTATTAACTTTACTACCATATACAGGTCTTTCATCAGGTGAAAGAGATCTCATAACTTTCAACAAATCAGTAACAAGTCCCTTTTTTCCAATATACTTAACTCTCAAATCTTCTAATCTTTTAGAATCATTAATATCCTTTAACTCATTTAAAAAACTATCACGTAATCCTTCAATATCATTACCCATTATTAATTCCTTCCTAAATAAATAACCACTCATCCATTGTTAGATGTGTGGTCATTTTAAAACTATTTCTTACTATTTAAATACTCTGATCTTGCAGCATGTAAAATAACAACTAATGAATAAATTGCTAATAAACATGGCATTGTAATTAATGATACAGGAATTCTGCATAAAACAATTACACTATAAGTAAACATTCCAACAATTATTAAATACTTTATTAAATTATACATATAAGCAGACCATCTAAATCTAACTGCATAATATGCTAATATAAATACCAATGAAAGTCCAATTGGTGCAATATATGGTTTTAAAATATCCATTAAATGAACATTTTTTTCATGATCAACTTCAACATTATTTCTACTTAACTTTGAACCATATTTTTCATTAATCTTCTTAACCAAATCATTTAATTGTTCTTCAGTTACTTTTGTAGTTTTTATTGAAAAAGAATCTTTAAACATTTCAACTTCTTGTAATAAAATATCTTGTCCTTTAAAAATATCTTTAACAATACCAGAAATTTCTTTTAAATTAATATCTCTACCAACATTAACAGTTACGACTTCACCTTCAGCATAATATAAATCAACTTTAAAACCTTTAACAACTGTAACGATAATAGCTGCAACAAAAAGCACTACCAATATACTATAAATTACTTTTTTCTTCATATCTATCTCCCTACTCTATTTCTTTTTATCCATTGAATCAACTATAACAGCTGTAATAACAAAATAATAAACTATTGCAACAACAACCGACCAGAATAATACCATTCCTAAACTAAACAATGAACTTAATGGATCTAAACATGCAATTACAGTAAATATAATAATTGGAATAATTGAAATTCCAAACTTTTTAAATACTTCATTTCTAGCAACAATCTTTTCTTTATTAATCATACTAAGTTTAAATTGAGAACCAGCAAATATATTAAATATAGTTCCAATAACAAATGCTGGAATTAATCCGAAAAATCCTTCCAATGATAACTCAACATTTGCATATCTAATAACAATCAACAATAATGCTACATATCCAATTGAAATAACTGTTCCCAAAACACCAATTAATCTATATTTAATAATCAAAGCTAAAGAAATTAATAAAACAATTATAATTCCAACATAAACAACATAAATTATATTATTCTTATTGATTGGACTAGCAATATAATAATTAGTCTTAGCTTGATACTTTACTGGCAAAACAGCATTTGAAGCAATAGCCGCAATGCTCTTAGAACCTTCAAATTGATCATCAAAATCAGCTATTTCTGATGATGAATTGCCCATTGTAATTGATAAAATACCACTATCAACTATAGTATCAAAACTTGGTGAATAAATCTTATTTCCATCAATCATAATATCAACAGTTTTATGTGTTGCACTAGCCTTTTTAGCATCAGTTGTACCATTCATATTAGTTGTATTAATAACTTGATTTTGATAATCTTTAGTTATATTTTCAAACTTTTTAGCACCCTTTGAATTAAAATAAATATTTAAAACAATATCTTTAGTACCATCAGCTTTAGCAGCTTTTACAACTTCAGCTTTTGAAACATCACTATTTGTCATCAATACTTCAGATGTAGCACTATCTCTAATTTCAAATTCACCTTTTGCATATAATTGAGATATAATAGTATCTGTATAATCCTCTTCCGGTAACATTATTTCAATTCTTCCAGTATTCTTATCTAGAGAAACTGTATAATCTCTAACTTTTAAATATGAAAGTCTCTTTTTAATAATATTTAAAGACTTATCATAATCTTTTTCTAATTCTTCTTTAGATTTTTTAGGTTTATTATCATCTTTTTTATCAGTAGTTTTTTCTTCAGTCTTTGCTGATTTATCATCAGTATTATCAACTTCAAAAACTACTTTTCTATGACCATTAAGATTAGTTCCAAAATTATAATTAGGAACAACATTTACCATTATATTCTTTTGTTTTTTATAAACACCAACAAAAGAAATCAAAGAAATCAAAACGATAACTAATAACACTAATAAAATATTAATCTTTTTTTGTAATTTCATCTTTTCCCCCAACTTCTTGTTCTTTTCCTATGTATCTATCATCTAAACCTGCAACAGCCCATTTTTCAATAGAAATTTTAACATCATCAGGATATGTCTTTATAATTATCCTATCTTCAAATATCTCATCTATAACACCAGATAATCCAGAAAAAGTAACGACTTTATCATTAATCTTTAACTCATCTCTCATTTTTTTCAATTCTTTTTCTTGAGCTCTTCTTTGAGAATCAACCATATAATAAACAACAGCCATAATAATAACCAAAACAACTGTAGTTAAAATATCTTTTAAATTCATAAAAACCTCCTAATTTATAGACATCTGCACTGGCTTTACTACAGGATTTTGACTTTCTTCACCATCATTACTACTTTTAGCCTGCTGATTATCAGAATTTCCTTGAATAGAATCATTAGACAAACCTTGTGAACTTTGAACTTGTCCATCTTGATTAGAACCACCACCAGTTACATTATTTTGATCAACTGGATTTTGTGAATTTTCAGCTTTTTTATCAATATTCTTTCCTTCGCCTTGTGAAACAATAGGCTCACCTTGAACACTATCTTGTGTACCACTAACTTGATTAACATTATCATTTTGTACACCAGCAGTACCACTAACAGCAGCATTCTCTTTTTCTTTTTGAGCCTTCCTCCAAGCATCAACAATATCAATATTTAAATTATCAGCATAATAATAATATTTTGTAACACCTTCAAAAGTAACCTTATAAAAAGATGTTGCAGTCATATTAACCATTGGCTGACCTGTTTTATCAACAACTCCAAAAACATTTCTTGAATTACTTAAATCATTCCCTACACTAATTCTTTGTCCAATAACAATTCCATTAATATCAGGAATAACAACAACAGGTTGTGCATTAGCATCAGCAACTTGAACTGTAGGACATCCCATAAAATCATATACAAGATCCAAAATCTTATTTCCATTTCTATCAAACATACCCCACTTTCCAGCACGTTTAACAGGTATACAATTATCATATATTAAATATCTACTAGTCAAATTTTTATCATCAATATTTAAATCAAGACCAACTTGATCATAATCAGTTGTTACAATATTCTTTCCCATTTGTGTCACAACACCATATTTTCCATCCAATTTTACTAAATAAAGCCCCGAATTTAAATCAATATTTTCAATTGATTCATATTTAGGTGTAACTTTCGCTACAGAATCTTTACCTAAAATACCAACTTTACCATCTTCTGTTGTAACAATAAAATCATCAGAACCTTCAACATAATCAATCTGCTTATATTTCTTACTAATAACCAACTTACTTGGATTAGAAAGTAAAGCCATTCCATATAATCCAGTAGCTTCATCATAATCAATAACATAATTATATAATAAAGCTTTTTTATTATCGACTAAAACCTTACTTTTTCCATCAGAATATGAATCAGCTTTAAAAATATCTTTAACTTTAGCAGCTGTTTGTGAATAAAAATATTCCAATGTATATATTCTAATAATATTATTAGATGAATCATATTTAAATAAAAGATTAAAAGCTCTACCAAAACCATCTTCAGAAATATAAAGCTTACCATTCTTAAACAAAATCGAATCACCAATGTTAAAAACTTGTGAAGTCAATCCTGTATTTTTACCAGTCACATAACTTGATAAAAGTGAATACTTTCTAATTTCTTTGGAACCTGAAACAAAAGTAACTCTTTCAGCATCATTTTCAATATAAGCTTTTGACTCATCTTCAGTAGTCCTATCTCCTCTATAAAATCTAAAACCTGCAAGCTCTGCAAAATCTTGCACTCCAAAATAATTCTTTCCACCTTCTTTAATAATTGAATTACTAGAAAGCCTCTTAACTGCAACTTTAGTATCATTACCTGACATAAACCATGAACTGCCATCAATATAAACTTTAAGCAACTTCTTCTTAATATTTGTGGTATATGCATATAAAATAGCAACAACAATCATTAAAATTATCATTAAAGTAACAAAAATAGCCAAAACTCTTTTTGATTTTTGATTTTCATTAACAGGATTTTTATTATTTTTTATATCCATTAAATCCCCCTATTAATATACCCATATTTTATATAAAATTCTTGTACAAAATCATATAAAGTATCATTTTCAATTTCAATTCTAACTCTTTCCATAAGATTAGTCAAGAAATGAATATTATGAATAGACAATAAACGAATTCCTAATATTTCATTACATTTAACTAAATGACGTATATATGCTCTACTATAATTTTTACAAGTATAACAATCACATTCTGGATCAAGAGGTCCATAATCATGTTCATATGTAGCATTCCTAACAACAACTTTACCATGTGAAGTCATAGCAGTACCATTACGTGCAATTCTAGTTGGTAAAACACAATCACACATATCAATTCCAGCAAGAGCTGCTTCAAGTAAATAATCAGGTGTCCCAACACCCATTAAATATCTAGGTTTATTTTCAGGCATCAAAGGAGCTGTATATTTAAGTAATTTAATAAATTCATCTTTAGGCTCGCCAACACTAATTCCACCAATTGCATAACCTGGAAAATCTAAATCAATTAATTGTTTAGCAGATTCAGTCCTCAAATCTTCATAAAACCCACCTTGAATAATTCCAAATAAAGCTGAATCAGTTTTATGAGCATCTTTACATCTTTTAGCCCATCTAGTTGTTCTTTCCATTGACTTTTTAGTATATTCATAAGTAGAAGGATATGGACAACATTCATCAAAAGCCATAATAATATCAGCTCCAATATTTTCTTCAATACTCATAACCTTCTCAGGTGAAAAGAAATGTTTTGAACCATCTAAATAAGACCTAAATTCAACACCTTCTTCTGTAATTTTTCTTAACTCATTTAAACTAAAAACTTGAAATCCACCACTATCTGTAAGAATTGGTTTATCCCACTTCATAAAATTATGAAGACCACCAGCTTCTTTAATAAGCTCATCACCAGGCCTTAAGTACAAATGATAAGTATTGCCTAATATAATTTGAGCACCATTTTCCACAAGTTCTTCATTAGTCATAGACTTAACAGTAGCTTGTGTACCAACAGGCATAAAAATTGGAGTTTGTATATCTCCATGAGGAGTGTGAATAACCCCCCTTCTAGCACCTGTTTTCTTATCTTTATGAAGTAATTCATAAGAAATCATAAATCAATATCCTCTCCGAACAGAATCCATCATATGTTCCCCAATAGACGGATACTCTATTCCAATCTCTCTTTTATCAACATTTAAAACTTCAAAAGTTTTATATTTTCTAAGATTATCAATTATCTTTTTAAATTCCAGTTTTTTTATTCAAGATATCTTTTCCTAAAGTATCATAATCTTTATTATTACTCTTAATTAAAATTAATAAAGAATTATTTCCATAAATTTCTTTCAAAGCTCTCAAATAATCAGAAAAAGAATGTTTAAATTTACCTCCCTTTTCTTCAAAATGTTTATAATATAAATTATTAACAACATTTTCAAAATTATCTATTTTATAATATCATATCATCACTAAACTTGTCTTCAACATCATTCAAAATATTATCAATATTTTTTACCTCCATCAGGCTTAACTATAAAATATCCAAAACTAACATTATACATTAGAAAGTAAAATCTTCTTAATTTTTTCTGGAACCAAATTCAAAGTAGAAATTTCTATTTTATCAACTAAAAGAACTTCAAACACACCTTTATAATTCTCTTTATCATGAAATTCAGGTCCATCACCACTACCAAGTTCACCAGATTCAAACTCACATTCATAAAAATATTGAAAACTATCATTATAATCTCTATCATCAAGTTCTAAAATTAATTTTCCAATTTTAATCTCAATTCCTAATTCTTCTTTAATTTCACGTCTAAGCGCATCTTCATGAGATTCATCTTCCTCAATTTTACCACCAGGAATCACATAATAATCCCTAACAGTCCCATCTTCCTTTGTTTTTATACGATGAATCAATACAATTTGATTCTTATAATTCACAATTCCTCTAACACTAGTATGCATATTGTACTCCTCTATTTTAAAAACATTGCATCACCAAAACTAAAAAATCTATACTTTTCATCAACTGCATGCTTATAAGCCTTAAGAATAAACTCTCTATCAGAAAAAGCAGAAACTAACATAAGTAAAGTTGATTTTGGTAAATGAAAGTTAGTAATAAGTCCATCCATACATTTAAATTTATATCCTGGATAAATATAAATACCTGTATCACCTTCTGCTTCTTTAACAAGACCTGTATTAGAATCTGCAATAGTCTCAATAGTTCTACAAGAAGTAGTCCCAACACAAATAACTCTATGGCCTGAAAGTTTAGCTTTATTAATTTTATCAGCATCTTCCTGTTTCAATAAATAATGTTCAAAATGCATGTGATGATCTTCGATTTTCTCTTCTTTAACAGGTCTAAATGTACCAATACCAACATGTAATGTTACATTAGCAACTTCAACACCTTTATCTTTCAATTTATTAAACAATTCATCTGTAAAATGAAGTCCAGCAGTTGGTGCAGCAGCACTACCTTGATATTTAGCATAAACAGTTTGATATCTATCATTATCCTTTAAACTCTCATGAATATATGGAGGAAGTGGCATTAAGCCAATTTCATCCAATATTTCATTAAAAATTCCATTATATTCAAATTTAGCAAGTCTTGTTCCATCCTCAGTAGACTCTAAAATCTCAGCTTTAAGAATTCCATCACCAAAAACAACTTTAGCACCTTGTTTCAATTTATTTCCTGGTCTAACCATTACTTCCCAAACATCACCATCAACATTTTTTAAAAGTAAGAACTCAACATTCGCACCAGTATCTTTTTTACCATAAAGCCTTGCAGGTAACACTTTAGTATTATTTCTAACTAAACAATCACCAGGTTCAAGATAATCAACAATATCTTTAAAAACTTTATCCTCCATAGTTTTATTAATTCTATCAAGCACTAATAATCTTGATTGATCCCTATCTTTAATAGGAACCTGCGCAATTAACTCCTCAGGTAAATAATAATCAAAATCTTCTAATTTCACTATAATTCTTCTTTCTATTTTCCTAATACTTTTCTACAATGTGGACATAATCCATCTTTTAAATCAACATCATATTTCCAACATCTTTCACATCTCTCACCATCTGCATGCAATACTTCAATTGAAAATTCACCATTAACTTTATTAACTTCTAATTGAGAAACAATTAATACTTCTTTGAAAATATCCCTATTATCATTAATAAATTCAAATTCCTCATCAGCATTCAAAATAACCTTTGCATCCAATGAATTTCCAATTAATTTATCATTTCTAGCAAGTTCTAATTCTTTTGAAACCATTGATTTTATATCAAGAATTTTCTTCCACTTTTCAATAATTTCAACATTATCCCATTCTTTATTAAATTCTGGATAATCAGTCAACATTGGACTCTCTACTTGCTCATCTTTTGTATGTTTCATTTCTTTCCAAATCTCTTCAACAGTATATGAAGTCATTGGAGTTAAAATTTTAACTAAAGCATCTAAAATATAATACATTGTTGTTTGAGCAGCTCTTCTTACTTCGGAATCTGCCTTTTCTGTATATAATCTATCTTTAATAATATCTAAATAAGTATTACTCATATCAACAACACAGAATTGATTTACATCATGATAACAATCATTAAAATCAAATGTATCATAATCATGTGTTGCATCTTTAACTAATTTATTAAGTCTAGTCAAAGCCCATTTATCAATCTCTTGCAATTTATCATAAGGAACAGGATTTTCAACATCATAATCATACAAATTACCAAGTAAAAATCTAATAGTATTTCTAATTTTTCTATATACATCAGAAACACCTCTAATAATGTCCTCAGAATAACTTACATCCATTTCATAATTTGATGAAAGAACCCAAAGTCTCAAAATATCAGCACCATATTTATCAAAAACTTCTTGTGGTGCAACACCATTACCTAAACTCTTTGACATTTTTCTGCCCTGTCCATCAACAACCATACCACAACATAAAACTTCTTTATAAGGCGCATGATTTTTTGTAGCAACAGATGTTAATAAAGATGATTGGAACCATCCTCTATACTGATCATTTCCTTCAAGATATAAATCAGCCACATCTCCAAGGCCTCTTTGATTTAATACAGTTTCATAAGTAGAACCAGAATCAAACCAAACATCCATAATATCAGTCTCTTTTTTAAATTTCTTACATCCACATTCACATACTGCATTGTCAGGTAACAATTCTTCAACAGATTTAGACCACCAAACATTTGTACCTTCTTTTCTAACTATATCCTGAATTTTTTCAATTGATTCTTTTGTAATATATTCTTTATTACAATCTTCACAATAAAATACTGGTAATGGAACACCCCAAGTTCTTTGTCTTGAAATACACCAATCATTTCTACCCTTAATCATATCCTGCATTCTTTGTTTACCCCAATCAAGTGGATGCCACTTAACTGTTTCAACTGCATCTAAAACATTTTGTCTAAATTTATCAACACTACAGAACCATTGATCAGTTGCTCTATAAATAACTGGATTTTTACATCTCCAACAATGTGGATATGAGTGTTTTATAGGAACTGACTTCAATAAATATCCATTTTCTTCAAGCCATGCCGCAATAGCCTTATTAGATTTAGCATAAAACATTCCAGCAAACTGTCCAGCACCTTCTGTTTGATGACCTTTAGCGTCAACACAAACAACCATATCAAGATTGTCTTTCAATCCTTGAAGATAATCTTCTTTACCATAAGCAGGAGCTGTATGTACTGCACCAGTACCTTCAACAATATCAACATTAACAGTAGTTTCACTACCAATAACAACTCTAGACTTTCTATCAATAAAAGGATGTTTGCAAAAAATGCCTTCCATCTCTTTACCTTTAAACTTTTGAACTTCTTTATACTCTTCAATACCTGCAATCTTCATAACTTTATCAACAAGTTCAGAAGCAATAATATATCTCTCATTACCAACATCTACAATACTATAATCAAAATCTCCACCAACTGTAATACCTGTATTACCTGGCAATGTCCATGGTGTTGTTGTCCAAATAACTATAGATGTATCTTTTTCATCAAATAATCCTTTAGCATCAACAACATTAAATTTAACATATAAAGATAATGATTCATGATCTTTATATTCAATTTCTGCTTCAGCTAAAGCTGTCTCACAATCAGGACACCAATAAACAGGCTTTAAACCTCTATAAATATAACCATTAAAATACATTTTACCAAAAATACCAAGTTGTGAAGCTTCAATATTTCTATCATATGTAATATATGGATGCTCCCAATCACCAAGAACTCCAAGTCTCTTAAATCCTGCAGTTTGCAAATCTTTATAATCAGATGTAACCTTTTTACACATATCCCTAAATTCAGGTACTGGAATTTTATTTCTGTCCAAATTCAATTTTTCAATAGCTTTCTTTTCTGTAGGCATACCATGTGTATCAAATCCTGGAATAAAAGGTGCATAAAAGCCCTTCATAGATTTATATCTAACAATTGTATCTTTAAGAACTTTATTCATTGCATGTCCCATATGAATTTCACCATTAGCATATGGAGGTCCATCATGTAAAATATAATGATCTCTTCCATCATTCTTTTTCAATACTTTTTCATACAATCCATTTTCAAATACATTTTTTAAAATTTCAGGCTCTTTTTTAGAAAGATCTCCTCTCATTTTAAAATCTGTTTTTGGTAAATTAAGTGTAACACTATAATCAACTTTATTATCATCCATAACTATTCCTCCTTAAAATTATTCCTCATCTGCCTTATTAAAAGAAAAAATCGCCCCAATAAGAACAGACTTATTAGGACGAAAATTTATATTTTCGTGGTACCACCTAAATTCATTAATCATAACAATTAATCTCATTATACTTTAACGCAGCAATACGTCAAAGCTTACTACTACTTCAGCTTTGCGACATGTAAGTGATAATAAATAAGCTGTTTCTTACTAAATCACACCATACTTAGCTCTCTTTAAGCCATATCTTATTTATCTTGTCTTACATATAGTCTTTATTTGCA